>Ga0247611_10006945_pt1 | contig 14388 bp, 10 predicted proteins | sample 177DNAGHGhighgp2_FD_192422 | JGI IMG/M metagenome (GOLD analysis project Ga0247611, IMG submission 192422) | Sheep rumen microbial communities from Palmerston North, Manawatu-Wanganui, New Zealand - 1770 DNA GHGhigh gp2 | ecosystem: Host-associated > Mammals > Digestive system > Stomach > Rumen...
ATGGCGGCTATTCCTGTGCCCGGTGCGAAATCGAAGGCACAGGTAAGACAGCTCCTTGCCGACACCATTCCCACAGACACCCTACTCCCCGACGCCATCCCCACAGGCGTCATCCATCTCGGGGCAATGCCTACTGACAGCATGCCCAACGACAGCCTGCTCAACGACACCATCCATATAGACACGGCGGCAGGTCCCGACACCCTCGCGATGGACTCACTCGAACTCGCCATCTACCACTACAACAAAGCCATCGACGACTCCCTTCGACTCGACTCACTCAACCGTGCCAAACCCAATGGCATCGAGGCTCCCGTGACCTTCAGCGCCAAAGACTCCATCGTCTATGACGCCGTCTCCAAGGATGCCTACCTCTATGGCGAGACCAACGTGGACTATCAGGAGATGAACCTTACCAGCGCCAATGCACATGTCAATCTCGACAGAAGCCTGGTGGATGCCTATGGCGTGCCCGACTCCACAGAGGCGAGCGGACAAGGCGGCACCCCCATCTTCAAAATGGGCAACGACCAGTATGAGAGCGACACCATCCTCTACAACTTCAAAACAAAGAAGGGATTCATCGACAATGTGTATACCGAGCAGGAGGACGGATTCCTACGAAGCAAATACGCCAAGCGCGATGCTGAGGGCAACCTCTACCTTGCCAAGGGAAGATACACCACTTGCGACGAGGAGCATCCCGACTTCTACATCGCCCTCTCACGGGCGAAGGTGAGACCTGGCAAGGATGTGTTCTTCGGTTCCGCCTACCTCGTCGTAGCCGACGTTCCGCTGCCCCTTGCCATCCCATATGGCTTCTTCCCCTTCTCCAAGAGCTACTCCAGCGGTTTCATCATGCCCACTTACGGCGATGAGAACGCGAGGGGCTTCTACCTGCGCGACGGTGGATACTACTTCGCCGTCAACGACAAGTGGGACCTCAAACTGCTGGGAGAAATCTACACCAAAGGTTCGTGGGGCATCTCTGCCGCAACCAACTACAGGAAACGCTACCGCTACAGCGGGTCGTTCTACTTCAACTACCAGAACACCAAGACGGGCGACAAAGGAATGCCCGACTTCACCGAGCAGGAGAGTTTCAAAATACAGTGGAGCCACCGCAAGGATGCCAAGGCCAACCCCTTCAACTCCCTCTCCGCCAGCGTCAACTTCGCCACGTCGAGCTTCGAGCGCAACAACCTGACGAGCATGTACAACCCGCAGACACTCACCCAAAGCACACGCACGTCATCCATCAACTACACCACGCAGTTCTCGAGCATCGGCATGAACATCAGTACGACAGCCAACCTCTCGCAGAACATGCGCGACACCACCATCGCCATGACAATGCCCGACCTCAACGTATCCATCAGCCGATTCTACCCCTTCAAGAGAAAGAAGATGGTAGGCAAGGAAAAATGGTATGAGAAAATAGCGCTGAGCTACACGGGACGACTGAGCAACTCCATCAATGTGAAGGAAAAACAATTCCTGCACTCCAATCTCATCAAGGACTGGAAAAACGGATTCCAGCACTCCATCCCCATCAGCGGCAACTTCGTCCTGTTCAACTACATCAACATCACGCCGTCAATCAGTTTCACCGACCGCATGTACAGCGACAAGATAACCCGCTCATGGGATGAAGACAGAAACGTGGAGGTATGCGACACCACTTACGGCTTCTACAACGTATACAACTGGAACATGAGCCTGTCGGCTTCGACAAAACTCTACGGCAACTGGATTCCAAGCCGCAAAATCTTCGGCGACAAAATCGACCGCATCCGCCACGTCATCACTCCGACAGTGAGTTTCAGCTACGCGCCTGACTTCAGTGCGGAGCGCTACGGATTCTATGACACCTACCAGAAGACCGACGCAAAGGGCAATGTGACACTTGTGCAGTACTCGCCCTTCTCCCACGGACTATATGGCGTGCCTGGAAAGGGAAAGACGGGAAGCGTCACCTTCGACGTGTCCAACAACCTGGAGATGAAGATACGCAACGCTGATGACTCTTTGAAGAAAATCAGCCTCATCGACGAACTGGGTGCCAGCATGTCATATAATATGTCTGCCAAAGAGCGACCCCTGAGCGACCTCAACATGAGGCTCCGACTCAAATGGTGGAAAAACTACACGTTCAACCTGAATGCCGTCTTTGCCACCTATGCCTACGAGCTTGACGAGAACGGCCGTCCGTATATAGGCACACACACCGAGTACAGTTACGGCAGATGGGGACGCTTCCAAGGCATGTCGCAGAACATATCGTTCACCCTCACACCCGAAAAAATAGCGAAATGGTTTGGCGGCGGCGACAAAGATGACGAAGAGGACAAAGAGGAGGAAGATGACGACGAAGGTGTCGATCCTGATATAGAGACCAATGTGGATGCCGACCTCGTCAAAGGGCAGCGCGGTGCCAAAGGGAAGACCAAGGCAGAGACCGATGAGGACGGATATATGTCGTTCAGCCTGCCATGGTCACTCACCTTCGGCTACGGTATCACCATGAGGGAGAACACCGGAGGCAAATTCAACACCAAGACGATGCGCTATCCCTATAAGTTCACCCAGACACTCAACATGAGTGGAAACGTGAGGCTGAGCAAGGGATGGAACATCAGCTTCTCCTCTGGCTATGACTTCGAAAACAAAAAAGTGTCCATGACCACGGCATCGCTCTCACGCGACCTCCACTGCTTCAGCATGTCGTGCTCCGTAGTCCTGGCACCATATACCAGTTACAATTTCTCCTTCCGATGCAATGCTTCCACCCTTGCCGACGCACTCAAGTACGACAAGCGCAGCGGATACAGCAATGCCGTTCAATGGTACTAAAATAGATGAAAGATGAAAGATGAAGGATGAAAGTTTGATAGATTTGCAAATAACCTTCATCTTTCATCCTTCATCCATTAATTGTTAGTCTGTCAAGGTCCTCTACTTCACCGACGACCCAAATGATGTCGCCCTTGGCAAAACAATAGGATGGCAACACCTGAGAAAGATTTTCCTTACCTTCCTCCAAACCCACCACCATGCAGTTGAACACATGGCGGATGCCGCTCTCCTCCAACGTCTTGCCAACAAACTGGCTGTTGCCATCAATCACCATCCGACGAAGTTTCATCTCTCGTTTCTCCAACTCATAGTCCTCATCAAATACCTCATTGGCCAACGCCTGACCAAAAGCAGCCAACTGCTCGTCGCTGCCAATCACCTGCAGTTTGTCGCCCGGATAGATGACCGAACTGCCCTCAGGGATGTTGAGCCGGTGGGTGGCACGGAGGATGCTGCTCACATGTACGCCATATTGGTGGCCCAAGGCCAGTTGTGCCAATGTCTTGCCCGACCACTTGGAGTCGGCAGGCACATCGAAATCAGCGATATGGATGTCGCGGTCGAGAAGACGCCCCTCAAAAAGTGGACGGATGCGCCCCGTCACCTCCGCCTCGATGTCGCGAGAGCGTAGGTTCTGGATAAACAAACGCTCCATGCGGATACTCCTCGACTTCAGTCTGCGCGACATAATCATGAGCATTGCCACCGCCACACAGAGACTGATGAGGAATGCCATTGAGAAATGCGACAGCTCATTGCACACATAGAACACAAATGCCACCGCGATGAAAACCCTCACGATGATGGTGAACACCAGAGGGAAGCGGTTGATGCGGTTGGAGGTCCACAATGCCTTGAAATCCTCGCTGTGGTTCTTCTTCATCATGATGGCACGAAGGAACGGTGAGATGAGCATGATGGTGAGCACACCACACACGGCATTCGCCCACCAAAGCGACAAAATTTGTCGCACAAAAGGCAGAAAGAAGGTGAACATCAATGTGATGCTCGCCGCAGAAAGGATGGAGTAAATGACTGTGATAATGGTCAGCGAGACAAGCAGGTTGCGCCAATGTCCCCGCTCGCCGTGTGCCGACGGCTGACTCATGGTGAGATGGTTGAGGCGGCGTATCCACGTTTTTGGCAAATGCTTCTCCAGATAATTGTAACAGGGTATCGCCGCTTTCATCATATAGGGTGTGAGGAAGGTGGTGATGACCGACACCGCCACGACCACAGGGTATAGAAAGTCGCTGACGACATTTAGGGAGCGGCCCAATGTGGCGATGATGAACGAGAACTCACCTATCTGCGCCATGGAGAAGCCGCACCGCATCGCCGACTTGAGCGACTGGCCGCTGAAGAGGAAGCCCATGGTTCCAAACAAGGCCTGGCCAATCAGGATGACCAGCACCAATGTGACAATGGGAACCGCATACTGAGCGATGATGTCGGGGTCGACCAACATGCCTACCGACACGAAGAAGATGGCACCAAACAGATTTTTGACAGGTTCTACAAGTTTGATGATTTTCTCGGCTTCGATGGTCTCTGCCAAAATGGAACCCATGACGAAGGCGCCGAAAGCGCTGCTGAACCCCACTGTCGTGGAAATCACCGCCATGAGGCAGCACAGGCCCAATGAGACAATGAGCAGCGTCTCTGCATTGACCAACTTGCGCACAGAGCGCAGGAACAACGGGATGATGAAGATGCCCACGACAAACCACAGCACGAGGAAGAACCCAATGCGGAGGACGCTGTTGAGCATCTCTCCCCCACCGGCACTGCCGCCGCCTGCCATCGCCGCAAGCATCACCATCATGACGATGGCGAGGATATCCTCAAGGATGAGCACGCTCATCACCAGTCCTGAGAAATTCTGCTGCCGCAGTCCGAGGTCGTCGAAAGCCTTGTAGATGATGGTGGTGGAGCTCATCGCCAGCATACCGCCAAGAAAGATGCAGTTCATGTCACTCCATTGGAAAACATGTCCTACAAAAATGCCCAGCGTCATCATGCAGAAGACAATGGTGGTGGTGGCAATGATGGGTGCCGCCCCCATTTTGAGGATTTTCTTAAACGAGAAGTCCAGACCGAGTGAGAACAAGGTGAACATCACACCGATGCTGGCCCATGTCTCTATGTTCTCCTGGTCGCCCACCGTCATCGTATAGGGCATATGGGGGCCCACCAAAAAACCAGCGACGAGGTAACCCAACACAAGGGGTTGCCTCAGTCGCTTGAACAAAATGGATACGACGCCTGCCACGATGAGGATAAGCGCCAAATCCTTGACGAGCTCCGGCAGTTCTGACATGAGCGGTTTTTATATCAATCGTGGTAGTGGGCGGTCAGCTCGCAGAGTTTCACAATCACCTGCATCGCCTTCTCCATTACCTGAACGGAAACGAACTCATAGGGACCATGGAAATTGACCCCTCCTGCGAAGATGTTGGGGCACGGCAAGCCCTTGAACGACAGTTGGGCACCGTCGGTGCCGCCGCGAATGGGCTGCACACGGGGAGGTACGCCACACTCCTGCATCGCCATGAGCACCAAGTCGATGACATGCATGTTGGGGTCGATCATCTCCTTCATGTTGTAGTATTGGTCGGCCACCTCTATCTGGCAGGTGTTCTCCCCATAGCGTTTGTTGATTTCTGCGGCACACTGGCAGATGAACTGCTTGCGGTCCTCAAAGCACTCACGGTCGTGGTCGCGGATGATGTATGACAGTTGCGCGCCCTCTATGTTCGACTGGATGCCTAAAAGATGATAGAATCCCTGATAGCCATCGGTCGTCTCGGGGGTCTCGTCGGCAGGCAGCAGGGAGATGAACTCCGCTGCCACACGGTTGGCATTCACCATCTTCCCTTTGGCATAGCCCGGATGGACACTCACTCCAGCAATGCGCACCTTGGCAGAGGCAGCATTGAAATTCTCAAACTCCAGTTCGCCGAGGTCGCCGCCGTCGATGGTGTAGGCCCATTCGCAGCCAAAGTGCTCCACATCGAAATGGTGGGCACCCATGCCGATTTCCTCATCGGGATTGAACGCCACGCGGATGTCGCCATGCGCTATCTCATCATGGTCGCGCAGAAAGCACATCGCCTGCACAATCTCTGCAATGCCAGCCTTGTCGTCAGCGCCAAGCAGCGTCTTGCCGTCGGTGACGATAAGGTCCTCACCGACATGCGAGAGGAGTTCGGGAAACTTGCTGGGCGAGGAGACGATGCCCTCGGAGAGCACGATGTCGCCGCCGTCGTATGACTCTACAATGCGTGGATGGATGTTGGCGCCGCTGCAGTCGGGACTGGTGTCATAATGAGAGATGAAGCCGATGACAGGCGCCGACTTTTTCATGTTCGACTTGAGCGTGGCGTAGATATAGCCCTTGTCGTCCATCGTGACGTCAGAAAAGCCCTCGCCGACCAGTTCGTCGCGCAGGAACTCTGCGAAGACCAACTGCTTGGAGGTGCTGGGCACCGTAGCCGAGTCCTCACTCGACTGGGTGTCAAACTGTGTGTATCGCAGAAAGCGCTCAGTCAGTGTCATGCCCATGATGCTTATTGGTCTTTACGGTCGTCAACGTTGTCGCCCTCGGTAGGCTCCAGGTCATCCTCAAAGTCGGTGATGCCGGCAGCAATGAGCAGGTTATACCACTGCAGCAACTTGCGGATGTCGCTGTCGTGTACGCGGTCGCGGTCGAAATCGGGCAGGATATCTGAGAAATACGAACGGAGTTCCTCGCCGGATGCCTTGCGGTAGTTGATAGCGGTTGGCTTGCCCTCTTCTTTGTCGCGCAGGGCAATCATCACCTTCATCAGGGGCACATCCTCTCCCTCAGTGTACATGGCAATGTCGGCAAGGCTGATGACGCGGTCGCTGTTGAACACAGGCTGGCGCTTGTGCGTCTCGTCGAGGGATTCCACTATCAAGTTGTTCTTTCCTCTTGTCACCAGTTTATACAGCCCTGGCTTTCCGGCTATGGACAGAATAGTCTCTTTCATTGTTTTCTTTTTGAATATTCTAAAATGATTAAATATGTCTTTATAAAATCTTTAACTTTTTATCTGCAATCTTCCAAGGATTCGGTCTACCTGTGCCGCCACATCGCGCACACCGTCGTTGACAATCTCATAGTCGCTGCGTGCGAGCACCTCGTGCTGCGGCATCTGCTTTTTCATCCAAGCGCTGGCGGCCTCGCGGGTGATGCCATCACGGCGCATGACACGCGCCAGACGCACTTCCTCAGGAGCAGTGACACAGACCACACGGTCGACATACCTGTCGAAACCGCTCTCGAAGAGAATGGCACACTCCATCCACGACAGTCCCGACAAGACGAAATCGAGGCCTACGGCGGGATGGACGATGGCGTTGACCTTCTGGGTATTGTCCTCCGACTGCATGAGGAAACGCGCTACCGCTGCCTTGTTGAGACGGCCTTCACGGTAAGCATCCTCTCCTATCAGTGAGGTGAGTTGGCTGCGTATGTCCTCAGACTCTCGCATCAGCCTTTTGGCGGCCGCATCGCAGTCATAGACCTCAATGCCTCTCTCTGCGAGGATGTAGCACACATACGACTTGCCGCTGCCGATGCCTCCTGTTACCGCTATTCTGAGCGGCCTGCCAGCCTCAGACTTACTCATCGCTGTTCGATTTTGTAGTCCACCTCTTTAACCTCAAGGAAGACATTATTGCTCTTAACAAAACTGGGCTTGCGGATAAGGTTCAGATGGATGGACTGCTTGTTGTTGTCATTAAGTATCTCATTGTAGTCAACCACCACCTTGAAGTCATCCTTGGTAATATTCTTGCCCATCTTAGACGGAGCAGAAAACTTGACCTTCACACGACCGGGAATGGTGCGGAGCAACTTGTTGTCGGGCACATTGATGGGTTCAATCTCCACCTCGCGTTCCATATCTGAGAGGACATCGGCGGTAGCCACCACCTTCACCTCCTTCACGCCCAGGGTCACACCCTTATGCTGCTGAAGTCCTACCTTCTTCGGCTCGTCTTTCTCCGTCACATCGGTGATGCGGACATATCTGGTGCGTACAGAGTCAATGGTTGCCAAACGGGCGGGAGCGCCCATGACCCTCACACTCTCTGGCACCACCTTTATGCTCTCCAGAAAATACTTGTCGGCAGCAGTGATACTGCCGTAGATAGCCACCGGTTTGTATTTGAAGTCACCATAGCTGTAGTATATCTCAAACCGCTCGGGCTTGATAGTAATCACCTCGACCGACTTGTCCAACTTGGCTTTCTTCACCAAGTCCGATGTCGACACACTAATCTTATCCTCATCGCCTTTGGTGTAGTTGATGTTGATGGACACCTTATTGAATAAGTAGCCTAAGATATTGTAAGCATTGTCTCTGATGACGACCCGCATGGTGTCGAAGCCGATGACACTGTATTCCTTGCGTTTTGCAACAATGACAGTGTCCGTGCTCTCGCAGTTGAGCGTCACGTTTTCGGGCACATGCACCACATTGACGGGGAACTCCACCTCGTATTCGACAACGTCCTTAAGCGCCAGCATTGTCCAGAAGAAGCCAGCGACAAAAAGGAAAAACAAGAAAATCAGAAAATCCTTGCTTCTTATCCAATGAAAGAATTTTCTGAGTATGGCTGAGGAAGGTAACTTCATCTATGAAATATTGGTCAATGCGTCGGGTCGGCAAAGACGCTCGACTTGTCGACCTCTATCACCACACCGCGGGCAATCTCGAGTTCTACGCGTCCTTTCTCAAAATCTATACGTTTCACCGTGCCATAGACACCGCCGCCGGTGACCACCTTGGAGCCTTCCGCCAACGAGTTTTGGAAATTGCGTATCTCTTTCTGCTTCTTCTGCTGAGGTCTGATCATAAAAAACCACATGATGGCGAAGATGGCCAGCATCATGATCAACATAGAGAGTCCTCCGCCATCTGCGCTACCGGCAGACGACTGGGCAGCCAAAATAAGTGTGTTCATTGTCATTATTTATAATAAGGGTTTAAAATTTTCTTGGACGGGGTGGTTCGATAGGTTTGAGCAACTCGCCCGTTTCTATCAGATACCGCGCGATGGTGTCGAGCATACCATTGATATATCCACCACTCTTGCCCGTGCTGTAGAGCTTGGCAAGGTCAACGTACTCATTGATGGTGACATTGATAGGGATATTGGGGAAGTTCATCATCTCTGCAATGGCAATCTGCATGATGACCACATCCATATATGCCAAACGTGAGAAGTCCCAGTTGCGTGAGGCATCACTCATATAGCGCTGATACTGGTCGGCATTGAGGATGGTGGAGCGAAACAGTTTGCAGGCAAACGCCTTGTCTTCCTCGTCGTCATACTCGGGGAGCAGCTCCTGCTTCTTCCCATTCTCCATCTCGAAGCGCTTGATGGTCTTGAGCACGAAGGTGTCTACCACTTCCTTGTCGTCGTTCCAGTAAAGGCTCTTCTCCTCGAGCACGCCATCCAGGTCCTCATTTTCCTGAATAATCGCCTTGTAGAGTTTGCGCCACACTTCGCGGTCCTCCTCATAGGAGTCTTCTCCAGAAGCCATATAGTCCTGATAAATCTGGCTCTGCTCAACCAAATTGCAGAGTCGGCGCACAAACTCAATGTCGTTGTCCCATGTAAGTTTCTGCTCATCGACAAAGTCGAGCAGCATCGTGTTCGATTCCAACTGGCGTGCAAAACGGTTGTCGGCAAATTTCGCCGACGGTATCTCCGTCCCCTCACGGGTAGCTCTGTTGGTGGCCACCTCCACCCTATGCCGCATCTCACGTGAAATAGCCACAATCAGCAACAACAAGTAGTTGTAAAGCGAATAAGCCATCGACAGACTGTAGAGTAGTCCGTTTTCTGCCCGATTGAGATTCTTGTCACCGTTTTGATAGTATGCGTAGGTTAACTGAACTATCTTTATTCTGATTAATTCCCTGTTGATCATGTGTAACCAAAATTTAGACTTTACCTATTTACAGGTTTCATACCGTGATGCAAAAATAACTCTTTTCGTTGGTATCTGCAAGAAAACCGAATAAAATATGGGCTTTTTTTGTTTTTTTCAGTATTACATTTCCTTTTTCCGAATAAAAAGTGTACCTTTGCACCGCTTTTTTAGCACACCCGATAAAAAAGTTTCGTGTGATGGCGAATTAAGCATTATTTTCAACACTTAATTTAGAGTAACACAAAGTAAACGCATCATGAAAGAAATCAGCGTAAAAGCCAAGAACAGAACAGCTACTGGCAAGAAAGCAACCAAGGAACTGAGGAAAGAAGGCTATGTGCCCTGCAACCTCTACGGACTGGAAAAGGATGAGAACGGCAAACCGACCGCAAAAGGTATCGCCATCCTCGCCACCGACCTCCGCAAAGTGATTTACACTCCCCACGTGTATGTGGTGAACCTCGACATCGAGGGTGAGCACCATCCCGCCGTGATGAAGGAAATCCAGTTCCACCCCACCACCGATGCCGTTCTCCACATCGACTTCCTCGAGGTGAATGAGGACAAACCGCTGACCATCGGTGTTCCCGTACACCTCGTTGGTCTGGCACAGGGTATCCGCGACGGTGGCCGTATGAACCTCTCCATCCGCAAGATTGAGGTGACTGCTCCCTACCAGCAGATTCCTGAGCAACTCGACATCGACGTCACCCACCTCACCATTGGCAAGAGCATCAAGGTTGGACAACTCAGCTTCGAGGGCCTTGAGTTCGCTACCAGCAAGGAAGTGGTGGTCTGCTCCATCAAGATGACACGTGCCGCATCCAAGAACGCCGCTGCTGAGGCAGAGGCAGAGGAAGCTCCAGCCGAGTAGGACTGATGTTATGGACAAATACCTGATCGTGGGGCTGGGCAATCCCGGCATTGATTATGCTGGAACCCGCCACAACATAGGTTACATGGTATTGGACGCCTTTGCCAAGGCGTCCAATATTGTTTTCGACGACCGCCGCTATGGTTATGTGGCGGAGACGTCGCTGCGCGGGAGAAAACTGTTTCTCCTCAAGCCCACCACCTTTATGAACCTCAGCGGCAATGCCGTGCGCTACTGGCTCAACAAGGAAAATATCGACGAAGCACGTATGCTCGTGGTCGTCGACGACCTCTCGCTGCCCCTTGGCACGCTGAGGCTGAAGGCGAGCGGCAGCGCAGGCACACACAACGGACTGGGGCATATCCAGCAACTCATCGGCCAGCAATACCCGCGGCTCAGGGTGGGCATCGGCAACGACTTCCCACGAGGCGCTCAAGTGGACTATGTGCTGGGGGATTTCCAGCCCGATGAACTGGAGGTGCTGAAGCCGCAGATAGAGGTGGCCATTGACATCATCAAAAGTTTTGTGCTCGCCGGTGTCAACATCACAATGAACCAGTACAACAAGCGCAAACCTGCACCACAACAGCAACAACCACCTAAAGAGCAGAACGATGGAGAATGAGGCAAGGATAGACAAATGGTTATGGGCTGCCCGAGTGTTCAAGACCCGCACCATAGCCGCAGATGCCTGCAAAAACGGACGTGTGACCATCGGGGGTATGAATGTGAAACCCTCTCGCATGGTCAAGGCGGGTGAAATCATCGACGTGCGCAAGCCGCCCGTGACCTACTCCTACCGCATCCTCAAGTGCATTGAGAACCGCGTGGGTGCCAAACTGATTCCGGAAATCTACGAGAACGTCACCGACCCGCAGCAGTATGAGATACTGGAGATGACCCGCATCAGCGGCTTCGTCGACCGTGCCCGCGGCACAGGACGCCCCACCAAGAAAGACCGCCGACAACTTGATTCCTGGTTGAATGAAGAGGGATAGTTTCTCTCACTAATTTGAGAATTCAAGATTAGAAGTTTCGGCAATTCTGCAATTTGTGACAATTTCTTTTCTATAAAGATGATGGGCTGCGGTTTCCGCAGCCCATCATCTTTATAACTTTTAACTAAGAATTCTAAACTATGAACTATGCACTGATTTACATCACCATGGCTGGGCCACCGAAGCCACCGCCGGGACGGCCTCCGCCGAAGCCACCACCACCGAAGCCACCGGGACGACCGCCGCCCATACCTCCGGGACGACCACCACCGGGACGGCCACCACCGAAGCCTCCAGGAGGCATTCCGCCGGGGAACATACCGCCGCCAGGACCCATCTGACGGGCTTCTCTGCCACCAAAGATATTGAAGCGGTAGATAGCGTGGAGCATCACATAACTGTTGATGCCGTTGTACTCCGTATCGCTGCGCATTGTAGCAGAAACGACATTGGAGAAGTTGCTCTGCTGCTTGAGGATGTCATAGAACTGCAGGCTGATGGTCAGTGCATTTCCCTTAAGGAAGCCATGGCTTACCTGAGCATTCCAAATCAGTTCGTTGGTGTTCAGTGAGGAATCGCTATAGCCCCTGCGGGAATTCTCGCTGATGCCCGTGGTGAAGGAGGTACCCCAAGGAGCATAGTAGTTGATGTTGACGCCATAGGAGAACATCCAGGTGTTGCGGTTGCTCTCGCTCTGCAACTCGTTGGTAGCATGGGTGTAGTTGAGTGTTCCGTTGGGTTCCACCTCCAACCATGCGTTGCGGTAAGAGAATGAGAGGCGCTCCATCAACGTCGTGCTGCGGGTATAGTTCTTCTCCGGGACCAACCTATCATTGTCAAAGAGATAGCTCACATTGTTGGTGTAGCCCACGTTGGTGAACGTGTTGACATTCCACATACCTACGCTGTCAATTGCCGTATTGAACATGAAGACACCATTGAAGTTCCAGTTGCCATTGATATTCTCAGGTCTTGTGACGCGTCCGCCGGTCTTTTCGTTATAAGTCACCATGTTGCTGATGCTGTTGCGAGTGGTGCTGAAGTTGGCGAATGTCATGATTGACCTCTGGTGAGACTGCATATACGTGTTGTAAAAAAGTTGGAAACTGTTGGTGAACGACGGTTTCAGACCAGGGTTACCCTTGGTGATGTTCATCGGGTTGCTGTCATCCGTGATGTCGAGCAGGTCGGTCATACTGGGTTGCGAGCTTGTACCGCGGTACTGCACGCGCAGGTTGCTCATCTGATTGAAACGGTAGCGGAAGTCGAGGGTCGGTGACATATTGGTCACGTTTCTGACGGTATCGACAGAAATGCCCTGATAGTCCTGGATATAATGTGAGCGCTGTGGCTGCACCATGAATCCTGCATTGAGTTGGAACTTGGGCTGAATCCAACGGTAGGTGAGCTGAACGTCATGGGTATAGTTGTTGTACTCCGAATAGCGGCTCAGGTTCTTCTCCTTATGATTCTCTATTCCGTCCGTCACCCTGTCGAGGAACGGTCTCCAAGTGCGGTATTCAGGAGTAATGCCCTCAGAGAAAGCTGTTCCCAAATAGCTGAAGTCGTAGGTGGCGCGGTCGCTCTCATTGTAGCTGTAGTTGTAGCGGTAACTCAGCTGCAGGAACATATACCTGTTGAGAGGCTCGGTATAGGCAGTCTGGAGCGAGTAGCCTTTGCGTGTCGACGGTGTGAGGCTGTAGCGGTTTCTCTGTGTCTGATAGGTAGAGTCGAGCCCTAAAGCCTGGTAGTACATCGTATTGTTGATAGAGAGGTTGGTATTGTCGTTATCGCTGTAGTTGCCGTCGACACGAAGGGTGACATTACGGCCACGGTTGTTGAGTTTGCGGTTGAACTGCAGCATACCGTTGAGCGAGTTCTGCTTGCCGTAGGAGATAGTGATATCCCTCTGTTGGTTGACAACAACCTTGGTGCTGTCGGGGCCATATTGGGCGAGTTTTCTCAATCCTTCCTCTGAGAGCGGGTCAACGACATAGAGATAGGGGTCATCGTTGTAGGTAGCAGAATGTGTGGACTGATTGCCATCATTTGATGACACGGTAAAACTCGGACGGAACATGATGTTGGTCATCGAGTCGGGTTCCCACTCCAAGCGCATCTGGCCGTTCCATGAGTCACGGCGGGTGTAGTTCTGGCTGATGCTGTTGGAGAACGACTTGGTCTTACCCACGAAGTTCATCGATGACTGCTTGGTATAGACATCACCGTTGTTGTGGTTCCACCTGACGCTGGCGTCAGCCTTCAATGTCTTGGAATTATCATAGTTGATCTGAAGGCCAATCATTTTCGAGGAGTTGAGGCCACCGCCCATACCTCCCATGCCGCCGCCCATACCACCGCGTCGGCCACCACCGCCACCGGGGAAGCCCATGTCGTTGGTGTTGTTGGCACTACCCATGACCATAATCCTGTAGCTGTCCTTGAACAGAGCTGCCATCACACGCTCGGCATAGCGGTCGTGCGTACCGATGGCGAGGTCGACATTGCCGAAGAAGCCCTTGTTCATACCTGCCTTCAGACCGAAGTCAAGGACGGTCTGTTCCTCACCATCGTCGATGCCGGTGATGCGGGCCAGGTCGCTCCTCTCATCGTAGGCCTTGATACGGTCGACAATCGAGGTGGGGAGGTTCTTCAGCGCGGTCTGGGTGTCGCCTGTCATGAACTCATTG
>Ga0247611_10006946_pt1 | contig 14387 bp, 13 predicted proteins | sample 177DNAGHGhighgp2_FD_192422 | JGI IMG/M metagenome (GOLD analysis project Ga0247611, IMG submission 192422) | Sheep rumen microbial communities from Palmerston North, Manawatu-Wanganui, New Zealand - 1770 DNA GHGhigh gp2 | ecosystem: Host-associated > Mammals > Digestive system > Stomach > Rumen...
TTTTTTATGAGTAAATTTTTCCAAACTTGCGAAATCGTTGTGATTCCCTTTTGTTTTTGAAAAATGCATCATCTTGATTTGAACATGGAAAATTGTTATATAGAGGGTATGAGCAAGCGTATTGATACACCTACAATCGGGGAAATTCTTAACGAAGAATTCTTTATTCCCATGGGATTATTCGCTTATAAGGTCGCTCAGGCAATCAATGTTCCTGTTTCAAGAATCCAAGATATACTACATTATCGCAGGCGAATAACTGTTGATACCTCATTGAGGCTGGCGAAGTTTTTTGGCGTGTCTGATGACTATTTCATCTCTCTGCAAGATGATATTGATATCCGAAACCTTAAAATTGAGATTGCTGAGGAACTGGACAGAATTAAACCGGTTGTTGTCGCTTAAATTTTCTACCTTTGGCGCATGATTAGTATTACCAAGCTTTTGATGGATACCCCGAACTTTGGGGATTCTCTTCGTTATGAACCTCACGCTCACAAGGCGACAAACGGTGTGGGCGCAGGACGTGGCCCGGTGGTGGTGTGGAACTGCACGAAGACTTGTAATTTGAAGTGCGTCCACTGCTATGCACGTTCCGAGGCGATTAAGTATCAGAACGAACTTACGCACGAAGAGGGAATCAAGCTTATTGACCAGTTGGCGGATTTCAATGTGCCGGTGCTGTTGTTCAGCGGTGGCGAGCCGCTTTTGCGTCCGGACTTTTTTGAACTCGCGAACTATGCGGCGAGCAAGGGTATTCGTCCGACGATTTCGACGAACGGCACCTGCATCACGCCGGATGTTGCACAGAAGCTCAAGGCGATGGGCGTTGGCTATGTGGGCATCAGCTTAGACGGTTGCGAAGAGACACACGACAAGTTCCGCGGTAAACCGGGTGCGTACCAGCTCGCATTGCGCGGTATCCGCAATTGTGTGGCGACGGGACAGAAGGTGGGACTGCGCTTCACGATTACGCGTTATAACGTGCAGGACTTGAATGCCATTTTCGATTTGCTCGAAGCGGAAAATATTGACCGCGTGTGCTTCTATCACTTGGTGTATAGCGGTCGTGGTTCTGCGATGGTCGCAAACGACTTGAACCATGAAGAGAGTCGCAAGGCGATGGATTTGATTATAGACCGTACGCTTGACTTTAAGAAGCGCGGCGTGAACAAGGAAATCTTGACCGTCGATAACCATGCCGATGCCGTTTATCTGTACCAACGCGTGAAGCGAGAAGACCCGGTGCTTGCAGAAAAGGTTTTGGAACTGATTCAACGCAATGGCGGAAACCGCAGCGGTATGGCGTTCGGCAATATCGATAGTGTCGGCAATGTGCATCCGGATCAGTTTACGCAATATATCACGCTAGGGAATGTTCGAGAACGTAGCTTTGGCGATATTTGGACGGACCTGTCGAATCCGATTATGGCGGGACTCAAGAACCGCAAGCCGCTTTTGAAGGGGCGTTGCCCGAAATGCAAGTTCCTCAATTTGTGCAACGGAAACTTCCGCACGCGTGCCGAAGCGGTGACTGGCGACTTCTGGGCCGAGGATCCGGCTTGCTATTTGACGGATGAAGAAATTGGGCTTTGAGGTGTGAGGTCGGTCGCTGCGCTCCCTTTGAGGAGTGAGGATCGTGTGCCATTCTGATTGCGTTGCGCTCGTGTCATTCTGAGGACCGCAGGGACGAAAAATCCAGTTACTTATAATGAATGAATTAGATCAAAAAATTCTCGCGATTATACAGGACGGCTTCCCGCTGGTGGAACGCCCTTACGCTGTCCTTGCGGAAATGCTCGGCTCTGACGAAACGACGATTTTCAATGCCGTTGAGAAAATGCGCGTTTCTGGCGTGATTCGCCGTATCGGTGGAGTGTATGATTCCAGGAATCTCGGTTTTATTTCGCGTTTGTGCGCAGGGAAGGTGCCGACGTCGTCGCAAGATTTTTCGACAGAATCGCACGATGAAACGCCGATGGAAAAGTTTGCCGTAGTGGTGATGTGCGAACCTGCGATTACGCACAATTACATTCGCAGTCACGAATACAACGTTTGGTTTACCGTCATTGCCGAGAATGAAGCGGCTATTGATACGATTCTGGAACGAATTTGCGCGAAAACGGCACTGCACGATGTTCACGTCTTATCTGCTACCAAGAAGTACAAAATCAATACGGTGATGGGTGCTAGCGCGCCAGTGGTTAGTAGGCTGTGGTTAGTAAACAGGGTTGGAGACGAGAGCGTTGTGACGGAACGTCATTCTGAGCGTAGCGAAGAATCCAGTAATTTTCGAGGAAACCTCTCCGAATCAGACAAGTCTCGCATTCGCACGGCATGCGGTGACATTCCGCATACGCATACGCCGTTCAAGGATTGGGGCGTTTCGTGCGACGAACTCCGTGAAGACCTTGCCGCAAAACGCATGCGTCGCTTTGGGGCGATTCTCCGCCATCAAGAAGCGGGTTTCGCTTGCAATGCAATGATTTGCTTTAGGATAGACGAAAGACGAGAGACGAGAGACGAGAGTGGTTCGGCGTGCTCACAAATTTTGCGCCATCCTGAGCGTTTCGATGACGTTATCCAGAACGGGGCTGCGGTTCTAAAGGCGGGTTCGATTCTTGCATTGAATCCGCATATTTCTCATTGCTACGAACGTCCGTCTTTTGAAAAATTTCCGTACAACTTGTACGCGATGATGCACGCTCCGTCAGCGGAATTGCTGTCACGCTATATCGAAGATGCCGCAAAATCCATTGATAATAATAATTATGTTGTTTTAAATTCCTTGCGGGAACTCAAGAAAACAAGCTATAGATTTTTTCTTTGAGTAAAACTATCTCAAATTCTAGAATCGGTAACCTACGCCGAGATATGTTAAACCTCGTTGTCCCCAAAGCAAAAAGGGTATTTGGAATCGTAGGGAAATTGGATGACCTATTTCAAAACCAAATAAGGATATATGCCCCATGGGAGCGATTTCGTTGCCGTTGGTTATTATACCTAAGTCTATCTCAAAAAATAGATTAACGAAGCTTCCTGGGTCACTTCCGTTAAACTTGAATTTTCCCATTAGGGAATATAATGGATTTTTTGTAAGGGATATGTTTGCGATAAGTCCTGTTTCTATGTTGTTTGAAAATATATAACCATAGTTGATGGATATTGCTCCATAAGAACATTCAAAGATGTCTTCGCATTTATCATCAAAAAGGTGACCCAATGAAGTTCCAAAGTCTGTTAACGTTAAAAAGTTATACTCGATTCCTATGCTATGGTGCCTAAAATAGTCTTTTTGATTGTCTGTTTTCTGATTGCTGTCGGCTTTGGTTGCTGAAGTTGTGTCTTGGTTTGTTCTAGAATTTGTATCTACATGACTTTCGCTGATAGGCGTGTTTTCAACATAGGCGTCCATCTCCCACGCGTTTGCGTACGAAACAAAAAATAACGAAATAATTGTTGCAATTACGGTTCTTTTAATCATTTGATGATATCCTCGCATATGTCGAACACGGCATCTAATATAAATAAAATAATTGATTAAATCCAATAAAAAGATGTCTTTTCATATAAAAATAGATGTTGGTTTGTTGCTTTCTATAATTTTGCTTTCTCAATAAGGAAATCAACGACTCGTTGTGTAGATTTATTGTCCTCATATTTGTGAATACGGTGCTTTGTTTTTTGACGTTCGTCTTTTGCAGAATCGATTCCGTTGGCTACATCTTCTATAAAATGTTTCAAGTCAGATACGTTTTTGAGATATACTCCCTTAATCCATTCAAAGTAATCGATGCAAAATCCAGGTTTTTGGGAGTATTCTTCATAATCGTCAATGCTTAATGCGATTGGTCTATCTAATAAAATATACTCATGATAAGCGGCTGAATAGTCTGTAATTAAGGCGTCAAAGCAATGCATTAGATTCATTGTGGATACGTTGAATATTTGTTTGTCTGAATCGTGGATGAGGATTATGTTAGAATATTCATGTTCGGGAAAATTTTTCTTTTGTGCGTGATGCATTTGAATTGCTAATAAAATATTATGTTCCTTTAATAAAGAATTGATACTTTCAAAATCTTCTTTTACCTTTAAAAGAGGAATACCAAATGGGAAAATATAGTCGGAACCTGCATTTGTAAACCTGTGCTGCCTATATGTGGGAAGCCAACCAATAATTTTGTCAAACTTTTGTGAAGTTTTTGTGATTTGTGGGAGAAAACCATTTTTATACAAGTCAATGTTCAAAAAAAGCTGGTCATTTGATGGATACCCAAGAATGAAAAAACGTCCCGCAGCATGAGGGAAAAGAACCGCGTCAATATCCTTTGTTGCCTCTGATAAAGATAATATGGCGTCAACTTTCCCAATCTTTTTAGAATAAAATTTCCAGTTCTTTAAAGGTGCTCCATGTTGTGTATAAAGACGGAATGTTTTTGGATGTATCTTCGGTATGTAAATATTACTGTCTATGATAACCTTTGCGGAAATAATATATAGAAACTTGTCTATATAGTGCTTGAAACCTTTCCCGAAAAATGGAACACTCCTGATATCGGGCGAAGGTCCAATTGATGATTCTATAGCCCAAATGAGTTTGTATTTTTTATCGTATCCACGTTTTATTAGTTCTTGGTAAATCATCCATGGGGATCCTCCCAATTCTGGGTAGGATTCAAAAAGGATTACATTTTGTTTTATTGGAATAAAGCGTACGATGAGTGAGAGAATGTATAAAATTACTTGCTTCATTGTCTTTAATTAGAAATTTATTTCGATAATTGTATTGATAAAAGTTTTTTCATTCCTAATATAAAAAATGATTTTAAGTTCGAAATTTAGCGTTAATGAGAATGCGTGGTTGCGTTGATGAACAATCAGTTCTAATAATTTCTATCTTTGGATTATGCGAAAAATTTATATGGCAGGAATGAGCCACAAGGTGGCCGAAATTGCAATCCGTGAAAAATTTTACATCCCGATGGATGTCAAGACCGAGGCGTTAAGTCGTTCTCCGTTTGACGAACTCTTGATTCTTGCCACATGCAACCGTACCGAAGTCTATGTGGCAAGTGACCTTGATTTGAACTCCGCGGATTTGGTTCGGTACGTTTGCAACCTGGCACATCAGAACTATGATGACTTTGCAAGGTTCTTCTATACGAAGGTGGGCGAGGATGTTGTCCATCATGTGATGAACGTGTGTGCGGGGCTTGATTCTGTGGCAATGGGTGAAGACCAAATTTTGCACCAGATAGACCGAGCGTACGAAACGGCACATCAGCTCAAGGCGACTGGCAATAGCTTGAACAAGCTTTTTCAAAGTGCAATTCACACGACAAAGCGAATAAAGACCGAGACGAACCTGAGCAAACTCAGTTGTAATATACCGTTCCTTGCGATGAAACAGGTGCAAAAGACTTTCGACGATCTCGAAAACCGCACGGTTTATATTGTCGGGCTTGGCGAGATGGGTTCGCTCATGCTCAAGTACGTGCAAGAGAATACGACGAAGATTTTTGCGAGCAGCAGGACGTTCGCGAATGCGGAAAAGTTTGGCGATGTGTTGACTCCGGTTCGTTTTGAAGACCGTTACAGCGTTTTGGGCAAGAGCGATGTGCTGATTCTTTGCAGCGCAAGCCAGGAACCGATTATCACGAAGGATGAATTTGAAAAGGCTGTTTTTTGCCAATTAGATGGTAAATCTGCAACTTCTGAATTGCGTCATCCTGAGCGACGCGAAGGATCTAGTGATTCTTGTAATGAAAATTCTTTAACAAAGCGTCTCATCGTGGACCTTGCAAATCCGCGTAACGCTGAGCCTTCTATCGGGGATTTGCCCGGTGTGCAATACGTTTGCGTCGATGATTTGGAACAAATTGTTTCCGAAAATCGTCGTTTGCGGATGATTGAACTTGAGGCCGCTCAAAAGATTTTGCAAGAAGGCATCGAAGATTTTATGCAGTGGTATCGTATGGACGATATCGCGAAGAACATTCACGTCTTTGCGGAAAAGATGGTGGCGACTGCAAATGAAGAGTCGGAGAAATTGCTGCGCTCGCTTCCGGAAGTGTCCGATGCGGACAAGAAACGCATTCAGATGATGTACGAACGGTTTGCTAAAAAGATGGCGAATGACTACTTGTACAAAGTAAAAGACTCGAATTCAGCCGAAGACGTGTTGACGTATTTGAAATGTCTTCGTGAATGCAATTAGGGGGCGACAATGAAACTTCGTATTGCGACTCGCAAAAGTGCTTTGGCTTTAGCCCAGACGACGATGGCCGCCGAAGCTATTGTCGCGGCGAATTCTGCGCAGAATGTGGAGTTGTCTTATGAACTTGTCTCCATGACGACGGAAGGTGACCGCCGTTTGGACAAGTCGCTTTCAAGTTTTGGCGGCAAGGGCGTGTTCATCAAGGAACTCGAAATTGCGCTCCTTGAAAATCGTGCGGATATTGCTGTTCACAGTTTGAAGGATATGCCCGCCGAAGTATTGCCCGATTTTAAACTTGCCGCTGTTCTAAAACGTGAAGACCCGCGTGACGCGTTTCTTTCGCGAGGTGGTGCTGCTGGTGTACGCTTTATGGATTTGCCTGCGGGCTCTCGCGTCGGGACGGGGAGCATTCGTCGCATCGTCCAGCTGAAAGCACTCCGCCCAGATTTGGAATATGTGCCGATTCGTGGGAACATCCAGACTCGCATTGGTAAACTTGCAGAACTCGATGGCGTTGTGCTTGCGGCGGCAGGCCTCAAACGAATGTGCCTTGCTGAACAAGTGACGGAATACTTTAGCACGGAACAAGTTCTCCCTGCTAGTGGTCAAGGAATTCTCGCAATTGAAACATTGAATGATGAAGCACCTCAAGAATCGTTCTGCGTTCGTCATCCTGAGCAACGCGAAGGATCCAGTGAAGTTTCCGAATCGCTTTCGCGGATCCTTGCTCGAGTAAACGATGTTGCGACTTATTGCATCGCTTCTGCGGAAATGTCTTACTTAAAGGCGCTCAATGCTGGCTGTCAATTCCCGGTGGCGAGTTTTGCGGAATTTGTTGACGACGTTGTTGATGGGGGTAATGCCGCGAAGTCTCTAAAAATTCGTGGCATTTACTGGGATGAAAAGTCTGAAAAATTGCTCCGCGCAGAATGCTTGGGCTCGATTGACTTGAATTCTGCGGATTGCGTCCAACATGCCAAAAATTTGGGTGTTGCACTCGCCCAAAAAATTCAGAAGCAACTGTAATAGGCTTTGCCATTCCCGGCTCCGTTCGGGAAATGCCTTCTTGAATCGCTAAAAAAAGCCCGCGCATTTTTCGTGTGCGGGCGAAATTTATGTCGTAATTTTTTTTGCGTGTCGAAGACGACGCGACTTTCTATAAATTATTTATTCGGCTTTGACACAACGGGCTTGATTCGTTTACCGCAGAGCGTCACGATAATTCCTGCTTGTGCGAACATGTAATAGGCCGTGTCTCGGCTGTTGTTCAATGTAGATTTCGGATCGTAATCATCCTTGGTCACGAAAACTTCGGCAACACCGGAGAGGCTTACGTCCAAAGCGCAGCGTTCGCATGGGAAACCAATCACGTAAAGTTTGGAACCGGCTGGAACTTTTCCGCGGGCGTAGTGGAGAGCGTTGATTTCGGCGTGGACCATGAACGGGTACTTGTTCGCCTCGAATTCGTGATGGCTTATGAGTTCCCCGGAATCGGCGTCGAGCAAATCGTATGCGAGGAGTTGTTTTTCACGTGTGTAGGGGACGGTTTCATCGTCAAATCCGGCGGGTGCACCGTTGTATCCGGTGCTGATAACGCGTCCGTCAGCGCTGACAAGAACGGCGCCCATTTGCGTGTTTTGGTCTTTGGAAAGGCGTGCCTGGGCACACATCATCTGCGTATAGACTTCGTCGCGAAGCTTTGCTCTAGAACTATTCATGCCAAAAATATAGGCAAATTTCAAACAGGTTTTTTGGATTATTGGATAAAATCCGTGGATTTTCATGTTTGATACAGCTTGGTTATGTATAGGTCCAAACGATGCGAGAAAAAAACTCAAATAATCTGAGGATAATGGTTGTTCGTTGTAAGAATGGAGGCGTCGGCCACAACCTTAAAAGGCGAACGCAGCGGGGCTGCTTGCAGCCCCATTGCTGAGCCGTAAGGTTGGCGCTTGCGCCAGGATGGGTAAAAAACTCTGAGCTGGGGCCCCGCCCGCATGACGTACGATTGACTTTAAAAAATGCACTTTTGGCGGTGAGCCGAACTTTTTCTAAATTTGGTTTCGATGGAAAAATCGAATCATTTTGGCAAAGTTTATTTGATTGGCGCGGGTCCCGGTGATCCTGGGCTTTTGACCGTGCGCGGAAAGTCGATTCTTGAAAAAGCGGATGTTGTTGTTTATGATCGCTTGGTTTCGCCGGGCGTGCTCTCGTTATGTAATCCAGATGCTAAGATGGTGGATGTGGGCAAAATGCCGACGCACCACAAAGTGAAACAGTCCGAAATCAATAAACTCTTGGTAAAATTTGCACATGAAATGCCGGGAGCGACCGTTGCGCGTTTGAAGGGCGGCGACCCGTTTGTATTCGGTCGTGGCGGCGAGGAGGCGCTGGAACTAGTCTCTGCTGGTGTCGAATTTGAAATCGTTCCGGGCGTGACGTCAGCCATCGCTGTGCCTGCCTATGCGGGCATTCCTGTGAGCCATCGTGGAATTGCAACAAGTTTCCATATCATCACGGGGCATGAGAAGTTAGACGAGAGAACGCTCGCAGGCTCGCTACAGACGAGAGACGAGAGAAACGTCATTCCTGCTACTGAGCCGGAATCTCTTTCAAGTAAGCCTCTCGGCCTCGACTTTGAAGCTCTTGCGCGTTGTCCTGGTACGCTCATCTTCTTGATGGGTATTGCCAACATGGACTTTATCGCTCGACGTTTGATGGAATGCGGCAAGGAACCGAAAACGCCTCTTGCGTTTGTCGAAAAAGGGACGACACCGAATCAGCGAACCGTCATGGCGACGCTCGAAACTGCGGGGGAGACGATTGTTCGCGAAAACGTGACCGCCCCTGCAATTACGATTATGGGCGGCGTTGTTGAACTTGGCAAAACTCTTGCTTGGAAAAAGAATTTGCCGCTTTCGGGCAAGCGCTTGGTTGTAACTCGTGCCGCAAAACAATCTAGCGGGATTACCGCTCGACTGACTGCTCTCGGTGCCGAAGTCATCGAAACTCCGATGATCGAGACCCGCGATGTGGCGCTTTCGAATTGGGATGACCTCGCAAATTTTGACATTCTCGCATTCACGAGTACGAACGGCGTAGAAAGCTTTTTCAAGCAACTGTTCGCTGCTGGTTACGACGTGCGTGTGCTTGCCGGAAAAAAAATTGCGAGCGTCGGGAAAATTACCGAAAAGAAATTGCTCGAATACGGCATCCGCTGCGATTACGTTCCCGAAGACCACACCGGCGAAGGCCTCGGGAAGCTTCTTCGAAGCATTTTAGACGAAAGATGCTCAACAAATTCGCAGACTTTAGCAAGTTCCCTAAGCTTGTCGAAGGGAACTGAATTCACGAATTTGGATGAATCCCGCATCCTTCTCCTGCAGGGCAACCTTGCAGACGATACTTTGCTGAAACTTTTGCCGAAAGCAACCCGCTGGGTCGTTTACGAAACGCTTCCTGTGGCAGAACTCCCCGAATGGAAGCGCGAAGCTGTTGCTAGCGCCGATGCCGTCGTCTTCGCCAGCACCAGTGCCGTCGAGAATTTTGTAAACTTGATGTCAAATGTAAAAGCTTGTCATTCTGAACGAAGTGAAGAATCCAGTGCTTCTATGGGTCCTTCGCTCGTGGAACTCGCTCAGGATGACTTTATAAAAAAATCTCCTCACACCTCTTTCTGCATCGGCCGCATGACGGAAGCTACTGCCCGCAGGCATGGCTTTGAAACGGTCACCTCCGACGAAACCACAATGGATTCGCTTGTCAAGAAAATTGCGGAATACTACACAACGTCCCCTAATCACTAACCACCAATCACTAACCACTATTTCATGAAAGCCATCCTCATTATCGCTCATCATTGCATTTTGCCTGGTGCGTACAAAGGGTTCGAAGAAATTCTCGACCGATTGCACCACGATTTGCCGGGTACACGTGTGGCAAGTACGAGCCTTTTGGATTTGGAAAATGATCTGCGCACGATTCTTCGCGAAGATGTCGAATCAGTGACGCTCTTGCCGTATTTGCTGTTGAATGGTCAACATTCAAAAAATGATGTTCCGCGTGTTGTTGCAAAATTACAGGCTGAATTCCCGCAAATCCCGATTACGCTTTTACCATGCCTCGGCGATTGGAAGGAATTCTCTAGCATGGTTGTCTGTGGCATCCGCAATGCACAGTTAGACGAAAGAACGCTCGCTGAAGCGAGCTGCAGACGAAAGACGAAAGAGAATAATGCCCTTGTTGAAGAAAACCATCTCTCGTCTCTCGTCTCTCGTCTTTCGTCTAAAACATCAAACCTCTTTTCCATCGAATTGAATCTTGAGGGCCGTAACGTTCTCGTTGTGGGCGGTGGTCGCATTGCGCTGCGCAAGGTGAAAACGCTTATCCCGACAGGTGCGCACATTACCGTTGTCGCTCCGCAATTCGACCCGGAATTCAATGCGTTTTGTCGTCATTCTGAACGAAGTGAAGAATCCAGTCGATTCTCGAATTCAGCATCTGCAGAGCAGTCTTTATCGATCACTTTAAAGCAGCGTCCTTACGAGCCGCTTGATCTCCGTGGCATCTTCATGGTTTTTATCTGCACTGACCAACCTGCCGTCAATGCTCAAGTTTCTAATGATGCCCGCGCCCGCCGCATTTTGGTCAATAACGCCTGTGACTACCTCGACGGCGACTTTATCGTGCCCGCCCGCATGGATTTCGGCGAAAACATCGCCGTGACCGTCTCCACGCAGGGCCGCGCCCCCTCGCTCGCCAAAAAACTCAAGCAGAAAATTCAAAGCGAATGGGCTGAAAGCCTCGAACAAATTGAACACGAATTTTTAAATTCATGATACTATGATTATCCGTCCTCGTCGATTACGTAAAAATGAAGTTATCCGCAACATGGTTGCGGAAACTGCCGTGAATCCCGATGCCCTCGTTTACCCGATGTTTGTGGTAGAAGGAACGGGCGTCAAAGAAGAAATTCCGTCCATGCCGAACCAGTTCCGCTTTTCGATTGATGAAATCTTGAAGGAACTTGAAAGCTGTGTGGCGCTTGGCATCAAGTCGATTTTGCTTTTTGGCATCCCGGATCACAAGGATGAAATGGCAACTTCGGCATACGACAAGAATGGCATCGTGCAACGTGCGGTGCGTGCAATCAAGGCGATGTTCCCGAGTTTGTACGTGATTACGGATGTGTGCCTTTGCGAATACATGAGCCATGGCCATTGCGGCATCATCAAGGATGGCGATGTAGATAACGATCCGTCGCTTGAACTTTTGGCAAAGACCGCTCTTTCCCATGCGGAAGCGGGTGCCGACATGGTGGCTCCGAGCGACATGATGGATGGCCGTGTGGCTGCCATTCGTGAGATTTTGGATGCAAACGGATTTTCGAATACGCCGATTATGGCGTACAGTGCGAAGTTTGCGAGCGCTTTCTACGGTCCGTTCCGTGATGCAGCCGATTCCGCCCCGCATTTTGGCAACCGCAAGAGCTACCAGATGGACGTGCGCAACGGTCGTGAGGCGCTTCATGAAGTGGAACTCGATTTGGAAGAAGGTGCCGATATCGTGATGGTGAAGCCGGGGCTTGCTTTCCTCGATGTGCTGCGCCAGACGGCTGAAATCAGCAATGTGCCGGTCGCTGTGTATAACGTCAGTGGTGAATATTCGATGGTCAAGGCGGCGGCAAAGATGGGCTGGATAGACGAAAATGCGATTATCCGCGAAAATATGATTGCGTTCAAGCGCGCCGGTGCTGATATCATCATCACGTACCACGCTAAGGAAATTTTAAAAAATAAACTTATATAAAATAAGGATGAAAATCTATGAAAAGAATTGAAAAGTTATTAGTAAATCTTGGCGTTGAAAATGACATTTTGCAAAATGTTATTGAAATTGCTGTTGTCATTATTGCGGTTATTGTCATTTTGGCGATTATCAGGTTTGTTCTGAGTTTTGCCATTAAGAAGGGGGCGGACGAATCGGTAAAACCGTTAATTTATTCAATGCTTTCTTATGCGGTATATATTTGCGGTTTGTTGATGATACTCCACATTCTTGGCGTAAACACTGCCGGAATCGTGACGGTGATTGGTGCCGCCTCTCTTGCGATTGGCCTTGCTCTGAAGGATACGCTGGGTAACATTGCGTCGGGAATCTTGTTGCTTTTCCTCAAACCGTTCCGTGCATCGGATTACATTGAATGCGGTTCATTGAAGGGCAAAATTGTTGGTGTGGGACTTTTCAATACGACTCTCGTTTCGCTGGATGGGCTTTTTGTTTCGGCTCCGAACAGCATGTTTTGGGGCGCTCCCATTGTGAACTTTAGCCGCAATCCCGTACGTCGTCTGGATTTGGCTTTTGGTATTGATTACGCCGATTCTGCAGAAAAGGCGATGGCTGAAATGAAGATGCTTGTTGAAGCGGATCATGATGTGCTGAAGAAACCGGAACCCTCCTTTTTCGTGTCGTCGTTGGAAGATAGCGCGGTTTGCGTCAACATGAGAGTTTGGGTCAAGACGGACAAATATTGGGATATGCGCTGCAAGTACATGAAAGCAGTCAAGGAGCGCTTTGACGAAGTCGGTATTTCGATTCCGTTCCCGCAGCGTGTGGTTCATATTGTAAAGGAATAATGGTTTGGACGAAAGAAATGTCATCCTGAGCGGAGTGCAACGAAGCCGAAGGGATCTAGAGCTTTTACTAGTAACTATTAACTATTAACTAGTAACTCATCAAGGAATTTTTATGAATCACTCTTTAAGTGAAAAGTTGTTCGCAGAAGCGAAGACGCTCATGCCGGGTGGCGTGAATAGCCCAGTTCGTGCATACGGTAACGTGGGGGCCACACCTCCGTTTATCGCTCGCGCCAAAGGTAGCCACATCTATGATGTCGATGGCAACGATTACATCGATTACGTGGGCAGCTGGGGGCCAATGCTTTTGGGGCACGCTCACGACGCGGTGATTAACGCGGTTGCCGAGACGGCGAAGAACGGGCTTAGTTTTGGCGCTCCGTGCGGTTTGGAATCGGAACTTGCGAAACTCGTGATGGAGCTTGTGCCGAGTGTCGAGATGATTCGCATGGTGAACAGCGGAACCGAAGCGACGATGAGCGCTATCCGTGCCGCTCGCGGGTTTACCGGCCGCGACAAGATTGTGAAGTTTGAAGGTTGCTACCACGGTCATAGCGATAGTCTGCTCATCAAGGCGGGTTCGGGCATGCTCACCACGGGCAAGCCGAGCAGCAAGGGCGTTCCTGCAGACCTCGCGAAATATACTCTCACGCTCCAGTACAATGACGTTGCTGGCGTTAAGGAACTTTTTGACAAGATTGGCGACGAGATTGCCGGAGTCATCGTGGAACCGGTGGCAGGGAATATGGGTGTAGTGCCTGCGAAGCCCGAGTTCTTGCAGACGCTTTCCGAAGAGACAAAGAAGCATGGCGCGCTTTTGATTGTCGATGAAGTCATGACGGGTTTCCGTGTCGGGATTCATTGCGCGCAGGGGCTGTACGGCATTAAGCCGGATTTGACGACGTTCGGCAAGATTATCGGCGGAGGCATGCCGGTGGGCGCTTACGGTGGCCGCCTTGATGTGATGCAGCAAATTGCACCGCTCGGCGGTATCTACCAGGCGGGAACGCTTTCGGGTAATCCGGTCGCGATGGCGGCAGGGCTTGCCACTATGCGTGAACTGCATACTCACCCGGAATACTATGTTCACGCCGAGGCGATGACGAAGCGATTAATTGCAGGCCTTCAGAATGCCGCAAAGTCTGCGGGAATCCCGCTTGCTGCAAACCAGGTGGGCTCCATGGGGTGCATCTTCTTTACGGAAGGCCCGGTCTCGTGTTTTGCCGACGTACAAAAATCCGACTTGGAACTCTTCCGTCGCTATTTCCTTGGAATGCTGGACGAGGGCATTTACCTTGCACCGAGCCAGTTCGAAGCCATCTTTGTGAGTGCCGCGCATACGGAAAGCGACATCGACCGTACCATTGATGCTTCAAAGAAAGTGTTTGCCAAACTGTAAAATTTGGGTCTATATGACAAAAAGGTACCTGAAAACAGGTACTTTTTGATTATATGACATTTGGGTACCTGAAATCGTCCGCAAGCCTTTATCTGCTTGGCTTGCGCGCATAAAAAAGTCTCTCAATTAGCAT
>Ga0247611_10006947_pt1 | contig 14387 bp, 28 predicted proteins | sample 177DNAGHGhighgp2_FD_192422 | JGI IMG/M metagenome (GOLD analysis project Ga0247611, IMG submission 192422) | Sheep rumen microbial communities from Palmerston North, Manawatu-Wanganui, New Zealand - 1770 DNA GHGhigh gp2 | ecosystem: Host-associated > Mammals > Digestive system > Stomach > Rumen...
TCTGGCATTAGGCATGTATACCCTGATCATCGGCGGCTACATGATATTACGCAACTTCATTGATTTTTCCGGGGTGACCGGAAAGCTGATGGATAATGTCAAGGTCAGTAAGGACAACTTCCTCTATGTATCCCTGTACATCTCTTTCGTCAATTCCTTCCTGGAGGAGATCTTCTACCGCGGCTTCGGCTTTCTGATGCTCAGAAGGGTAATGGATTCCAAGTGGGCAATGCTGGTGTCCTCACTGTGCTTTGCGGTCTATCACTGCGGCATGCTGGAAGGCTGGTTCAACATCTTTTTATACCTTCTGATGATTGCCGGTCTGGTAATCGGGGGAGTTATCTTCTGTTTACTGGACTATCGGGATGATCACATCTACCATTCCTGGCTGGTCCACATGTTCGTTAACTTTGCCATCAATACCATCGGATTCATCCTGTTTGGAATGTTATGAAAAACGTTGTATTTACAACTGAATTTTTAAGTATATAATGATTTGGGAAGCAGCTTTTTTAAGAAAGCGTTATCATTAAAAAAGATCAAAAAGGTGTTGCAATCAACGCCTTTTTGTTATATGATTATCGTTGCGACCGTACGGACGTGCGAGGTTGCCGGCACACTAGAATACGTTGTCATGGTGTGTAGCCGGGGAATTCGCACCGAGCGGAAGTCTATCATGGAATAGATATAGCAAATAAGGAGGAATATCCATGGCAAAGAACACAGTTAGAATTCGTCTGAAGGCCTATGAACACCGTTCATTAGATGCTGCTACAGCCAAGATCGTTGAAGCAGCCATGAATCATGGTGCTAAAAAGGTCGTAGGACCAGTACCACTGCCTACTGAAAAACAGGTGGTAACAGTAATCAGAGCTACTCACAAGTACAAAGATTCACGTGAACAGTTCGAGATTAGAACTCATAAGAGATTGATCGAGATTATTGGCGCAACTACAGAAACAATTACTGCATTGACTGGATTGGAGTTACCTAGCGGCGTTGATATCACTATCAAGTTATAGGAGGAGATGACATCATGAAAGGTTTAATGGGAAGAAAACTTGGAATGACTCAGGTTTTCACAAATGATGGGACACTTATTCCAGTAACAGTCGTTGAAGTAACACCAAACGTTGTTACCCAGAAGAAGACCCTCGAGAAAGACGGCTACGTAGCCTTACAGCTCGGAATGGAAGATCTGAAAGAGCAGAAAGCTACCAAGGCTAACAAGGGACACGCTGCCAAAGCTGAAACCGCAGCCAAGAGATTCTATCGCGAAGTTAAGAGCGATGAAATGGCTGACCTGGAAGTTGGCGCAGTCGTAACTGCCGACCTGTTCGAAGCAGGCGACAAGGTTGATGTTCAGGGCATCAGCCGTGGTAAAGGCTACATGGGCGCCATTTACCGTAACAATCAGCACATGCTGCTGGCTACCCATGGTACCGGCCCAGTCCACAGAACCGCTGGTTCAATGGCAACTATCGGCCGTAACAATGGCATTATCAACAAGAACAAAGTAATGGCTGGTCATGAAGGTACCTATACTACCACCAACCAGAACCTGGAAATCATCAAGGTTGACATGGAAAACAACTGCCTGCTGATCAAGGGCAACGTCCCTGGTCCAAGAAAAGGTGTTGTCATGGTCAAGACTACAGTTAAGCCAGTTAAACATGTTGAACCAGTTGATTTACTGAGCTACGAAGTAAAAGAGGAGGCCTAGCATATGACAGCATTAAAAGTTGCCGTAACTAACCAGAAGGGTGAAAAGTTACATGACATTAAATTAAATGAAGCTGTATTCGGCGTTGAGCCAAATAAGCAGGCCATGTTCGATGCTGTAGTAATGCAGCAGGCATCACTGAGACAGGGCACTCACGACACCAAGGACAGAAGTGAAGTCAGCGGTGGCGGCAAGAAGCCTTATCGTCAGAAGGGCACCGGCAGAGCCAGACAGGGCTCTATCAGAGCTCCACAGTTCAGAGGCGGCGGAATCGTCTTCGGACCTACTCCTAGAAGCTACAGCTACAAGATCAACCGCAAGGTTGCCAGACTGGCTTTACGCTCCTACCTGTCAACATTCGCAGCTGAAGGAACATTAAAGGTTGTCGATAAGTTCGACTTAGCTGAAATCAAGACTAAGGAATTCGTTCAGATCATGAAGGATCTGGGCTTAGACAGAAAAGTCCTGTTCGTCTTCGATGAAGATGAAGAATGGGAAAACGCTTGGCTGAGCATGAGAAATCTGCCGGAAGCAAATTTCGAATTCGCCAACAGCGTAAGCTGTCTGGAACTTGCCAACACCTACACACTGGTCTGCACTGAAGCAGCAGTCAATAAGATTCAGGAGGGCTTGAAATAATGGCAGCACGTGACATTATCGTTCGTCCAATTGTGACCGAAAAATCAATGGCTTCTCAGGAAGCTGACAACAAGGTAACCTTTGAAGTTGCAAAGGGTGCCAACAAAACCGCCGTTCGCCAGGCTGTTGAAGAAATCTTCAACGTCAAGGTTGAAAAGGTAAACATTGTTAATACGGCAGACAAACAGAAGAGATTAGGCCGTTACACTGGTACGATCCACGGATACCGCAAGGCTATCGTCAAGTTAGCTGATGGTTATTCCATCGATCTGTACGACAAAGAGTAATCTTTAAAAAAATATCGGAAGAAAACGCTATTTCCGGATAATTGCGTGAGGAGGAGAAAAAGTGGCAATTAAAAAGTACAAGCCAACGACCCCTGGTCGTAGAGGCATGACAACGATCGACTACGCAGCTGTCTTAACAGCCAAGAAGCCAGAACGTTCATTATTAGCTCCTAAAAAATCAAATGGTGGCCGTAACAACAATGGTCGTATCACTACCAGACATCAGGGCGGTGGACACAAACAGGCTTATCGTATCATTGATTTTAAGAGAAATAAGGATGGTATTCCTGCTACTGTAGCAACCATCGAATACGATCCAAACAGAAGTGCAAATATCGCATTACTGAATTACGCTGATGGCGAGAAGAGATACATTCTTGCTCCAGAAACTCTGACAGTCGGTTCAAAGGTTGTCTCTGGTGATACCAGCGACATCAAGGTCGGCAACTGCTGCCAGTTAAAGAACATGCCGGATGGCACAATGGTTCACAACGTAGAACTGAAACCTGGCAAGGGCGGTCAGTTAGCCAGATCTGCTGGCTGCAGCGCTCAGATCCTGGGTTCTGAAGACAAATACGTTCTGATCAGATTATCATCAGGCGAAGTCAGAAAAATCTTAGGCGTCTGCCGTGCAACCGTCGGTATCGTCGGTAACGGCGACCACAACCTGGTCAATGTCGGCAAGGCCGGCAGAACCAGATGGATGGGCGTTAGACCTACCGTCAGAGGTTCAGCCATGAACCCTATCGATCACCCACATGGTGGTGGCGATGGTAAGGCTCCTATCGGCCGTAAGACTCCAATGTCTCCTTGGGGCAAGAAGAGCATGGGTGTCAAGACTCGTAAGAAGAAAAACAAATCTAACCAGTACATTGTAAGAAGACGCAATGGTAAATAGGAAGGGAGGAAAATAAATGAGTCGTAGTATTAAAAAGGGTCCATTCTGTGATGCTTACCTGTTAAAAAAGGTAGACGCTATGAATAAGGGCGGTAAAAAAGAAGTTATCAAAACCTGGTCAAGACGTTCAGTTATCTATCCATCATTCCTGGAACACACCTTCGCTGTTTACAATGGCAAGGAACATGTACCTGTCTATGTCACTGAAGACATGGTTGGTCATAAGTTAGGTGAATTCGTCCCTACCAGAAAGTTCGGCGGACACACCGAGGAAGACAAGAAGGCTAAGTAGGAGGAATAAACAATGGAAGTAAAAGCTACTGCTAAACGCGTTCGTTTGACTCCTAGAAAAGTCAGACTGGTCTTAGACCTGATCAGAGGTAAAGATATCAAGGAAGCTCAGGCTATCCTGAAGTTCACTCCAAGAGCTGCCAGCGGCGAAATCGCCAAGGTTCTGAAGAGTGCCGTTGCCAACGCAACAAACAACCATAACCTGGTTGAAGACAAATTATATGTCAAAGCCTGCTGGGCTGATGAAGCTCGCACGCTGAAGAGATGGATGCCAAGAGCCAAGGGTTCTGCATCTCAGATCTTAAAACGTTCCAGCCACATTACCGTAGTGGTTGATGAGAAAGAATAGGAGGAAAATTATGGGTCAGAAAGTATCACCAATTGGTATGCGTGTAGGCGTCATCCGTGATTGGGAATCTAGATGGTTTGCTGAAAAAGAATACGGCGATTTACTCCAGGAAGACATCAAGATCCGTAAATACCTATTCGCAAAATTAAAGGATGCTGCTGTCAGCCGCATCGAAATTGAAAGAAAAGGCAATTCCAATATTGAAATTGCCATCAGAACAGCCAGACCTGGTGCCATCATCGGTACAAATGGTGAAACTGTTGAAGAAATCAAGAAACACCTTGTTAAGCTGTCAGGCGGCAAGAAAGTCAACATCAAAGTTGTCGAAATCGCCAATCCTGATCTGGATGCTCACATCGTAGCCAGACAGATCGCTGATCAGCTGGAAGCCAGAGCTTCCTTCAGAACTGCTCAGAAGAGAGCTATTCAGAAGACCATGAGATCTGGTGCCAAGGGTATCAAAACTTCAGTCGGCGGACGTTTAGGCGGTGCTGATATCGCCAGAAGCGAAGGCTATTCTGAAGGTGTCGTTCCATTACATACCATCAGAGCTGACATCGATTTCGCAATCGAGAAAGCTAAGACCACTTACGGTATTCTGGGCGTTAAGGTCTGGATCTGCCGCGGTGAAGTCTTAAGAGGCGAAATGGTTAAGGAACCAGAAGCTCCTAAATACAATGCTCCAAGAAATGACCGCAGAAGAAACAACAACCGTAATTCTGAGCGTCCATTCAGAAGAGACAATGCCAAGGCTGAAAATGCCGCACCGGCAGAAAAGAAGGAGGTAACTGAAAATGTTAGTGCCTAAGAGAACAAAATACAGAAGACCTCACAGAGTTTCATACGAAGGCAAGAGCAAGGCCGGCAGAGAAGTCACATTCGGTGAATATGGCTTAGTTGCTGAAGAAGGCGCCTACATCACTAACAACCAGATCGAGGCAGCCCGTGTTGCCATGACTCGTTTCATGAAGCGTGATGGTAAAGTATGGATCAAAATATTCCCACACATGGCTAAGACTAAGAAGCCACTCGAAGTACGTATGGGTTCCGGTAAAGGTGCACCAGACGGCTGGGTAGCTGTAGTTCAGGCCGGTAGAGTGTTATTCGAAGTTGCAGAAGTTCCTGAAGAAACAGCCAGAGAAGCTTTACGTTTAGCTGCTCATAAGCTGCCAATCAAGACTCGCTTCGTCTTAAAAGGACAGGAGGCTAAATAATTATGGAAAAAATCAAAGAAATCCGTAACCTCAGTGATGCTGATTTAGCAAAACAGGTTGATACTCTGAAAGAAGAATTATTTGACCTTCGTTTCAAACAGGCAACTGGTGTTCTGGAGAACCCTGCTCGTATCAGAGAGATCCGCAAGACCATCGCCCGCATTAAAACTGTTCTGACTGAGCGTCAGAACCAGGCTTAGGAGGATCTAAAACATGGAAGAAAGATCTAATCGTAAGGTTTACAGAGGTACAGTCGTATCTGCCAAGATGGATAAGACTATCGTTGTCGAAACTGGTACCAGCAGAAGACACGGCGTCTATGGCAAACGTGTTAAGTACAATAAGAAATACTATGCTCATGATGAAAACAATGAAGCTCAGGTTGGCGATGTTGTTGAAATCATGGAAACCAGACCTTTATCAGCTCTTAAGCGTTTCCGCTTAATCAGAATCGTTGAGAAGGCAACCGTGTTATAGGAGGTAACTGATTTATGATTCAGAACGAGAGTAGATTAAAAGTTGCCGATAACACCGGCGCAAAGGAATTACTGGTTATCCGCTGCTTGGGCGGTAGCCACAGAAAATCAAGCTCTGTTGGTGATGTAGTTGTCTGCACTGTCAAATCAGCTACTCCAAACGGAACTGTCAAGAAGAGTGATGTCGTCAAGGCTGTCATCGTCAGAACTTCTTATCCAGTAAGAAGAGAAAACGGTACATACATCAGATTTGATGACAACGCTGCTGTCATTATCAAGGATGACAAGTCACCAGTAGGTACCCGTATCTTTGGACCAGTTGCTCGTGAAGTAAGAGATGCTGAATACACCAAGATCGCCTCACTTGCTAGTGAAGTATTATAGGAGGAACTTTATATGAAAATCAAAAAGGGTGATAAAGTTCAGGTTATTGCCGGCAAAGACAAAGGCGTCACCGGTGATGTATTGGCTGTCTATCCAGATACCCATAAGGTAGTTGTTGAAGGCGTCAACATTCTGAAGAAGCATGTCAGACCTTCACAGGCTAATCCTGATGGCGGTATCCAGAGCCAGGAAGCTCCTATCGATGTTTCCAACGTCATGATCTATGACACCAAGGCCAAGAAGGCCGGCCGTGTCGGTTATGTCTTTGAAAACGGCGAAAAAGTAAGAATCAACAAGAAGAGCGGCAACAAGATCAAGGCTGCTAAGAAATAAGGAGGAATAAGATGAATCGTTTACAGAAGAAATACAATGACGAAATCGTTGCTCAACTGACGAAAAAATTCAATTATTCTTCAGTTATGCAGTGCCCGAAGCTTGTTAAGATCGTCATCAACATGGGCGTTGGTGATTCCATCGGCAATCCAAAAGCCATGGAAGAGGCTTTAGAAGAACTGACCACCATTTCCGGTCAGAAGCCAGTCATCACCAAGGCTAAGAAATCAATCGCCAACTTCAAATTAAGAGAAGGTATGGAAATTGGTTGTAAGGTTACATTAAGAGGTGAAAGAATGTATGACTTCTTCGATAAGCTGGTCAACATCGCACTTCCACGTGTACGTGACTTCCGTGGTGTCAGCAAGACTGCCTTCGATGGCCGTGGCAACTATACCCTGGGCATCAAGGAACAGCTGATCTTCCCAGAAGTTAACTATGATAAGGTTGCTATCGTTAGAGGTATGGATATCGTTATCGTAACAACCGCACAGACAAACGAAGAGGCATATGCTCTGTTAGAAGCATGCGGAATGCCTTTCACTAAGTAGGAGGTCTAAATTATGGCGAAAAAGTCAATGATCAACAAATCACAGAAAACACCTAAGTTCTCCACCAGAGAGTACACCAGATGTGAACGCTGTGGCAGACCTCACAGTGTCTTAAGAAAATACAAATTATGCCGTATCTGCTTCCGTGAATTAGCTTATCAGGGCGAAATTCCAGGAGTCAGAAAGGCCAGCTGGTAAAAGGAGGAAAAACGAAAATGACATTTACAGATCCAATTGCTGATATGCTTACTCGTATCAGAAATGCTGTCAGTGCTAAACACGACAGTGTCGTTATTCCTTCCAGCAAGGAAAAATTAGAAATTGCCAGAATCCTGAAGGAAGAAGGCTACATCACTGACTACGTCGTAGATGGTGATTTAAAGAAGAACATCGTCGTTACCCTGAAATACAGCGGTCGCGGTGAAAAGGTTATTAGCGGAATCAAACGTATTTCCAAACCTGGTATGCGTGTTTACGCTCAGTCTGATAAGCTGCCTAGAGTATTAAACGGTTTAGGTATCGCTATCATCTCTACCTCACAGGGTATGATGACCGGCAAACAGGCCAAGGCTAAACACATCGGTGGCGAAGTCGTCGCTTACATTTGGTAAAAAAGAGAGGAAAAGACAAATATGTCACGTATCGGAAATAAAACGATTACCATTCCTGCAGGCGTTGAATTAAACATCGCTGAAGGCAATGAGGTGACTGTTAAAGGCCCTAAGGGAACTTTAACTCGCCGGTTTGACCCAAGATTGGAAATCGCTGTTGATGGAAACACTGTTACTGTTAAACGTCCAAACGATGAAAAACATGTCAAACAGTTACACGGAACTACCAGAGCTTTATTAAACAATATGGTTGTTGGTGTCTCCGATGGATTCAAAAAAGAACTGGTTATTACCGGTGTTGGTTACAGAGCTGCTGCTGCCAATAACGAATTAACCTTAACAATCGGCTATTCTCACCCTGTCGTAATCAAGGCTGAGGAAGGCCTGACTATCGAATGCCCGAAGCCAACGGAAATTCACGTTAGCGGCATCGATAAACAGAGAGTTGGCGAATTAGCTGCCAACATCAGAGCTGTCAGAAAACCTGAACCTTATAAGGGTAAGGGTATTGCTTACAGGGATGAACACATCCGTCGTAAGGAAGGCAAGACTGCTGCTTCAAGTAAGTAATGAAAGGAGAAGGCTGAAGAATGATTAAAAACACTAAAAGAAATGAAGAAAGAGTTCGTCGTCATGCTCGTGTACGTACTAAAGTAGCAGGAACACCTGAATGTCCACGTTTAAACGTATTCAGATCAAACGCTCATATCCATGCTCAGATCATTGATGATGTTAACGGCAAGACTTTAGTTGCTGCTAACTCAGTTGAAATGAAGCTGGAAAACGGCGGAAACATTGAAGCCGCTAAAGAAGTAGGCAAGAAAATTGCTGAAAGAGCTTTAGAAAAAGGTATCAAGGAAGTCGTCTTCGACCGTGGCGGTTATGTCTACCATGGTAGAGTACAGGCTTTAGCTGATGCAGCTAGAGAAGCTGGATTAGAATTCTAGGAGGGAAGCAAATGTCAGAATTAGTTGAAAACACTGTTGAAACAAAAGTTGAAAATGAAGCTGAAGCTGCTTCTCAGACTGAAGTAAAAGAAGAACGCAAGAACTTCACCCGCAGACCTCGTCGTGATGACAGAAGAGGCGGAAACAGAAGAAACGAGCGTCCGGAAAAAGAATTTGAAGAAAGAGTTGTTAAGATCAACCGTATCACCAAGGTCGTTAAGGGTGGTAGAAGAATGAGATTTGCTGCTCTGGTCGTTGTCGGTGACAAGAAGGGCCGTGTTGGTTTCGGTACTGGCAAGGCTAAGGAAGTCCCAGATGCAATCAGAAAAGCTACTGAAGCTGCTACCAAGAACGTCTTCAAGGTAAAACTGGTCGGTACTACCTTACCTCATGAAACAATCGGCAATTACGGTGCAGCCAAAGTTGTTCTGCGTCCAGCTGCTGATGGTACTGGTGTTATCGCCGGTGGTCCGGTCAGAGCTGTCCTGGAACTGGCTGGTGTATCAAACGTTCTTTCTAAGTGCTTAGGTTCAAGAACTCCTGTCAATCTGGTCAGAGCTACATGCGCTGGTTTAAAGGGTATGAAATCTCTGGAACAGGTTGCTGCATTAAGAGGTCTGGAAAACAAGCAGGTACGTTACTAGGAGGTCATGCAGATGAAGTTACATGAATTAGAGTACACTGAAGGCTCACGCAAGGACAGTTTCAGACTGGGTCGTGGCCAGGGTAGTGGAAATGGCAAAACAGCCGGCAAGGGAGCCAAAGGTCAGAAAGCCAGAAGTGGCGGACTGGGCAAGCTTGGCTTTGAAGGTGGCCAGACTCCATTAGCAAGACGTTTACCAAAGCGTGGATTTACCAATTTTACTCGTAAAGAGTACGCAATCGTTAATCTGGATCAGCTGAACAGATTCGCTGAAGGAACAGAAGTTACTCCAGCTCTGCTGCATGACACCGGATTAGTAAAGAATTTAAAAGATGGACTGAAAGTATTAGGCGAAGGCGAATTGGAAAAGAAGTTAACTGTTAAGGCTAACAAATTCTCAAAATCAGCCGTAGCTTTGATTGAAAAAGCAGGCGGCAAAGCAGAGGTGATCTAATATGATCAAAACCGTCATTTCCTTATTTAAAAATAAGGATATACGAAACAAGATCCTGTTCACCCTGGCAATGTTGCTGATCTTCCGTCTGGGAGCAGCTATCACCATTCCAGGCGTTGACCCTGATAAGCTGAGCGGCGAGATCTCCGGCAATTCACTCATTACCATGATGAACATGCTGGGCGCCGGCAGCTGGCAGCAGTTCTCAATCTTCTCAATGGGTGTTGGACCTTACATCACTGCCAGTATCGTTATCGAACTGCTGGCCATGGATGTAATTCCAGCCCTCAGTGAGATGGCTAAGGAAGGTCAGAAGGGTCGTCAGAAGATGGACAAGATCACCCGTTATCTGGCTGTCGTATTAGGCTTCGTTCAGGCTTATACCCTGACCCTGACCTTTGACAAGTCATACGGTATCCTGTCTAACAGTTCTATTACCACATATATGTATTGTGCTACCATCATGACTGCAGGTTCCTTCCTGTTAGTCTGGATCGGTGATAGAATTGCGGCTTATGGTATTGGCAATGGTATCTCCATGATCATCTTTGCCGGTATCGTCGCCAACCTGCCATTCCAGTTCTTTACTTCATGGCTGACTCTGGTTGATCCAAGTGCTGAAAGCGCACTGGTTTTCCAGGGTGTCCTGAAGTTCGTGGCACTGGTACTTGTTTACCTTGCCATCATCGTGCTGGTCATCTTCACCGATACCGCACAGCGTAAGATTCCTATCCAGTACACCTCCAATTCCAACAGAAGAGGTTCAAGGGATATCAACGTCTTACCATTAAAGATCAACAGTGCATCAGTTATTCCGGTCATCTTCGCTTCTACCATCATGGTAGCTCCGAAGACGATCATGACCTTATTAACCAATGCCAGCTGGTTCAAAGCCACTGATTTCACCAATAAACTGGTTGATTTCTTTGATTACATCTCCGACTTTACCAAGCCAGGCGGATTAATTCTCTATGTTGTACTGATCTATGCTTTCACTTTCTTCTATACCAACCTGCAGGTTGATCCAGAGAAGATCAGTGAGAACTTAAACAAGTCTGGAGCTTATATTCCAGGCATCCGTCCAGGTGCTGAAACCAAGCAGTACATCTCCAAAGTGCTGAACAGAATTACAGTACTGGGCGCCTTATTCCTGTGTTTCATCGCAGCCTTACCATATCTGCTGAGTATGTTCACCAACATACCAGGCACCATTACCATTGGTGGTACCAGTATCATCATCGTAGTCGGTGTTGCTCTTGAAACAGTCAAGGATCTGGAAAACCAGTTAACACAGAAAGAATACAAAGGATTCATGAAGAGGTAATTTGTATGCTGAAAATGTTAATCATGGGCCCTGCCGGTGCCGGTAAAGGAACAATGTCAGAAATGATCTGTGAAACCTATCAGGTACCGCATATCTCTACCGGAGATATGTTCAGGGAAGAAGTCAAAAACAATACTCCTCTGGGACTGGAAGCTCAGCGCTACATGAGCGCTGGTCTGCTGGTCCCGGATGAGGTGACTATTGCGATGGTCAAGAGCCGCCTCAGCAGAGAAGACTGTGCCAACGGTTATCTGCTTGACGGTTTCCCGAGATCATTACCACAGGCTATCGCTATCAGCGATCTGAACATGAATGCTGTCATCAATCTGAAGATCGATGAACAGTTACTGGTTCAGCGTATCGTTGACAGAAGGATCTGTCGTCAGTGCGGTGCCATCTACAATCTCGTCACCTTACCTAGCAAGGTTGAAGGTGTCTGTGATGTATGCGGCGGCGAACTCTATCAGAGATCTGATGACACTTATGAAAAGCTGAAGGTCAGACTGGATTCCTATCATAACGAAACTCAGGCCGCGGTTGATTATTTCCGCGACAAAGGAATTGTCTATGACATTAACGCCGGTCAGGCAATAGATGATGTGTTTAAAGACATTCAGACAGCTTTGGCTAAAGTAAAGGGGGAAGAGGATTAGTAAATGGCAGATAAGAGCGATGTTATCGAAGTTGAAGGTGTCGTTGAGGACACTCTTCCAAATGCACAGTTTAAAGTGAAATTACCTAATGGGCACACAATTCTAGCCCACGTTTCTGGTAAAATCCGTATGAACTACATCCGCATTTTACCAGGTGACCGTGTCACCCTGGAAATTTCACCTTATGATTTAACACGTGGGCGTATTACATTCAGACATAAGTAGTGTAGGAGGTAAACTTATGAAAGTAAGACCATCAGTCAAGCCAATGTGTGACAAGTGCCGTGTTATCAAACGTAAAGGCCGCGTCATGATTATTTGTGAGAATCCTAAACACAAACAGAGACAGGGTTAATCGGAGGTAGAAAGAATTATGGCTCGTATAGCTGGAGTTGACATCCCACGCGATAAGTGTGTTGGTGTCGCATTAACTTATATCTATGGTATAGGTGCAACTACATCTAAACAGATTTTAGCTACTATTGGCATCGATGAAAGCAAGAGAGTTAAAGATTTAACTGATGCTGAAGAAAATGCTATCCGTAGTGAAGTAGACAAGATCAAAGTTGAAGGTGATTTAAGAAGGGAAACCAACTTAAACATCAAGCGTCTCATGGAAATCGGTTGCTACCGCGGTGTCAGACATCGTAAAGGCTTACCAGTTCATGGACAGAGAACAAAGACAAATGCCCGTACACGTAAGGGACCACGTCGTACAGTTGCTAATAAGAAGAAATAAGGGTAAAGGAGGTAATATTTAGTTATGGCTACAAATAAAAAGACAGTAACTCGTAAACGTAAAGTTAGAAAGAATATTGCCAAGGGTGTTGCCCATATTCATTCTACTTTCAATAACACCATCGTTACGATCTGTGACGAAACCGGAAATGCCATTGCCTGGAGTTCTGCCGGTGCATTAGGTTATAAAGGCTCCCGTAAATCAACTCCGTTTGCTGCTCAGCAGGCTGCTGAAGCTGCAGCAAAAGCTGCTGTTGATCACGGCATGAAGACTGTTGAAGTAAACGTAAAGGGACCAGGTCCGGGAAGAGAAGCTGCAGTAAGAAGCTTACAGGTAGCAGGATTAGAGATCACATCTATCAACGATGTAACCCCAATCCCTCACAATGGATGTCGTCCACCTAAACGCCCTCGTGGCTAGAAATAACGGAGGCATAGTTGATGCAACAATTTGAAAGAGCAGAATTTGAAATTCAACAGTATGTTGAAGATGAACATTATGGCAAGTTTGTACTGACACCTCTGGAAAGAGGCTTCGGTATTACGATTGGAAATGCAATCAGAAGAGTTCTTTTAGCTGCTATGCCGGGCGGAGCAGTATACTCAATCAAAGTTGATGGTGTTTACCATGAATTTGAAACCATTCCAGGTGTTGTTGAAGACGTTACAGCAATCATCCTGAACATCAAGAATCTGATTCTTGACATTGAGAATGATGAATCTTATACCTTAAGATTAAATGCTTTAGGTCCGAAAACAGTCACAGCTGGTGACATCGTATGTCCTACGGGTGTTACCATTCTGAATCCAGATCTAGTAATCTGCAACCTTGCTGAGGGTGGTAAGATTGATATGGAATTAAGAGCGAGAAAGGGCAGAGGTTACCTCAGCTCAGATGAAAACAAGGCTTTATACCAGGGTTCATCACAGGGCATCGGTACCATCTACACCGATTCGATCTTTACACCAATTACCAAAGTGGCAATCGACGTAACACCTACCCGTGTTAAGCAGAATGCCAAATATGACTGCCTTACCGTTGAAGTTTGGACAAACGGTTCAATCGAACCACAGGAAGCTATTGCTCTGGCCAGCAGAATCCTGATTGACCATTTACAGTTACTGACATCTGTCAAGGATTCAGTTAATGAAATCGGTTCAGTCTTAAAGAATGCAACGAATGAAGACCAAAACAGAAGTTCCAACATGCCTATTGAGGATCTGGATCTGACAGTTCGTTCATACAACTGTTTGAAGAGAGCAGGTATCCAGTCAGTTGATGAGTTAACTCAGAAGACTGAGGATGAAATGATGAGAATTCGTAACCTTGGCAAAAAGTCCTTTAAGGAAATTAAAGAGAAACTTGCTGTCATCGGTAAAGCTTTCCGTCAAGTTGATTAATTAGAATATAGGAGGAAAACCTGAGATGCAGAATCGTAAATTAGGACGTACCGCAGATCACCGTAAAGCCTTATTACGTAATTTGGCTACTGATATGATCGTATATGAAAAGATTGAAACCACTGAAATGAAAGCTAAAGAATTAAGAACCGTTGTTGATGAACTGGTTACTTTAGCAAAACAGGGTGACTTAGCAGCACGCAGAGAGGCTGCCAGTTATGTAAGAGAAGTCGTTGCTGACAAGAAGACCGGCAAGACCGCTTTACAGAAACTGTTTGATGAAATCGGCCCACGTTATGCTGACCGCAACGGTGGTTACACTCGCGTTGTCAAGACAGATGTCAGACGCGGTGATGCTGCCCCAATGGCTTACATTGAATTCGTCAAATAATCTAAGATAAAGTAAGACACTGACTGCTGTTGCAGCCAGTGTTTTTTTAAAAATGAGACTTTTATGAAAATATGTATCAA
>Ga0247611_10006948_pt1 | contig 14382 bp, 13 predicted proteins | sample 177DNAGHGhighgp2_FD_192422 | JGI IMG/M metagenome (GOLD analysis project Ga0247611, IMG submission 192422) | Sheep rumen microbial communities from Palmerston North, Manawatu-Wanganui, New Zealand - 1770 DNA GHGhigh gp2 | ecosystem: Host-associated > Mammals > Digestive system > Stomach > Rumen...
GCTAATTACATCATCAATATTCACCATCTCGAACAAAAGACGGGCATTGACTTCTTCTGCAACCTGCCCGACAAAATCGAGGAAGAAGTGGAGAATCAGAATGTAGAAGACATTAAAAGGGATTGGGGTTTCAAATGACCCAATCCCTTTTCTTTTTCCTATTCATCTGACTTGAATGAGGATTACAGAATTCATAGACATATTGTTTCTGATGTCTGAATGTATCGTTTACGCCGTCTAAACGTATCGTTTAGACTTCATAGACAATATGTTTATGAATCCCATGTTTTAGACCGTCAGAGTCACATTTTGAATCCATGTAGGGCTTAGCAAGTCCTGAAAAGGACGACAGAACACAGACAGGTGGTGAAACGTAGCGGAACCCCTGTATGAGAGCTTAGCAGGGGTTCCGTGCTTTGCACTTCACCGCCTGCCTATGTTCTTTCATGCCTTCGGCATTTTTAGCTGACACTAATAGTTGTTTTAGGATTTTTTATCCCGAACCGGGGGATGTACCGTGTCAGCTGCTACATGTTCTTTGATGAGTGGGCTTACTTATATGTACAAAAAAAATCCGCAACGCCCGTTTAAAGGCATTGCGGATAGGACTTTATTACATTGCTGACATTTAGCAGACAACAATGATTCATTTACCGCTTAATGTATTTCCAGGGGAATTCGCCTGAAGTCGGCTTCACCACTTTCTTTGCCTTGGCCTTTCCTTCGAAGAATCCCTCCTTGGAATAGGTGTAGCGCTGGAAGTCGAACTGGATGACATCGTCGCTATTGGTTCCAATCATATATCCGTTGAATTTGCTCTTGTCCAGATAGAATCCGCGGTCCTTGCTCTGAATATCCAGCACAAACGTCTTACCGGTGTCGTCGTAGCGGATGTAGATGTTCCCGTTGTTCTCATCAATATACCATGAATAGGTAAGCTCCTGTGACTCATTACCGGCAGTGTCAATCTCACGGCCACGTCCGCGCAAGGTGTTTTCAGACTCAGGATACAGGTCAAATTCCATATCTGCATTGAATTCTGCAATGCCGCGTGAACCGTTGTCCTCGGTGTAGGAATACTTCATCAAACCAGACCAGTGCCCTCTCAGATACTGTGCCTCCGCCTTCAGGTCTTCTTCCAAAGACGAACCTTTGCTTCCTCCACTACTACTGCCACGGTCACGCCAGTTGTATCTGTCGTTGTGATAGTCATAGTACCACGGATCATCGTAGTAGTAATGATCCACCTCACAGCTCGTGAAGAGCAGCGGCAGCATCATCCCGAATGCTGATGCCAGAAGTATATAAATCTTTTTCATTGTCGTTCAAGTTTTAAATCGTTTCACCTTAATTTTATTTATCACTATGACCGATGACGCGCTTCGGAGCCTCAGGCTTTTCAGCACCGGGTTTGGCGGGAGCCATCATCCTGCCCTGCTTTGCATAATAGTAGTCATCATACCAACCATACACGTAACTAGACCAGTTGGGTGAGCTGACATGGCGCAGGCGGAAGTCAATATAAGAATCACCGTAGACGATAGTACCACTGAAGTAATTGTCCGACAACCGATAGTCTTGAATTCTGACGTACTCATCTTCCTCCACAAAATAGATTTCTATGTAAGAATTGATGACACGCCACTCAATGTGACTCGCTACATAGTTCCGCCCCCAAGGGGTTCTACCCTGATAGTAGTCTATCCAGTAGCCTGTTCCTGAAGAGAAGCGATAAGGATCTCTTGCAAAACAGAGTTCTGAGTAGGAGGCATTATAAGTGCGCCCGTCATAAATCCACGACATTTGCATGTTTCCACTCCATGTCCCCTCCAGTGTATAGGCAATAGCACTATCATCGTCGTACTCACAACTTGTGAAAGTGAGCGAAAGCATTACCATGAATGCCATAGCCATGAAAGTGTAGATCTTTTTCATCTTGTAGTCTCCTCTTTTAATTTAAGTGATTTATTAACTTGGTGCAAAAATACAGTTTTTTTGTATATCCCACAAATGTATTTTGCATATTCTTAGGTATAGGATTCCCTATTCATGATGGGAAAATCCCTAATAAACATTAATTCTGATTGTAGAATAAAAGAATATGAACCGAAAATGTTATCTTTGCCTTGAATTATTACCAACATATCAATAAAATGAAAACTGTATATGAATTCTCTGTCAAGGACAGAAAAGGAAAAGATGTTTCGCTGAAAGAGTATGCAAACGAGGTCCTTCTCATCGTAAACACTGCTACGAAATGTGGGTTCACACCACAGTATGAGGAACTGGAAAAGCTCTATGAGAAGTACCATTCTCAAGGATTTGAGATCCTTGATTTCCCCTGCAACCAGTTCGGACAGCAGGCACCTGGCACTGATGAATCGATTCATGAGTTCTGTAAACTGAATTTCGGTACTGAATTCCCACGCTTTAAGAAGATCAAAGTGAACGGACAGGATGCAGACCCCTTGTACAAGTTCCTGCAAGAACAGGCTGGATTCGCCGGATGGGATGAGTCTCACCCCATTGCTCCGATTCTTGACAAGATGCTCGGAGAGGCTGACCCCGACTATAAGAAGAAGCCCGACATCAAATGGAACTTCACGAAATTCCTTATCAATAAGAAAGGACAGGTCGTTGCCCGTTTCGAGCCGACTGAGAACATCGAGAATATAGCACGACAGATTGAGGAACTGTTGAAATAATAGACTAAGGATGGAACATCAAAAGTGTTTGATCATCGGCAGCGGACCCGCCGGATATACTGCCGCTATCTATGCCGGACGCGCCAACTTGCAGCCTGTAGTGTACTGTGGACTGCAGATGGGCGGACAGCTCACACAGACGACAATCGTAGAGAACTTCCCCGGCTACCCTGACGGAGTGGACGGCAACGACATGATGATGCAGCTGCAACAGCAGGCACGTCGCTTCGGAGCTGACATCCGCGACGGAGTCATTGTGAAGGCTGACTTCTCGAAAAAGCCATACGTGCTCACCACCGACAGGGATGTGGAAATAGAAGCCGACACGGTTATTATTGCTACAGGAGCAAGTGCAAAATACTTAGGACTGGAAGACGAGAAGAAATACAACGGTCAAGGTGTGTCGGCATGTGCCACCTGCGACGGTTTCTTCTATCGTAAGAAGACTGTGGCTGTCGTCGGCGGAGGTGACACGGCATGTGAGGAGGCCATCTATCTGGCACAGTTGTGCAAGAAGGTGTACATGATTGTCCGCAAGCCTTTCCTAAGAGCCAGTGACGTGATGAAGAAACGCGTCATGGAGAACGAGAAGATTGAAGTGCTATTCGAGCATAACACGGTAGGACTGTACGGTGAAAACGGAGTGGAGGGTGCTCATGTGGTGCGTCGCAAGGGCGAACCTGACGAGGAATACTACGACCTTCCCATCGACGGATTCTTCCTCGCCATCGGCCACAAACCGAATACTGATGTGTTCCGCGAGTGGCTCGACTTAGACGAGACAGGCTACATCCGTACCATCCCAGGGACACCACGCACGTCAATACCAGGAGTGTTTGCTGCCGGCGACTGTGCCGACCCTGTCTATCGGCAGGCTATCGTTGCCGCAGGAACCGGCTGCATGGCCGCTCTTGAGGCAGAGCGTTACCTACAGACACTCACATGACATCATACCTGCCTTAGCAGGTGACGGCTCCACCACAATCCGATGAAGGTGAGGAGTCCATTGAGCATCAGCAATTCGTAACCGAAATGGTAACCTGTTGCTGATGCTATTGTTTTGTCCAATGCAAAACAGATCAGCGGCGAGGCTATGCAAATCCAGGGAACGACCTTGTCTTCCACCTCCCGGTGAGTAAGCAGTCCGAAGGCGAACAGGCCTAAGAGCGGTCCGTAGGTATAGGAACAGAGGATATACACGGCATCAATGAGACTGGTAGAGTTGAACACGCGTATCAGGATAATGAACAAGGCAAAGACCATTGCCACGCCGATATGGGCTCTTCGGCGTAGCTTCTCGTCGTCAGCCCTCCCGCAGATGTCCACACACCAGCTTGTCGTCAGTGAGGTCATCGCTGAGTCTGCCGACGAGAACGATGCCGCCACAATGCCGATAGTGAAAAAGACAACGACGGTCTGCCCTAACAGGCCGGATGCTGCAAACATCGGAAGCAGTTCGTCATTGCTCTCGGGCAAAGCCATCCCCCGTTGCTGGGCAAGCATGAGGAGCAGCACACCTAATGACATGAAAAGCAGATTGGCGGGCACAAAGGCAAAGCCGTATGTACACATATCCTTCTGAGCCTCACGAAGCGTCTTGCACGTCAGGTTCTTCTGCATCATGTCCTGATCGAGTCCCGTCATCACAATTACGATGAAGATACCGCTCAGAAACTGTTTCCAGAAGTTCTGACGACTGACCCAGTCGTCAAAGACGAAGATGTGGGAATGGGTATCTGAGGCGATGGCACGGACAGCTTCCATGGAGTCGAGTCCCAGTTCACCCGTCACCTTATATATAATAAGGAATAGGGCGGTGAACATACAGGTGGTCTGCAGACCGTCTGTCCATACCAAGGTCTTGATACCGCCACGGCGCGTATAAAGCCATATCAGACCGACCAGCACGATTACCGTCAGCCAGAACGGTACGCCAAAAGCATCAAGTACGAAACGCTGGAGAATCATGCACACCACATAGAAACGAACGGTGGCACCTGTCATCTTCGACAACAGAAAGAAGGCAGCACCCGTCTTATACGACCGCTCTCCTAACCGACCGCCTAAATACGAATAGATAGTCGTCAGGTTCAACTTATAATAGACAGGAAGCAGCAGGAATGCCACTAAGAAATAACCCAGAATAAATCCAAGACATGTCTGCATATACGTCATGTCTGAACTGATCACCATTCCCGGGACACTCACAAACGTGACACCGGAGATGCTCGCCCCCACCATCCCGAAAGCTACCATGTACCAGGGCGAGCGACGGTTACCACGATAGAAAGCCTCATTCGTTGAATGACGCGCTGTCAGGCGGCTGAACAACAGCAGCACGACAAAATAGACAAGGATTGTCAGAAGTATTACCATCGAGGTGCAAAGGTAATGTTTTTTCTGAGAATTATCCCCGTTATTCCAGATTATTCCGTATTTTTGCAGTATGAAACATCGTGTGTGGATTAAGACTTTGGTATGACCATTTACTTTCTTGTTTTTGGCGCTGGGATTACAGATGGCTGAAGCCCAGGAACCTTACCGCTCATTCATAGAAGAGGGTAAACAATGCTATGTCAATGATGAGGTTGTTTTCACTTATGATGATTTTTTCAAGGAAAGGATAACCTCTAACATAAAAGGATTTGGTTCTTCAACCCGGTATATAACAACACACCCAGAGCGATTGCCCTGGGTGTGTTGTTTTTTCCAATAAGAATTCAATAAAAACATCAATGACGTTCACGGCGTACGGTGACACGGGCTGCAGAAGAGCCGCTGCTGCGTGACGGACGCTGTTTCACGCTCTTTTCCGTCTTGCTTGCTCTTGCCGTTTTGGTCTTCGTCTTCTTCGACTTCTTCACATCCTCCTTCAAGGCAGCAATTGAATCCAGCGAGTCTTTCTTCTCCTGGTCACCCCAGATATGCTTCTCGAATTCCTTCAGTTCGGCTTCGATACGCTTCTGTTCCTTCGTCATGGCGGAGTCATTCGGACAATACTGGGCAAGCGTGCGTCCGAGCATGTTGTTCGTCTTATAGATCTTTCCACGATACTTGTTCATCGTGAAATAGTCATCGACGCTCATCGTCGCCGCATTGTTCTTGTCGCTTGTCATGATGGTCTGCTTTGCCAGGAAAGGAGCCAGCTCATCGTATTTCACCCAGAAGAGCGGATACTTGGCAGCACCGTCGCCGAAGTCATCCTCACGCGCCATGATCGGACAAAGAGCCAGCACTTTGGTATGGAAGGTACTGGTGGCCTGATCATAATAGGCACTCTCCTTAATATAATAAGCCGTCACCTCACGTGATGGGATGTCACTGTCGTCCAGATGTATGCCCTTTCCGGTGCGCTCATAGAAGATGTGATAGTTGTCGAGGAATGCCAGCGGCTTGATACGGGCAGAATCGGTGAACACCTCATTACCGTCGAGACGGTACTCGTAAGCCTTGATGCTGCCTCTCATCATCAATTTAAACATATAGGTGAAGAGATTCATCTGCGACCCTACAGGCTCCACAGGATAATACAGTGCGGCATTGTCGCCCTGTGTCAGGTCGATCTCACGGTAGATGTCACGGCGCCACACCACGTCCTCAGACATAGCAGCCTGTGTGGGGAACGAAATCTGGGCACGGGTCGTGATGGCATTGTTGCCGTTCTTCTGTCCCGCTGCCGCCTGTTGCTGTTGCTGCTGGGTACGTCTCCGTTGTGGCTGTGCCAACATATTCACGGGCAATAAGGTGAACAGGTAAAAGAGCAAGAACCATTTCACCCATCCTTTTCCCACTTTATAGTTCGTCTTCTGTATCATATATCTTGCTTTATTTCTTTTTCACGATTTCCTGTAACTTATTAGCATACTTACTTCACGATGATCTCCATAGCCGTCGGAAGTGAACGGGTCAGTCCGTCAGGACCTACTGCCTTCACGCCACGCACATAGAAGCGGCGGTTACGTGAGAGCTTGCGGAACGCATCCTTCTGACGGGCAGAGAACTGGGCACCGTCTGAAGCCAGCGGCACAGCATTACCCATATTGTCGAAGAACACCGTCTCAAAGCTTAGCACACGGAAGGGGATGTCAAGCAGTCCGTCGTCGATGGCTGCACTGAGCACGGTGAGTCCCATGAGCGAAGCCTTCGCCAGACCACCACCCTTGAAGCGGTCGGTGCCGATGGTGATGTATGGTGTCGGATCGGGCAGCTTACGCACCTTGAACGTGACCTGAGCCATCTGTCTGTGTGTTCCCTTGTCGTTGGCAGACACGGTAAAGGTGACATCCTTGCCGACGGCAGCAGGAACAGCCACATAATGACCGTCGCCCTTCGACGAGAGCGTACCGCCGCTCATGGTCACCGACACTGCATTCTGCGGAACACCAGGCACGCTGACACTCATCGGGTTCTGGTAGCCGGCATAAAGCACGTTCATCAAGTCGGCAGCTACGGTTGCACCACTCGGGGCTGGAATCACATTGTACTTCTGTCTGAACTCACGACGGATGGTCTCTCCTGCTGCATTGTGTGTCAGCAGATAACCTGCAAAGGAGTGTTCTCCCACTCCGCTTGCCGTAAACGAGTACTTCCCTGACAGGGAGTTGATACGGTTGCCGTTGACATAGATTTCCGGCTGCTGCGTGGTATCGACGGCAGCCATCACGATGTTAGCTGTAAACACCTCACCGGGATAGAGCGTCGTCTTTTCGGGAATGACAAAGGCATCCAGCTTGTTCACACGGATATCCTTCACGTCAATATTCGACACCAGTGTGTGCAGCACCTCACCCTCGGCATAGCGGATATCGCTCTGCAACTTAGAGAGCAGGGTGACGGCGGCAGCCACCGGCATGTCTTCAAACATATATTCCTGCCAGTTCTTTCCCATTGCATGCGCATGCTTGGGCAGCTCTGTGGTCAGATTGCTGGCAATGATCTTGCGCTGCTGCTCATCAGGCACCAGGCGTAGGATGCGCTCACGATAGGAATTGATGGCATTATAGAGCTGGCGTCCACGACCGGTTCCCGGGGCAAGCATCACCTGACTGGCGGGCTCCAGATCTTCCTTGCCGACGATGTTATGTACATCTCCGTCCTTGCCATCTGCCTGCTTCACGATGGCCACCTTCAGATCCTGTGCAAAGTCGTAGAGAGAGTCGCTCATCTTTTTCACGGCGACCGCCTTGTCGAACCATGCCTTTACCTTCCCTGGATTCAGCTTCATCTGCGCCTCGAAGTCGCTGTAGATGGATGCGTTCTCCTTGGAAGAGTTGGCGGTTGTGCGGTTCAGACTCTCCTCCACCACGGAAAAGCCGTTGAGCACCTCCGTAGAGACGTTCAGCGCAAGCATAGCCATGAGGACGACATACATCAGGTTGATCATCTTCTGGCGGGGACTGATAGGTCTTTTCTTGATTGCCATTCGTCGACTTATTCGTTAGGAGCCTTTAATCCGGCTGCGGCAGCCGGCATGTTTACTGTCATCGCCTCAATCATTCGGGCGTAAATCTTATTGAGTTCTGCAATCTGTTGTGCCAGCTTGCGTGTCTGCTCATTAATCTCGTCGATGGTACCAATCTGGGCACTTGCACCCTTGAGCTGCATCTCATAGACTTTGCTGATACCTGTAAGCGTGCGGTTAAGATTCTCCATCTCCTCAGAGTCGCGTGTCAGGCGCATGCTCTGTTCCTCGACCTTTGCCAATGTCTCGTTGAGTCGTTTCAGGTTCTCCACATAGTCACCTTGTGCCTCTATCATGTCAGGTGTGGTCTCCTGTTGCTGAGCAACCCATGACACGGCACCACCACCGCCACCAACAACGGCACCGCTTCCCGACAATGGAGCCTGTGCTACGGTCTCATCGCCGCTCACGGCAGCTGCTACGGCTCCTTCAGCAGGTACACCGCCACCACCGATAATGATGGTTCCACCGCCAGTACCGCCACCGATGACACCACCGCCACTGACAACAGCACCGCTGCCCTGTTCACCGGCAACCTCACCCTCGGCATTTCCTTCGGCAAAAACAGATTCGCCACCGGCTAACGACAATTCGCCTTCCGCAACATGGGTAGGCAAGTCACGACCATCGGCGGTCTTGTCGAACGGACGGTCGAAAGCTGAGAGGAAGAACACGATGACCTCAGTACCCATACCCAGGAACAACATCAGGTTGGCTCCCGGCAGGTGGGTCAATTTAAATAAGGTACCTGCAATCACGACAGATGCTCCCCAGCTATACGCATAGTTAAGGAAGGTCTGACCGGGGACGCTATCCATCCACTTCTGCAGACGATAGACTATATTAAACTTGCTGTATTCCGTCATTTTCTCTTACTCTTATTCTGTTTTTGTTTTGTACTTGTCGAATTGGCCAAACTACGCACACAGCGGAAGCCGATATAGGAACGGGGCTGATTCTGGTATTCCCATGTACGCCATGCACTGCGGATATACGACTCCGGGTCTTTCCACGAACCGCCGCGCACACTCTTCTTCTTCAGCCGGTAAGGGTCTTCCTTGGCAGCCTTGTACTCCAACTGAGGGTTGAGGTCGTTCATCGCATCCACACCGGCTTCAGTATAGATGGTAGAAGTCCATTCAGCCACATTACCAGCCATGTCGTACAGGCCATTGGAGTTGGCTCCATAGATGCCCGTCTTACTGGTTATCAGGTTTCCGTCCTTGGTGTAGTTACCGCGGTCGGGCTTGAAGTTAGCATAGAAACAGCCGTCTCCGCTCTTCACGTCCTGATTCTCCCACGGGAACTCGTTCTGGTCTTTTCCACGAGCGGCATACTCCCACTCTGCTTCTGTCGGCAGACGATAACGCTGCACATAGCGGGCCTCAGCACCCAGTCCCTTCAGCAGATAGTCGGTGCGCCATGCACAGAAGGCATTGGCCTGCTCCCATGACACGCCCACGACAGGATAGTCGTTGTAGGCAGGATTGCTGAAGTAGTTCCTGAGATAGACCTCGTTGTCTGAGTTCTGGAAATCGTTTACCCAGCAAGTGGTGTCGGGATAGATGTTCACGATATAGGTGTTCAGGAAGTCCCACGGTCCGGAAAGCGGACGGTTGATGGTCTGGCTGATGATTCGTCCCTCATCATCGACATAGGCAGTGTCTTTCGAGATCATGATGACCTCATCAGGATTCACGGCGACATCGGTATTCAGGTTGCGCTCCTCAGCATACAAACGGTTACGGCGAAGGGCAGCAGTGGTATAGTCGTAAACCTCATACCGATAGTTCATCTGCCTGTAGTCGAGCAACTTCTCACCCGTCACGGGATTCACCTTGTAAAGGCTCTCAATAGCCCGCTGCTCATCCTCATTAGGCTTGCGCGGCAACTGCTTCTTCCAGTTAATATGCGGTGTGATGGGATCTCCGTTCTTGTCTTCGGTTATCATATAGGTCTCGTCACCACCGTAGGAAGGATCAGCAAGTCGTGTACGGAGGATGCTGTCACGCACCCAGTGCACGAACTGCTTGTATTGCGAGTTGGTGATTTCGGTCTGGTCCATCCAGAAACCGTCGACAGACACGTCTTTCACAGGTGTCTGCTTTCCCCACAGACTATCCTGGTCTTCAATACCCATGCGAAGCCATCCACGCCCGATGCGCACCATTCCATAAGGTGAAGGCTCGGAAAAGGATCGTCCTCCTACTCCTACGACCTCACCTCCCCTGCCCGACGAGGATGCCGACTTAGAGCTCATGCATCCGACAACGGCCATTGTGACCGTTACGATGCAGAAAGCCGCCATAATTCTTTTCATATACATAGACTATTTATCTGTTATCAAAACTTTATCTTTCCATTCATCAGAGAATGCGGACACTCTTGTGGAGATTCCGCCCTTTCTTCACCAGATTGACATCCATCTGGTATCCCACAAACAACTCATGGCTACCGTTGGCAGGGTTGATAGCCGAGGTATAGACCTCATAGCTATAGCCAAGCATGATGCCTTGCACGCTGCCGCCGACATAGAATGTCACAGAGTTGGTCGGACTGCATCCTATTCCTGCATACATCAGTTTCTTGTCGTTGGTATAGACGAGCCTTCCTGTGATATCGCCACGATACGCCACCAGGTCTGTACGGACCAAAAATGATGACTTTATGGATAAAAACGGATTTCTCAACTTAATATTGTATCCACCCGTCAAATAAAAGGTACGATCGACTTGCAGCTCATTGGTCTCACCCAGTTCTACGAGAGGACTTGTCAGGTGAGTAGCCGACAGTCCGACATACCACGACTTATGTGTATAATAAAGGCCTGCAGCAAGGTCAAGGCTCGAACCCTCCACCTGCGAAGTCGCGAAAACGGGGTCATTGGTGGTGATCAGATCAAGCTTTGAACCATCGAAGGTCTCATTGAGCAGTCCTCCCTGCACACCGATACCGAGCATACCTCCTGCGAGCCGTGTCCTCAGAGCATATTGAAGGGATAGCCGCTGATGCTTGAACAGACCTATCTGGTCGTTGAACAGCTGAATACCTGCACCGTGATACGTCTTCAGACCATAAAACGGGGCATCGCCTGCAAAGTACATGGTCTGCGGGTTTCGTTTGAATCCTGCCAGCTGAATGGCATAGGTACCTGTCACATTGATCACCGACTGCTTACCGACGGAAGCAGGGTTGAACGTAGGCTCCATGTCGAAATAATGACTGAAGGAAACATCGTACTGCGCACGTGTCTCAATGCAGACAAGCGCCAGCATCATCGTTATAATCCAATTGCGTTTAAACACGTCATTATAACGACACATTATTATCTTTTATTGCATAATTGTAAAAAGATATTATAAAATAAATGGAATTCTGTCATGAAATGGCCGATTTATGGAATTCTTTTGTATCTTTGTGACTGATACTAACCATCAAAAACGAACATGAGAATACTAAAGTCCCTTTCACTCATCATCACCATGACGATGTTCCTGTGCTTGCCGACAGTCAGCAAGACAATCCCCGAAAAGAAGATGGGAGCTTATCTCTTCACTTTCTTCAACGACCCCACACATAGTCTTTTTATGGCCATCAGCTACGATGGCTACACGTTCACTGCCGTAAACGAGGGCAAGCCTGTCATCGGAGGCGACAGCATAGCTGCCCAGCACGGAATACGCGACCCGCACATCTGCCGCGCCCCGAACGGAATGTTCTATATTGCCATGACCGACCTCCATGTGTTCGGCAAGCAACGCGGACTGCGGAAAACACAATGGGAACGCGATGACAAATACGGATGGGGCAACAACCGGGGACTCGTCCTTATGAAGTCGAAGGATCTCATACACTGGACACACAATGAAGTGTTCATCAACGAAGCCTTTCCTGAAAACTTCGGGGAACTGGGCTGCGCATGGGCACCTCAGACCATCTGGGATCCGGCAGCAGGGAAGCTGATGGTCTATTTCACCATCCGGCAACATCCCAACGGCAGGACGAAACTCTATTACTCGTATGCCAACGAAGACTTCACACAACTGGAAACAGAGCCAAAACTGCTATTCGAATACCCTGACGAGAAGATTCAAGTGCTGGATGCCGACATCTGTCCTATGCCCGATGGCCGTTATTTCATGACATACGTGGCACAAGAGAATCCCGGAGGCATTAAATACATGATTTCCGACCGTATTAATGCCTATGCCGACTACCATCCCGAACAGATTGATGCAGAACGTAGCGGTTGTGAGGCGCCTAACATGTGGAAGCGCATCGGCGAAGACAAATGGGTACTGATGTACGACATCTATAGCGTGAATCCTCACAATTTCGGATTCGTGGAGACCACCGACTTCAAGCACTTCACCCCTCTCGGCCGTTTCAACGAGGGGAAGATGAAAGCGACGAATTTTGTTTCTCCCAAACATGGAAGTGTGATTCACATCACGAAGAAGGAAGCTAAACGACTGGAAAAGTTCTGGAAAAAAGCCAATAAGAACAAAGCATTATAATCATAAGAGAACTATCCCCATTTATGAAGACATAATAAATGCCTGAGGATGCAGACAGATCCTTATCCTAACGTCAATGGTTGTGTTACTTCAAAACGCAGACCAAGTGCACTGAGGATTCTGAGGAACATTCCTGCTCCCGGCTCAACAATACCGTTTTCCACACGTGAGATATACGACTTATTGGTGCCTACACGCTGAGCCAATTCCAACTGAGTGACTTTCTCGCGTTTTCGTGCATCGCTGATAATCTGACCGACACAATAGGCATAAGCCTCTTTACGAAAGGCTTCACGTTCTGGTGTTCCTACCTTACCAAAGCGTTCGTCCATCATGGCATCAACGCTCATTATATCATTTTTTTTCTGCATAGTATTCCTTTTTTAATTGTATCGCCTTGTCTATCTCCTTCTCTGGAGTCTTCTGTGTCTTTTTCTGAAAGCCATTGAAAAGCATCACTACATTACCATCATCGAAGATAAAGAATACTCGGAAGATGTTTCTGCCATGTTCAGCACGGATCTCGAATATCTCATCACGAAGATATTTCACGAACTTTGCATTTACACGTTCCTGAGTCTTTAGCATATCAATGACGTAGAAAACCTTGCGTGCTTCCGCGTCATTAAGCGACTGAATAAAGTCGCTGAAATAGTTCTTGTATGCTAATATTTTTCTTTCTGCTTTCATGGTTGCAAAGATACTAAAAGTTTTCAAATCAAGCAACTTTTCCAAAAAAAAAGAGGGAATAGTATGGGATTATCCCCAATAATATCAGCCTGCCAGTGGGTAGGCGACAAGGTTAGCTTTTGTCCCTTGCATAACAGCAAGGTTGTATGTGTGTGTTGTCGCTGCCCCCAGCCATTTCGCGGTGCCTAAAGGCACGGCTGTATGGCTGGCTACCATTGTCTGATGCCGCTGGCATCATTCTTTCGATATTGGGCATTCCCAAAATTATTCCTTTCTACTATGTCCTTCTGTTGTTGGGCATTATAGATGTCCGACTCAATACTATCGGATTCAGGAATTTGTAAAAGAATATTCGAATTTTGACCCCAAATGAAGGGCATCTGCGCGAACGAGAGGGTCACTCGGTCGAAAAAACGGCGATTTTTGATGTTTTCCGTAAAGTATTGATTATCAGTTGGTTACGTGGATTTAAAACTGTAAATGGGCTGTTTACAAAATACAAATTTGCGAGAACTTAGGTTTCACCGCGCGAAAGACCATGTTTCGTCGTGTGAAAGGTCATGTTTGATGCGATGGAACATGACCTTTGGCGCAGTCAACGCTAAGGTTTCGCAGTGCGAAACCTTAGCAATGGCGGAAGGAGGAATTAGGAAGGAGGAAGTAATTCTTGGCTTTTACAGTTTTTAACTTCTCTTTCATCACTTTCCCCCGACAAGTTTTTGTCAGATTATTTCTCTGTGTGGTGATAAAAGGACTAAGAAATGTTAACGACGTTTGGCGCGCCAGCATATTCCCTCCATTTGATATCTGAAGTGTACGATGCAGCAATCTTTATGAGGTGGTCAAACAGGTCATATTTGGGATCCTTGCTATCACGAAAGGATCTACGGTTAAACTTCCAGCAATACTCATTTAGGTATAGCTGAAGAAACCTCTCGTCAACTTCTTTATGTATAGCCTGAATTCCATTGCGACACTCACCTGTCACAATATGCACCCATGGAAGGAC
>Ga0247611_10006950_pt1 | contig 14380 bp, 20 predicted proteins | sample 177DNAGHGhighgp2_FD_192422 | JGI IMG/M metagenome (GOLD analysis project Ga0247611, IMG submission 192422) | Sheep rumen microbial communities from Palmerston North, Manawatu-Wanganui, New Zealand - 1770 DNA GHGhigh gp2 | ecosystem: Host-associated > Mammals > Digestive system > Stomach > Rumen...
TCTTGATCGTGAAGCTTCAACATCAATGTCTATATACTCTGAACAGCCTCCGTCTCTATGTCTAACATCTCCACTATATTTTCCGTTCTCGTGGTTATGAAAACTGTTCCATCCAATTGCAACAGATTGAGTAAGATCCTCAGAAAGACATACTCCGTGTAAATCTATATCTTCCTCTTTATCATCTTCTTGTATCCAATGACAGAAGAATCTAAGGAATTTTACTGAGTCAGGAATTTCAAAAGAGCTGGCAGTAGGAACTGTTTCACTACCTCTCATATTAAGAGGAACAGGAACTTCACTAAGATGAGGATCAAGCACAACGGTCTGTCCTTTTAATTCATCTCCTTTATATTTATTAGAAATATTGGCAAGGAACTTCTTTTCTAGAATATCCTTAATTTTAACAACCAGATCTGATGAAAGTGGTTCCAAGCCATCAACGATATTAACACATCCTGTTTTTCGACTTTTAAATAGTCTTTCAGTAACTTTATCTCTGCGGCTATAGTAATTTAATAGCTCTATTAAAGTTTTGTTCTTAACATCGCTTAATGATGACAAGAGGTTTAGTAGATCATTAGTATCTCGCTTCTCATCCAAGTATCTACGAAGAATAGAATCAAATCTTCGTAAAAATTCACCTGGACGTACAGAAACTGCAGTGGCTATTTTATCTATAGACTCAGACCTGTACATATTTTGAATAGTACTAGCCCAAGTTCTAAACTTCTTTCTCTCTTCACTAAAGCTTTTTATAAACTCTGCAGCTTTAGGATAACGTTTCGCATAGTCCCCAATGTGTAACTTTCTAATTACTAACATCCAAGGACCTACGAATCTTTTACTCTTGGCTTCAATAACACAAGAACTAACTCCTTTCTTTAGAGCCATTTGGTCGATTAATGATAGGATAGTTCTTCGATTCTCCCTACTAAGAGGAATAGTGGTATAATCTTTTGACACTAGTTCTGATGAGCCATCTGACCTTAACAAAGACACTGCGAATCTTAAAATATCCGTAAAATCTTTGGGAGAATATTTATCTTTTAAGATTCTCATAACAAAAACAAGAGTCTCTTTGAAAGGTATATCTTCTGGCAATTGATAACCTTGTTCAGATGTTAAGAAATAAGATAATTCTTCCTTCACCTGGTCCGTTAAACTGACTCCAGCTTTACAGATCGTTTCGGGTATCTGTAAAAACTCCTCTTTAGTCATAAGATTAAACGTTTCTGGCTCTCTTTTCAATATATTCTCGTCAGATGTTTCTACCGTTGTATCAAAAATAATACTATCGTAGTCAAGAGTTTCGTAAATCATTGATTGAAACTTTACTAACTCTTCCTCACTTTGAGAAGCAACTTGACTTGGAAACCCAGGATAAAGAGGTTTAAATTTAAGGTGGTAATCCTCGTGATATTTTTTGATAAGGACAGGAAGATTATCCTTTACAAACCCGGCCATCTCGTCCTTACTTATGTATTTTATTACTTCATCCGAAAACTTAATTCCAAATCTTCGGAATTCTTGTAAAAAACTTATTAACAGGTTCGCTCTTTCAAGATCAAGCGCCTGAACTGTTTTTGACTCACATAAAACTTTCTTTCTGTTGAATGCAATAAATTGTTTCATTTTTACCGTTTTATATAGTTTAACGTATATAAGGAGTTTTGACGACGACATAATAAAAAAAAGAACTTATACTATTAGATTTCTCTAGTAATAAAGTTCTTCTTTTTCAATTACAGACCTGCACCCGTTGTCATTCGGGCGACATAGTCTTTAGCTTTCTCCTTTGGCATATACTTCCCCGTTTTCTCAAGAAACTCCACAAAATTTTCCATTGTTACGAGTTCCTGAAAATCTGGATCCTTTAATCTACTTTCCATAACGTCTTTCAATGCTGACCTCATGGCAAGATCCTGTGCTTCAACTACAGCTATTTGACTAACTGCAGTTCGAGCCAGTTCCAGTCCAGCACTTGCCACGGACTGTACTAAGAACATTCCTATATCCTTAGCATCTTCCTTTAGTGTCGTTTTCATTGTGCGCTGTTTTGGTTTTTATAAAGTTTTCCATTTGCTCTTCTGTAATCTTTCCTTGAGCAAGAAAAATAGATAAGTATTCTCTTAACTCTTCAGAAGTGGAAGTATTAGTGTCGTATCTAAATTGTAGATACTCCTCCCTATTTCCTTCCTTTGAAAAATACTCTGTTAGAAAGCTTATTTCCTCAGGATCAAGCTCAATCCCTAACTCATACCTTCTTTTGTGAAAGTAGAGCCTTTTTTGACCTTCAGTAGCCATTCCGTCGTGAAGGACATCTAGGCTAACTTTTACACTCCCTACTGCATTCGGGAGATATAAATTGGCAAACGCTGTGCCTGCCAACACCGGGATCTGTGATAACACAGTCCCGAAGGCTTTTAAAATACCTTTTTTGATCATATATTTGATTTTAATTTTTTTTTATTAATATATTCATATATAAGGGTTTAAAACGAACAAAAAAAAAAGAAGGCACTAGTCCTTCTTTAATTCATAATACCCCTACAATTCTCGGGGCTCCGGTTATACGGGTTTCCTCAACCCCCGGGCTTGTGTTTATTCTAACTACCTGAAGCGTTAACACACAAAACGCTTACTGCCCGCCACCTCGGGTCCATCTCCCTTTACAGGAGTTTCCTTGCTGCCACAAGCTAAGATTACCGAGCTTGTCAGTAGGTGTGGAGCGCAGACCACTCACCCTTTTAGGGCTTCTTTGCGGTTTCACGGAATCCTCCCTGCGTCGAGTAATTCCAACCTTTTTTATAGAGGTTCGGACCTCTTTCTTACTATTTTATTCATATATAAGGGTCCGCCTAGCTTTTTAGCCGGATTTTTTATTAATATAGAGTCCGCTTTATTTAATTTTATGAAAAAAAAATACTTGACTTTATTTCAAGTCAAGTTTGTGATCCGGGAGCGATTCGAACGCTCGACCTACAGCTTAGAAGGCTGTTGCTCTATCCACTGAGCCACCGGACCTATTTTTATTTACAGTGGACCCAGTAGGGATTGAACCTACGACCAACTGATTATGAGTCAGCTGCTCTAACCACTGAGCTATGGGTCCTTTATATTTAATTTTGTGCCACGAACGAGAGTCGAACTCGTATGGTTGCAATAACCGCAGGATTTTAAGTCCTGTGCGTCTACCATTCCGCCACCATGGCATTTTGTTATATTATCTAGAATCTTCCCGCCCTTGGAGATATTCTGTTGGGAAGAAAGGTGGGATTTAGCCACCAATAAGAAAGAGGGCGGGAAGAAATCAAGTGGAGGTGATTTTTTCTTTCTTACACAAATAAGGAATTGTCGGTTTTTCAAAAGAACAGCTTTTTAGTCTTTACAATATCTAGATCAGTAAATGTACTATTTGAAGATAAATTTACTCCTACTTGTTGTAAGGCCCATCCAACAACCGTAAGATTGCCATAAAGATCCATAGTCTTAGAGTTCCCCTTATCAAGCGATTTTATTTTTGGAAAATAAAGCATGTAATCATCTATTGAAAAATCACATTCATTTCTTTCAAGAAGATCAGTTAGATTATCTCCATAATCTTCAACTAAACGACCGTTCCACTGGATATTAGTATTTAATCGAAGGATATATGGTCTGACTTCAATTTTTTCATTCTCGATATCGTACACTCTAGAAATAATCCTGCAATTATTCTTTAATAAGGCATCAACCATATTTTTAGGATATCCAAGTACATTGATAATTACTGTTTTTCCAACTACATATTTTACATCACTGGGATTCACAAATACTTCACAAGTACTAATCTTATTGTCAAGTTCTTCATTAAGATAAATACACTCAATGATCGACTCTAGCCCTTCTAAATAAACCATGATTTTCTAAAATTTAATAATATTTTTATATATAAGATTATAGAGCGGTAAAAAAAGAGAAAGGCACAATCTCACGACTATCCTTTCTCTCAAATCTTTATTTATTTAACCTCAACTATTATGAAATAACAGAGTATACAACTCCGTTATCTTCATTTTTCTTTCTTTTACCAGAGGAGGCTACTTTACTACTTCTTTCCGCCTCTAAAGAAAACGGAATTCTTTTCTTTCGCAATTGATCTGCATAATCTAACGCCTCCTTTTTATTTTCAAAATATTTTTCCATGTGATTAAATATTTAAAGTTATTCATTTATAAGGCTTTATTGACTTATTAAAATTTATAACTTCTTTATAATTTCTTCTGTATGTTTAATCGCATTGAATTTTTTAAGTTCTTTCAATCGAGTTTCCAACTGAAGGATTCTAGCAGAAGTATCCTTATTTTTTCGAAGAAATGAAATAGGCTTCTCTAGAACAACATCAATAATAGACATCGGAATCTTAGTTCTTTCAAAAATCTGTTCATTTGTTAAACTAGGATCATCTATAATACACTTGCCTATAATTGGAATTGATTTCTGAACTGCTATTTCAAAATTACACCTTTCAATTCTTTTTTGATTGACATTTGTTACAAGAGTCACGTAATTTTTGTAGGTATAATCAATCCAGTCTCGTAAAGGAATTCGAAATGCACTCCTACCATCAGTCACATTTAATTGATATATATTAGAGCTAAAGCATATTTTTCTAGCTATATTCTCAATGTCCTGATAAGTAATGCCTCTTGCTCCTGGAACTCTTCCTACAAAAAGCTTAGAACCAGATGTATCAGTAAGGTCCTCAATATAAACCTTACCGTCTTCTACTAATTTGTCAAATTTTTTCAAATTAGGAGTAAATAGTTCTGTGCCATCTTTAGTTTCAAATAGAATTCCATCCGATTTTCCATCAGGTGAAGTAGCTTTAGAAATTTTATAAGAGTAAATTATTCTCCCTACACCAGTAGTCCAGAGTCTTTGTAACTCAGATCCATTTTTATCAAGAATTAGATCTACATTTGGAGTTAATAAAGTAGGGTCATTATTCTTATAAGCCATGTACATACTCCAAGGATTAAAATTAGGATATAATGTGCAAATTCCAACTCCTAATCCTTTGACTAAACCAGCCTTCATATATAAGCACAGTGGTAAAACTAGTGGAATATAAGTTGGCTCCATTGGCCCTTGAGGAGACTCTTCATAAGGGACCTCTTTAATTAGATCACCTATTAAATCCCAATAAAGATCACTAAGTCTATTTTTTGTATACCTGGTTGAAGCATGCGGACATTCTACTCCTTTTATGTCAGTACTTCCGAAAAAACCATCTCCGCTAAAAACACCAGACCTAACTAGTGCTGCATTAAGTCCCTCGCATCCATCAGTTCCATGTGGATGAATTTGTTGTAAGCTAGGGACAAAAGTGTGGGTTGGAACATTTCCTTCACTTTTTGGATGTTTTGTCATCATATATATTATTCTCTTATATGAAGTTTTACATCCGTCCGCAACATTAGCAATAGCTCGGTGAGTATTAACATAAGCACCGTACAAAGTATAACATTCTTCTGCTAACTGTCCTATAGGTAAACTTCCTATATTGTTAACAACGGGGAGTTCTGGCGTTGATTCTTTCTTTGTTCTTGCCATATATGTTTTTATTTAAAGATCCGTAAAATTATAAGGATTCGTTAATATCCCTTTACTAATTAAAAGCTGTTTTCTAGCATTAATATCTTCTACTAATTTCATAGCATAATCTATTCCGTCAGGTACAATTTGAAACAAACGTCTTTTAGATTCATCATAGAAAACGTCGTAGACATCACTTGCATTGAGTGTACCGAGACCTTTAAATCTTCTATAATGTTTAGCCGGATTCATACCAACTCTAAAAGGCTGTCCAGGTTCTATAAGCGGATCAGATGGATAAAAGTAAGTTCCTCCTTGTTCAAAGATAGGAGATTCAATTACATATAATAATCCAAACTCAATAATAAATCTGGCAAATTTACTAAAAGCATAACACAGACCGTTTCGAATAGCATAACCATCTTCATCGGCATCTGTTGCAATAATAATTTTCCCGTATCTACTATATTTCTGAATTAATGAGTAGGCTTCTTCAGGACTAGTTGCATCTTTAGTTACATTATTTACATCTATTCCCAAGCCAATCATTCTAAAAATAGTAAATAACTCCTGATTATCCATTGCTTGATCTGCTGTAGAATCTTTTACATTCTTTACTTTACCTCTTAATGGCAATATAGCATTAAACGCAGTATCTCTTCTACCAGATCTCAAAGATCCTGCTGCACTTATACCCTCACACAAAAACAGATTACAATTCCATCTATCTGAGGAAGTAGCATCAACAAAGCACCTAACTATGTCTCCCTTAAGTTTATAAATTCCTCTTCCAGACGCCTCATCCATAATCTTTTGTGCTTTATCGATTGCACTAAGAGATTTCATAGATTCTGCTAGGAAATTTAGTTTATTAACATGAGAGCTCCAATAATCCTCGTTCTTCTTAAAGATTCTTTGAAAATCTTTAATTACTTCTTCAAAATCACTGGACTTTACCTTTGTAAGCTGCTTCAAGTTTTCTTTAGTTTGAGAATTAAATTGACACTCATTGGCCAAAATAATACAAACATACTTAAAGCCGTTTAAAAGATAATCATGCTTAATTTTAAAATAATCTTTTAATGATGCTTTAAAAAGATTCTTTACAAGACTCATATGACAGCCTTCATTACACGTAAGACCATTTACAGAGCCACTAGAAACAACATTACCAAGTGCTGGATCAACTTCAAACGTTATATAAATACCAACCTGCTTATTAAAACTAGTATCTTTTGGAATAATAGTTTTCGTAATCTCAAATTGATATGGGCTGAAAGTTGATCTAATATTTTCCCCATTTACGATAACGTTGACATTCTTTTTATAAAATTTTTCCTGGATTAATAAAAAATATTGTAAATTATTAATTGGAATTTCTACATCAACGTTTTCAAAGATAGTAGGGTCTGGTTTAAATAAGACAATTGTACTTTGACCTTCGGGAATTGATATGTAATTATTAATGCCCTTAAAAATCTCTCTTTCAAGATCTTTAAGTTTTCCGGCAGTTTCACATACTTTAATTCCCTCTTTCATTATCAAAGCATAGTACAGATCTTTCTTAACTCTAGGACCAGAAGATTCCCACACTTCTTTTACAAGTGGAATCGATCGGTCATAGTTCTTATCTGTAATCTTAGATAAAATGACATAAATACTAGAAGTAAAATTAACAGCACTAGATCCAATACCGTTCATTCCGACTCGAGCTATAGTATCTGTTCCGTCAAATTTGCTTCCACTATGAAATTCTGTAATACTAAGTTCGGCAGCAGTAATATCCGGTTTGTCAATACTCATCGAAATTGGCAGTCCTCGACCATTATCTGCTACGAAACAAAAACCATTAAAATTATTGCTAATTAAAATAGTATCTCCGTATCCACTAGAAATTTCATCACAGCTATTATCAATAATCTCACGAATTGTAATATCTGCTCTTTCAGTTGAACCTAAATACATTCCGGTTCTTCTCCTACAAGCATCTCGAGGTGATAAGAACCTAATCTCTTCTTCTTCAAGTTCTTTATTATTCATTTTTAAAAATTTAAATATAATATTCTATCTTATCAAATATAAGAAAATAAGGTTGTAAGATAAGAAAATAAAAATAAAGAGTAAGTAATTATATACCTACTCTTTATAGCGATTTAAAATATTCGAAACGTGTATCGTCTTTCATAGTCCGAATAATACCAATACCGTAACTTATATCTATATCCACGCATCTTTCTTTTACCTTTGTAATATCTATTATAAATATAATATTCTTCTGAAGTGTCAACAAACCTATTGGGAATACGAGATGAGGCATATTTGACTGCTTTGTCTTCAGTATATATTATACTATAACTAAACAAAGTATCTTTAACAAGACATTTTTTAGTTCTTCTATGTACAACAGTAATTACTTCATATTCATTTTCATTTTCTGCTGCATTTACGCTATATAAGCATCCTAATAATGCTATAAGAAATATTAATACTTTTTTCATAACTTTTTTATTCGTTAGTTTCTTTTAATTTTTTAAGGACCTCATCTGAAACGTCGGAGTAATTCCATTTCCGACGGCCATAACAATCCTTATAACATTTCAACCAATAAAAATAATGACGCGGCTCTTCTTCGTCTGTATGATATCCATTATAAATAAGATACTCTTCTGAAATGTCAACAAATCTTTCAGGGATACGAGATATAGCGTAGTCGAGTGCCTTTTGTTCAGTATATATTATACCATAACTAAACAAAGTGTCGTTAACAATCCATTTTTTGGTTCTGTCGTGTATAACAACAATTACTTCATACTCTTCATTTTCTACTGCATTTGCACTATATGAGCACGGTGCTAATAGCGCTACAATAAATAGTAATACTTTTTTCATAACTTTTTGTTTATTTCAATTTTTCAAACTCAATCCATTTCATGCCGTCATCAAAGGAAGAATACCACAACTTATATACAGACTCTGTCGTTTTTTCAGTTAAATAATATGTATTATAAACATAATATTCTTCCAAAGTGTCGACAGCTTCCTCAGGAATACGAGATTCAGCGTAACGGATTATTCTTCTTTCAGCACGCATTATACCGTCATCGAACAAAGTGTCTCTAGCAAAATATTCGCCAGTTTTGCCACGTTGAACAACAATTACTTCGTACTCTTTTTCATTTTCTGTAGCATTTACACTATATAAGCAGCCTAATAATACGACAAAAAATATTAATACTTTCTTTATCATTGCTTTTTTATAGCTTCTAGTTCATTTTCCAAATCTTGCAGTATAAGTTTACAAGCCTCAAAGTCATCCTTAGACATTGTACATTTAACAACAGCAATCTCATCGTTGTATTCAAGTGTAGCTACTGTATTGACGCTCTTTAAAACTGCCTTTAAAGATTCTGAATAATTTTTAGCTGCTACTAAATAATCTTTTAAATATTGAGAATTATTTGTTGTGTCTTTTTTAAGAAGATCCACAACTAAATTATAACTATTTCTTTGGGAGCTCAAACTTATATTTATCTCATCGAGCGTAACATCCCGTTGATAAATATGAACCGGTTTATTTTGAGAACAACCGGTCACTGTTATTAATACAAGCGATAATAAACTAAGAATCCCACTCTTTATCCCCTTTATTATATTTACGTGCATAATAGTCTACAGATTTATAATATAAATGCCAGTCTGTTCCTCGTGGCGATATAGGTTTTTTATTAGCTAAGACCTCTTCTTGGGCACTTTTATTTAGAATTTCAAGCTGCCTAATTCTTTCCTGACCTATATGAACAATCTTCTGATAATCCAAGATTCGGTTTTCTATAGGAGATCTTTCAGGGTCGTCTTTAGTTCGCAGTACCCGTTTTACAATATCTGCGTCTTTAGGATTTAGACCATAATCATCCCAAATAGTCCATGATTGTATAATATGAGATGAATAATCACTTGCTCCAACATTGGCGGATCTAACACTATTATCACTGTCCGTTGGTAATATTCCAAGATACTGGAGATATCTACCTAATTCATCAGAAATTTCCATTCTTTTACTAATTTTAATTGTTATTAATTTTCAATTATAAGAAGTTGAGGGGTTAAAAAAAATCTTTGAAAACTATTTTTAGCCTCCAAAGATTTTAAACTAATTCTTATTATCTCACCCGAATTCCGTACTTATCTAATACCTTTATAATGGCCTGATCTTTAGTTGAAATTATTCCATTTCTAGCGTTTAATCTTGTTTCAGCCAAATTAATCGGGGATACATAAGTAGCAAACATCTTTTTTCTCAGTATTACCATAGCAAAAAGTATTTAGAAACCGTTTCATATATAAGATTATTTTATAAAAATTTATACAGTAACGCACTCTAAATAAATTTCTACTAAAGCTTCTTGTAATCTTTTTCTACTGCATTGATGAGTATTATAATCTACTACCCAGTTATCGCCCTTTGAAGAGATTGATAAAGAATTTTTCTCATCATTTTTTGTTATATGATAAATTAGTTCCTCTACTGACATTTCTTCCGGATGTTTCAGAAGTTGAGAGTAATCCACCGTTATTCCTAAAAGAGGATCACTAGGACTTCTACCGATAAGATTATTTACAGTTAAGTCACTATTAGACGACTCATTTTTTCTAACAAAGGATTCAACTTTTGCAAAAGGCGGGATTGAGGTACTATCAAAATCTGTACTTCCAATAAAAGGTAGCAATTCCAGCCCTAGTTTCTCACAAACGGGCCCTATTATGTTTGCTTCATAAATTGGATAGTGAGTTTCATCAATAATTACGTCAGAAACATAAAAACCACTAGAGGTCGTTTTGATATTTGATGGAAATTCTCCACCAAAAACTTTTCCAAAAATAGTAACTGTCGGATATTTTCCATTTACTGTCGGAAAAGCTTGTTCAAATTTTTCCGCTGAAACAATATTTTGAACATCATCAGTAGTGGAAGATTCAAAACTGAGTTGTCCATTTATCCAGGAAATTTTTACATCAATTCCCTCGACATTTAAATACCAAAACCAAACTCCCGAAAGATCAGCGTAAGTTTTTACACCATCGTCTTCATAATTAAATAAAGAACGATATTTAATAATATTCTTCATGAGATTTTTTATATATTATTATAAAGTTTTCTAATTGTTTGTATTTCACTAGTAGGGCGAAAGGAAAGAGCACGAGCCTCTCCTATTGTGTATAATAAAGTAAAATAATAATCCATATTACTATTAAAACTAGTGTTAACATCGCCATTAACATGAAGTTTTATATCGCCAGAAATACCACATTCATAAACATGAGTATTTCCATAAATTCTAGCATCTCCACAAACACTGGCATTTCCATCGACTCTAGTATTTCCAAATATTTGAGCATTTCCAGAAACACGTGTATTTCCATAAAGTGTAGCATTTCCGGAAACATAAGAATCTCCAGAAACAAAAAAATCTTTCAAAATACGAACATTTCCACAAATCTTGGCATTATCATAAACTTTAGCATTTCCGAAAACATGAGAATCTCCATGAATCTTAGCACGTCCAAAGATAGATGCCTTTTCATAAACACAAGAATATCCGTAAATTTCAGCCTTTTCATAAACCTGAGCATTTCCCTCAATATGAGCATTTCCGTAAACTCTAGCATTATCATAAACCCTTGCATTATCACAAACATACGCATTTCCATGAACACAGGCATTACCATAAACTTCTGCCTCTCCAAAAACCTGGGCATGTGCATAAATCCGGGCCTTTTCATAAATCTTTGCATTATCACAAATCCAAGCTTTTTCACCAACCTTAGCATGCTCATAAACCCAACAGTTGCCTGTATGTGAAAGATTTTCTTCTTTTGCTATCAACCCTCCTTTATCTCCTTTCTTTACATCAGAGAAATCTTTTAGAGCAATAATTCTTAATAGTCCAGTTTCGGGATCTTTTTCGGTTCTATATTTCTTTTCCATAAAGTTGTCTAATTATTTTTATGTTTTGGATATAGTCTGTTGCAGTTGAGGTAATATCAGTAGTAGCAGTAAAGAGTTTAATAGTATTAGTAGTAGGATATATATAAAACTCTCCTCCATTACTTCCAAGTATTACATAATCTTTATTGTTTTTTATAGAAGTAGAAACGTAAGGACCATCAGTAGACCAGAGTTTTACATCTCCATAAACTTTAGCATTGTCCCAAACCTCAGAAAATCCACCAATCTTAGCATTTTCAAAGATTTTAACATATCCCTCAATATGAGCATACCCAGAAATCATAGCATTTCCATAAACCTCAGCCCATTTATAAACCCAAGCAACTCCACTAACCTGAGCATTACCTGAAACTAAAGCATGTCCATAGATTTGAGCATTATCAGAAACCACGGCATTTCCACTAATCTTAGCATTTCCATAAACACAAGCATTTCCACAAATCCTAGCATTACCAGAAACCCTAGCATTATCAGAGACATAAGCATAATCATAGACCCAACAATCACCATATTGAGAAAGATTTGCTTCACTTTCTATCCATCCTCCAACATCGCCTTTTTTGACATCGGAAAAATCTTTTAGAGCAATGATTCTTAATAGTCCTTCAGGATCCTTCTCTGTCTTATATTTCTTCTCCATAAAGTTGTCGAATTGGTTTTATGTTTTGGAGATAGTCTGTTGCAGTTGAGGAAATATTAGTAGTAATGTTTTCAATATTACTAGGAAATACAAGAAACTCTCCTATATTATCTATATTACTACTTCCAAGTATTACATAGTCTTTATTATTCTCTATAAAAGCAGTAATGTTAGAATCAGCACTAGACCAAAGTTTTACATCTCCAGAAATTTTAGCGTATCCACAAACTGAAGCCTCGCCATAAACCATAGCCTTTCCGTAAATCATAGCACTCTCATAGACATAGGCATTTCCATAAATCCTGGCATTATCATAAACCCTCGCCAGTCCATAAATCCAAGCATGTCTATAAACCTGAGCAAAACCTGAAACCAAAACATGTCCAGAAATTTTAGCCCATCCATAAACCTTAGCATTTCCGGAAACAGAAGATTCTCCAAAGACATTAGCAAGTCCGTAAACCCTAGCATTTCCACCAACACTGGCCTTTTCATAAACCATAGCATTATCACAAACTTTAGCAAAATTCGAAACCACAGCATATCCATAAACTTGAGCATTTCCGTAAACTCTAGCATTATCATAAACCATAGCATCTTCATAGACCCAACAATCTCCATCTTGAGAAAGATTGTCTTCTCTTGCTATTAATCCTCCTTTATCTCCTTTTTTAACATCAGAGAAATCTTTTAGAGCAATAATTCTTAACATATCGCCTTCTGGTTCTGTTCTATATTTCTTCTCCATAAAGCTGTCTAATTGTTTGTATGTTTTTGAGATAATCTAGTGTAGCTGTAGTAAAATTAGTACTATCAACGATGTTACTAGTATATATATATTATATAAAACTCTTTTTTATTTCCAAGTACTATACAGTCTTCTCTGTTATCTTCTACAGAAGTATGAATAGAAGAGAAATCAGTAGACCAAAGTTTTACATCTCCTCTAATCTTAGCCTTCTTCAAAATCACAACATGCCCACAAATCTTAGCCTCTCCATAAACCTTCGCATTTCCGGAAACATGTGCCTGTCCATAAACTTTAGCATTTCCACCAACACAAGCATTTTCGGAGATATGAGCAAATCCCAAAATCCTAGCATTTTCATAAACACAAGCATTACCAGAAACCCAAGCCCCTCCAGAAATCCAACAATTTCCTTCATGTGAAAGATTGTCTTCTTTTTCTATCAATCCTCCAAAATCCCCTTTTTTAACATCAGAGAAATTCGTTAAAGCAATTATTCTTAATAGTCCAGTTTCAGGATCTAGTACTGTTTTATATTTCTTTTTCTTCGTCATCTTCTTCTTCAAAATAACTGAGAGCCTCTTCAAGCTGATCTTTGATAGTCTCCAAAGAATTACAATAATGTTCTATCAAAACTTTTTCTGGACATTCTTCCTTTAGCTCTAAATTGCGTGAAGATATAAGGTTCGTTAAGCGCTCTATTTCAAGCTTGGAGTCATTTATTATTGCACGTAGATCACACAAGTTATATTCATCTACCTTTATCATAACTTTTTATTTTCAGTTTAAAATTACTCTTCTAGACTTAAAGTTACATTCAAGAACTGACTGCTCATGATAGACAGTTTGTTTTAATAACTCATAGTCTGTAGAAATAGCAGAATATTTTAATGATAGAAGAGACTTATATTCCCGATTTTCACAAATATCAGAATAAGGGTCTACATGGAAAACCTCATTGTTTATAGAGTAGACATATGGTTCAGTTCGATACTTTTCATGATCAGTTAAAGTAATAATTTCTTTCCCATCAAAATAATAAATAGAGTCAGTTTTTTCTAAAAGTTTAAAATTTTTTTTCATATTAATTTATATTTATATTTTTCACAATAGTGTACCCATTTATAAGAAAATAAAGAGATCCAAAGGGCCGCAATAAGGAGTAATTCCCAGAGTCTTTATTCTTTATTTTTTATTTCTATATTATACTTTTCCCTAAAAATAGTGAAAAAATAAAGAATGTTCAAATTATGACCAAAGAACGGTAACGGTCTTTGGGATTTTTTTTTGAGACCTAAAGGGCTTTTCAAAAATTTTCGAGACGTAGTCGAGAACTTTAATTTTTGAAATGGTCTGGAGGGCTTAGGTCTCAAGATTAATAATAAAAAAAAATAATAATTATAAT
>Ga0247611_10006954_pt1 | contig 14375 bp, 15 predicted proteins | sample 177DNAGHGhighgp2_FD_192422 | JGI IMG/M metagenome (GOLD analysis project Ga0247611, IMG submission 192422) | Sheep rumen microbial communities from Palmerston North, Manawatu-Wanganui, New Zealand - 1770 DNA GHGhigh gp2 | ecosystem: Host-associated > Mammals > Digestive system > Stomach > Rumen...
ACCATTTTTTAGGAGCTTCTATAGTCTCTTTTTTAGAGGATGCTAAAATAGTCATATCATTTTTAAATGAATATTCAGCATCTATATTACTAGGATACTCTAATTTTAACTTCAAAGATGCTCAATTATCTTGAATAGTTGTATCCAAACTAAAATTTTTGTCTCTAAATATAGTATCAACAAGTCTAATTGTATCAGTTTTAGAATTATGAGAAATTACATTCTCTAGATCTCTAAGATTTTTATCTTTAATCTTAAGTTCTTTTCTAACTGCATTTAGCTTTTGAACTAGTGAGTCTTGACTATAATTTAATTGATCAATAGTATATTGAAACTGTAATGTTCTTTCCTTTAAAGAAGAGGCTTCTGCTTCATAAGCTTTGCTATTATTTGCCTGCACACTTAATTCTGCATTTATTCTTTCTATCTTCTTATGCTGATATCCTATAACGGCTATTAGGCCAAGAAGTAATGCTACTGTAACACTACTTATTATTAATTTTGTTTTTAATATCATCCAAATCCTTTTTATAATAAAATAATTCTTTAAATCCTTGTTCTTTTCTTCCTTTAGGAATTTTCCCTTCTCTGACTAAATTGTCAAAAGTAGCCCTACTTATACCTAAGTATGTACAGGCTTGATATTTACTATATTTAGATTCAGGAATAAGTACTTTGTTTAAAACACCAAGTATCTCTTCAGCATCTGAATCACTAATATTAGTATTATTTGCATCGATATCTGAAATAATTTTTCCTAAAATGTCTCTAATAACTTTTATTTTGCTCATAAGTAATAACTGTTTGTAACATACAAAAATAATATTTATTATTTATAAAAACAAAAAAGGCATGGTTATTCCATGCCTTTAATTGAATTTACTTTACATTTATCACATAAAAAATTTTTAGCAACTGAAAACATTTGTTGTCCAATTTCTCCAGTTAAATATTGAAACTCTTCTCCAAAAGGATCTATTTCACATACTTTACTTATATGCATTGCTAAATGTCCTTTTTCATGATCAAAAGTATTTTGGAATTCTGCCGAAGATGAAGTTAATCCTATAACTATAACAGAGCATCTTTTTGAAAGATTGGAATAGGTTAATCCTATATCATATCCCTGCATTAGAACATTCTCTGCCTTTTTAAGTTCTTCATCTGAACATCCTATAGCTTCTAATTCCCCGAGAATATCATCAAGATAATATGTATCTACAGCATAAAATACTGTAACATATCAATCCCAATCTTCCAAATAAATGTCCTGAATAATCATTATAGCATATCCTCCCATATTATAGGAGTTCCTGACCCAATGCAATCAGCATAAAATCTTGTAAAAGGAAGTTCAGAATAGCCATCAGGATCATCCACATAATCTTTTACAAAGAATGCTAAATGCTTTTCATCTAAGACTGAAGAGCCTAAGTAATCCGCTTTACACATATTTGCTGCAAATACATAATCATATCCCACTCTATTTTCAATAGTGACATTATTTCTTCGTAGCATATCATCTACAGCATCTTTACTTAAAGATGAAATCGCAGTCTTATTACCATTAGGATCCTTTTTAAACATTCTGGAAGTAGCCCAATCGCACATTTTTTTATTAAAATGTCATCCATTATGGGCTAAATATTCTTCCATAGCTTCGGGAAATTCATCTCTAGCATCTAATCTCATTATTTTCTACGCCTATAACCACGTTCTCCCATATCAGATGAACCATCCCTATGAGACTCTTCTAATTCTGACATTGCCTTTTTATAGCCGTCTTCATATCCACAGTCATACGCTTCTTGTAGTTTGCTCTGTTTCATACCCATCCTATAGTCAGAATCGTATTTTCCAGTATTTTCTCTAATTTCCCACATTCTCATTTTTCTCCTCCTTATTTCCCTTAAGCTGCATAATCAATTGTTTATTTGCTTCCATTAAGTTTTTCATAGTTTGAGACATTTCTTCCATTTGGGATTTCAAACTACTTATTTCTTTTTGTTGTAATTGCTTTTCAGCAATTTCTGGATTCAACTTAGAAAGAAGTAAATCACAGCTCTTTATAATTTCTTTATTACGATCCACACTATTAACGATATCTTCACTTTTCTTTTTTAAGCTAAGAATTTCGGAATTCATAGCTTCTTTATTATCAGAAATAACAACACCACCTATTCCAAAATCTGCTATATCTAAAGCAGCAGGAATTCTTTGATAAGTAATGTCTTCCCCTCCTACCTTTACTACTATATCCACCACCATTTCTTGTTGTCCAAAAGCAGCTTGCATTTGATATTTAGGCATAGGGGCAGATACGGTTACAACGGATCCTATTTCTAAAGAGGGAGTGTCTTTTCTAAGTATATATAATTGATTATTTGGCCTAAGTGATTGAAACATAATTAATTAATTAATTGTAAAATATTGGCAAATCTATCATAATAAACCAGATAGACTCCGGTTCCAGGAAAATCAGCAAGTGTTAAATTATCTCCACCAGCAACTGTAAGATTTTGTGTATTACCAGCCATAGAAAATCTAATTGGCAAAGTATCTGTAGTTCCTGCTGGAACCTCTTCTGGAACATATATTAATAATAGTCCTCTAAAAGGAGTATTATCAAAATCAGGTCTAAACTGAAAATCTATAGAAGTTTCACTAACTGTGATCCTTCGTACCTCAAGGGTTGGTACACCATTTAAATTAATGTACTGAAAAGGAAATCTTGCCATAGCAAACCTCCTTTTTAGCCCCAATAGGAACCACCATTGCCATAGCCCCAACCATTAAATCCACCGTAAAAACCTATATAAGGAGTACTATTTACAGCAGTTAAATTAGGCCACTGTACAGGTACAGTATTAGGCTGACTAGCTTTTATTGAATTAACTTCAGCCTGTATAGGAGCAAGCATAGCTGCAATTTGCGCTGTTTGATTTGCATTATCTATTTGACCTCTTAAAGTAGTGTTAGCAGCTGTAAGAGCATCAATCTTATCTTGCAATTCCCTCTCTTTTATAGCACAGAAACCGTCATTCATAGCAACGGTCTGAGCATTAATTGCATTTAATAACGAAGAAGTGTTACGATCTGCCTGGGAACCTAACTGATTGGTCTGCTCGATAGTCTGAATTCTAGACTCATATCCTTGCTGAGTAGTAAGGAGTCTATTTTCGCAGCAGCACTCACAAAGCTGACGACCTAAAGTAGCGTTGCCCGACTGGATAGAATTAATTACTTGAAGAGAACTCATACCAGTCTGTGCGGCAAGAGTAGCAATTGCACTATTAACAGTGTTAATACCATTTTTAACAGACTCTACATCAACATTTAAAGTAGCTGCAAGCTGTCTTACATCAGCATCAGTGCCATTAATAGCATTCATAATAAGATCTCTAGTAGAGGTATCAGAAATCTGATTACTTAAGAATCCAGCAGCACCGATATTACCACCACGGCCACCAAACATTCCATTACCATTACCACCCCAACCAAAGATAGAAGCAACAATTGCAAGACCTATTAGATCAGTAATTCCGTTTCCGAAACCGCCAAATCCACTATTGCCGCCCATTAACATACCAGGGACAAAGCCAGAACCAAATCCAGAACCTGCATCGTTACCAAATACATAAGTTTTTGTTTCTTCTGCCATTTCTAAAATGAATTTTAAATATACATCTATGATTTTTGTGATCACGATGCAAAAATATGAAGAGGCTCTGGCGAATAAAGAACAATGCTAATAAAAAAATAAACCCCTGTAAGTTATTCACTCACAGAGGTTTATTTTTACTATAAATTAGTAACTCATTACTATATAATATTATTTTAGATTAAAACTCGTGCTGGGCTAGGTAAATGGCGAACCCCTACTGTTTAACCAACAAAAGCAACTTTACAACATGAGAAAACCATTTATTCTGTTTCTATACGTCGGGAACTTTCTTTACAGGTATAAATTGCAGCATTTATTCACGCCCTTGCTCTCCGGGATCTTCCCACGGTCCTAGTGAATGATTATTGACCTGGACATCCGTGAGTTCACCATCAGCAAAGGCCAAGCCAACGGTTTTGGGATCTTCACCAGTAAGAGCGCCACAACCGAATTCATAAATTTCCTCTGTCCCATCCGAAGTTGTAGAGACCATGTGGCGCGTCAACCCCATACGTTGAGTAATAACACTATTCACAGCAGGTGCCTCAAATACGACTGAGATACCAGTGCAGGAGGCCAGAGCATCAGTATCAATCTCTCCAGTAAGCCGATAGGAATAATATATTTCATCGGATTCCTGCTCCGCCTCTATTACAATAGGCACAGCATAGAAACCAGCGCCGCCGCCGCGTGCCGCCTCGTTGATAGCTGCCACGATATTTGTTTTAGCTGTAGTATTTAAATCGCTAAGATTACCTATTTCTATTTTAGAAGTTTTACTATCTAGATCATCACAAATCCTATTTAAAACTATTTTCATAAAGTTAGAATCAATACTGTGATCGTCGGGACTAATTACTTTATTAATGTATGTTTTTAAACTCATTGTACTTATTAATTTTATTAATTATATAATTTCTTATATCTGTATAAAAATTATGATCTGCAATTTCTATTACTTTAAAACCAGGCCTAGAATTTAATTCACCAACATAAACATTACCAGAAGAATCTCTAAAAATATCAGCACCAATTAATACACTATTAGGAAGACAAGCATAAATCTTAGAAGATAACTCTTGCATTTCTTCAGTTACTTCTAATTTAGAACCTATCCCACCTAAAGATAAAGAACTTCTAAATTCATCAGGAGAAGAGGATTGTCTTAATTCTGCACAAACACATTTTCCACCTACTATAATTCAACGTTCATCAGAATGATTACATTCTATGTATTTCTGATAAATTTTCTTAGGAAAAGATTCTAATTTGTTTTTAGATAGTAATTTTATACCATGTCCCAAAGAATCTCTTACAGGCTTTTCAACAATAAGATCCTCTCAATCTAAAATAGCATTTTCTATTCCTCCACCAGCATAATATACACTATCCACAGTTTTTATTCCATTATTTTCAAGTAAAATACTTGTGGCAACTTTATCTTCCATGGTACTATATGCATAAGGATCTCCTATAACACATACTTGAGGAGAAAGTAAATCATATAAATATTTAGAGATATTCCCAGCATTTAATAAGATAACTGCATCATACTCAGATAATATTATAGGTTTATTATTATGATAGAGTTTTCCAGTATATGGAAATGGTATTGCTAATTCTGGAGAATTAATTTTAGTAATATCATCTTCTTTTAAGATATTTAAAAATTCTTGCCTAGCATTTCCAATAATTAATAACTTCATTAATTTTATTGCTGTATTCATCCATAAACACCAGGCTCCCAAACATTATTATCATAATTACTTTCCCAGTGATTACCATTATGAGAAACATGGGCTCCCTTCTCGTAAGCATCTTCACTTCCAAGAGGTTGAATCCAAGCAGGTCATTCTTCAAGAGAAATTAATGCATATAATGCAGGAGTAATATCAGGAGTCCAACCTTCTTGTACAGTATGTGGTTGAATAACTCTATATAAGTTCTCATTAAACCACAACCTTTCTTTGACTGTTACAGGCTGATCAATCTTACTAGCCCAAGTGGGATAAATAGCTGCTACAGCAAGAGCTTCTTCATCTGTTAATTCAGCAGCTGCTGTAGAGAGCATCTTTTTTACAGCCTCTATAACATCAAACTCGGTTGGTTCTAAGTTAAATGAAAGTTTTTGAACTGGAGGAATATATTCAATCCATCCAGCATCTGCTATTTGTTCTGGTGTAGGATTACTTATCCAAGAACCATCATTCATTTGAATAGTTTTACAATCACCAAATACTTGTCTATCGTTTATTGTTTTTGTATATAACATAATCAATTAATTTTTAAGAAGTTGCGTTTTCTACTGTCCAATTTACAGGAATACCATGTTGATCTCTGCCCCAATCATTTTTATTTATGTTTTTAACAAATGTTCCAGTTGCTGCTACACCATTTACCCAATTTGTAGTTGAGTTATTTGCTGTTGTTAGGGCAAGACATTTTATATAATTTAAATTGCTACAATTCGTAAACATATTATAGTAACAATAATTGGTTAGTGTTGTTGCTGGCAAGATTGGTGCTATAGTAATGTTAGTGCTATTCCTAAACATCCCATAATAGCAGTTCACTTCAAGTGTTGTTGCTGGAAGAATTTCTGGTCCTTCAGTTAATAATGAACAATCACTAAACATTAGTCTATAGCAATTCTGTGTAAGTGTTGTTGCTGGAAGTAACAAGTTTCTAGCAGATATCATATTAGAGGTACTAAATAGGTTTGCAAATGCATAGTTAGAAGATAATACAGTAGATGATACAAACGAATCTCCTGATATAAGAGACATTATATTTCCATATACATTAAATGTTGCTGTTCCAAGAAAAGAATTATAGTGGATAGCACTTGTTGCATATTGAGAATTATTTCCCTTAAGTTCAATAATATCTCCACTCTGAAATGTTTTAGATGAGCCACCGTATGCAGACGTCCAAGTTGTCCAGCTTCCTGAATTTACTCTATAAGATACTGTTTTAGTCGTAGTATTACTTCTCTGTGCATTAAAATTAAGTGTTCCTCCAGTTATAATTTCTATTGTTAAATAATCTGCAGAATAACTATGTTCTGTACTACCGGCCATCATTAATCTTCTTCTTTTTAATAAATCCATAGGCTAAACCTCCATACAAATAGCTACTCCATCTAACAATGATACTTCATAGTGTTTATTTGCAGAAATAGTAGGTGCATTTCCACCATACCAGGAAGTAATAGTACTAGGTCAAGTTATAGTTGGAGCAGAACTTCCAGTATCAAATGTCCAGAAGTAATGATTAGTTATATTGGAATCTGAAGGAGAAGCAACACTAAATGTAGTATTACTTGATAATGTTCCTAAATCATACCACACATTAGGGAGCATCCCACCAGAGGGCTGTGATGTGCCCTTTGTCGGATGTATTTCTGAATAAACAGATTTAGGTGAAGATGTTTTTGTATCATTATTTTTATCAGATACTACATTGGTAGATATTATAGGAACAGATATAGAAGTATTACCAAGAACAATAGTTCCATCTGTATTTATCGTAGCATCAGTAATACCATATCCTGCAAGAGTAGTAGCAGCTGTTGCTTTTTCTTCAATAACAGTTTGCAAACTCTTTATTCCTGAAGATGCATATGTACCAGTATAACTTCCAACACCTTTAACATACATATCTCCATTCTGCATTATTTCTAAGGCATTAGATTTTGCATTATTACCAGTTCCTATTCCAATAGAAAAATGAGTGTTGCCTGCATTACCAAATGTAGTGTTTGTTTTTGTTGAAGAGTTATACTTACCAGAGGCGTGCTCTGCTTCGTTTTGTGCAGTAGTATGATAGCCTTCAGAATGAGAGTAAGCTCCAGAAGCTGTTGTAAATCCACCCTCTGCATGTGCATCTTGATTACTAGCACTAGTTCCTACTCCTTCAGTATGGGACCCATATCCAGAAGCGGTATTCCATAATCCTTCAGCATGTGAAAAATTTCCAGAGGCTGTTGTGCCATATCCTTCGGCATGAGAGGCATCACCAGATGCTATTGGACCTGCGGTTTGTCCATCTTCTTCTTGTAAACCTGAACCAAATAAACCACCTTCTGCATGAGCACAGTTTCCACTTGCCGTAGTATCATAGCCTTCAGCATGAGAAGCATAATTATTAGCTATTGTTGCAACTCCTTCTGCAACAGAATAATCTCCAGAAGCATCTGCACCACCATTAGGTATTTGTGCTGAATAAGAGCCACTACCATCTTCCCATGGACCACTACTACTTTGAGGAGTCTGCCAAGTAGGAGCACCACTGCCATTAGATGTAAGCACTTGTCCAGCTGTTCCGGCTCCTACAGGAGCATAAAAAGATGGAGAAGTGGTAGATGTTCCATTAAGAGTTATACTAGGAATAGTAGGCTTATTAAGAATAACACCCATACCTGAGGTTGCATTTCAATCACTCTGTACCTGTACTGTAGGGGTTACTACTTTTAAGTCACTCCCGTTAAAATAGTATAGAGGATGTTCTAAATCAAATTTTCCATAATTTGGATAGCTTGAGTTATTTGAGGTACATCCAACATATCAATAATATTTACCAGTAATAAAATTTGTAGAATCAAATGTTCCTATAGTGGTAAATAAATAAAAAGATGTACTAGAGGAAGTATCCAAAGTAAATTCATCAGTTTCAGGATTATAGGTTCCTACTAAATATATATTTTTATTTTGTCCTGGCACTGCAGAAAAATTATAGGTCCAAGGGTTATTTACAACTCCACTAAATTTATAAATAGTTCCATGTCCTGTAACACCAGTAGTTGTTGTTATATCTGTTGTAGTACTATAATATACTAAACCCTTACTTACCTTCATAGGAACTGTTGTTCCAGTTTTTTCTACACAGGTAGCAGCTGTTTGATTAGTAGATGTTATAGGAACTAGCCTATCCGCAGAATCCCAACCACAGAATTTATATCTATGTAAAGGAGTAGTAGTATCATGAATATAATAATTAGTATAATATTCATATAACTGATATGGGATAGTATTGGCATCATAATTATCTAAAGTACCCTGACTAGTAGCATTTCAAGTAGAATTATACCCATATTTGGCATCAGTATAAAAAGAATCATAAGTCTCTATTGCACTTGGAAACTCTACAGTACATCCAAAAGTATCATATACTTTTATAATATATGTTCTTGCCATGCTAACAGCATTATAGGCACTATAAATTCTTTCTCCCATACGAATAGGATTCTCCTCTCTATTTGCATATTTGGGTTGAGAATTATGCCATGCCATTAAATGATAATAAGAAGGATAGTAAGAAGTTGAATAAAATTTATTAGAGATTATATATTGTGAAGTGGTTCCCGCAGATCCTATTGTTATATCATAAAATCCCTGACATTGTGCTGTAGCTCCTTGAATCTCAAGAGTATAATGTATTCATCATGGAGAATAATAATTATCACTGGTAGGATACACATGCATAAAATAAATATATCCCTTATCAACATTAGCGGCAGAACAAGCGTAACTTTCGTAAGTTTTTTCTAATAAAGGATAATTATACTGATTTTTAAGAGCAGTTAAAATCCCGTCACTAGTTACAGGATTACTACTATTTGCAGTAGGAGCACTATCAAATGTTAAGGCATTTTGCTTTGTATCTGCCAAAGTCTTCACTGCCTTAGCACTTGCCGCTAAGGTACTTGAATCTGTAGAAATGGAATCTGATAGTTTTGTTACTCCATAAACACTTGTAGTTGCAGAAGGAATATTTGCAGTTATTGTTGCAGAATCTGACCCTGACCGTGTTAGGATCATTTTAACATTATTATTTGTTGTATCCTGAGCAAAAGCAGCGGTATTTACATATCTATCTGTAGAAGATACTGTTCCTCAATAAGCCTTATTTCCATCAGTCATAATCACCTGTCCAGAAGTTCCAGCTGATTTAGTAGAAGAACTAGATGATGTATTTACTTGTATAGTATCTGCCTGCACTACATCTGTTAAAGTGGTATCTGTAACCCTTAAATTACCCGATACAACTGAATCTTTTAATTGTGCCATATATTAAACTTCTATAAATTCATTAATATCCATATCTACATTTTTTTCAATTACCGCTTTGTCATTTCCTTCTATTAATTCTCCAGTTTCAAAAATTCCAGTTTTATAAAGTCTTGTTTTTGTTGTAGAAGTTTCATCTATTTCATAACTGTGAACATTTCCCATATTATCAATACTCGCCCCAACACGATATAGTTGTAAAATATCATTTGCGGAAAGGGCTGTAGAGTAAATACGAACATCTGAAATATTTCCAACAAAATTACTATTAGTTGGGGTAGTTGTATCAACATCAGCTTCGGCAGCTATAAATAAATAGTTATTATAATATGTAATTGGATTACCACCTGAAGCAGCCTCTTCTTTCATCTCTCCATCTATATAAATTCTTACATAATTCTTATCGAATGTACCAGTTATCATATGTCACTCATTAAGATGTGATGATGGAATAAACTTGGAATGTGGAACTCTGTAGCCCCTTGAATAAACCGGAAATTGTATACCGTTTGTGGTATTTAGAAACTCAAAATTCCATCCACCATTTTGTGTACATGATATAGGATTTCCCCAGGTTGACCACTTCGCCCATAAATTAACCGTTATGGCATCTTTTGGTAAGAAGTCATTTGGTCTATTGAGAACTCGTATATAAGATGTATTATTAAATCCAGTACTCACTTTATACCTCGGACTATCTGTTGAAAGCGTAAGCGTTCCATTAATTGTTCCATTATTATTATAACCGGAGGAATCTGTAATAATGTCATCTCCATTCATAGGAGTTGCAATACTACCTAATTCAAGTTTAACGCGTCTTATACTCGGTATTGCTCCAGAACCGTAAGTTCCGTAAATACTACAACCAGCCCAAGTACCAGATTCATTAGTAGAATAAGGTGTAAATGTATAAGTAAATCTCTGTCATTCAGTTGTTATATTAATTGACGTTTGTTTAAAACTATATCTATTATTAGTTCCATAGGAACCATATAAAGGAAACGATTTAGCGATAGCAGATTTAGCGTCAAAAGAAACAGTATAAGGAACTAATCCGTAAGTATCTCATATTTCTTTTGCATCAAAAAGATTTATAAACTCATTTGACGATGTTGATCCATTTATTGTATTTCTCCAATATTTACTAGGAAGTAAATTAGGATTTACAACATCATCCAACTTATAATGTAACACTAATCCTTGAGAAATCTCCTTTACTTCTTTGGGAGAAAGATGATGGTCGTAAATTCGGATGTCATTAATACTTCCTGCAAAATTTCATGCGCTATTGTAATGGTTTATATAAAATTTAGTCCATGTTGATAAATTTAAACCTGTTACCACATAATGGTGTCACTCTCCAGTTGCTCCCGGCACTAATGTTTGAACTCCATCTTTATATACAATTGTATTTTTACCAACGTTATTTGTTGAATGATAAAAATTACCAGTTCCCTTTTGTGTTGCTAAAATGTAATACGAGGTTGTAGAACCAGCAAACGGTAATCAACCATTACTTCCTATAGAATTAACTTTAATTCAAAGAGATATAGAACAATTTGTTAATTTTGAAAATGGAAGATTACTTATTTCAATGTACTGTGACGCAGTAACAGAATAACATTTCCCAATTTTTCCATTATTGCTTACAGTAGCACCATTATTAATAACAGTAATATCAGCACATCCTTTATTTTTTAAATCTCCATTTAAAGGTAATCATACTTGTAATGCCATAACTAATTAAATATAAATTCAATACATTTATCTGTAGAATTATATTGGAGTACAGCATTTGATGAAGACGCAGCATTGGTACTGCTACCATTTATTTTTATTGATTTTACTTCTGGTTCTGTTATATAATTAGCAGTACTTGAAGTTAATATGTTAGCTCAGCATAGGGAGTTTATTAACTCCCTTGCTGTAGCATCTTTTATATTATATGTACCCTCGTCTGGTAATTGTATTTTACTAACATCTGCCATAATAATAATAATTTTTTAGGAAGCAGTAATACCACTCTCTGCCTTAAGCACATCTGTAGTGGTAGGAGTAATTGTTTGAGCAGCTGCAGTACCTGTTGCACCCTTCTTTAATACATCTACCTTATCGTTAGTACCTACTGTTATTGTTTGAGCAGCAGCTGTACCTGTACCAATACCTGTAACTGCGGTAACTTTATCATTAGTACCTACAGTAATTCCAGTACCCACAGATGCAGTAGGCATTGTAACAATAGCTTCAGCAATATCCGTTTGATCATCAAAGGTTACACTTAAACCATGAGTAGAAACGCCAGAAGCTGTTGCTGATGAAATGCCAGTAGCAACGCTAATAACTCCAGTACCTGCAGTAGCATCTGTTGCTAAGGCAACAGTGGGCTGAGAAGTAACTTTGACACCTGTTAAAACTGTTTTTTCGTCCTTACTGTTTGTAGTAGTAGTTGCAGAATTAATGCCTGTAGCAACACTAATGACACCAGTTCCTGCAGTTGCTCCAGTTGTAAGAGAGATTGTTGGTTGAGTACCTACTGATGCAGATGTAATGGCATCAATATCTACAATTCCAGTTGTATTATCAGTTATTCCTACTACATAAGCTGTACTATTTACACCTGTCATTAAAATTGCTCCAGATCCAGGGCTTGTACTTGATTTAGTTCCTCCTGTAGCAACTGTTATATCTGTACCCATTGAAACTTGGTCTGCGGTATAAACATTATTAACGTCAAATCCAGTTCCTGAGATAATTAAAGTTTCTGAATCGTTTCCAGTACCCAAAGCTAATGTAAGGGTTTTTGAAGTTACACTTTCTACATTTGGCACAGAGGTAGTGGCTAATTTAGCACTTGATACTGATTCTACTACAGATTTAGACTCTAGATTAGAAGTGGAAACTGCCTTACTAGTAGATGTAGAAAGAGCTGTTCCAGATGCTGTAGCCTTAATATTGGTTGTTGTTGGAGTTACTGTAGTAGAGAATGTGGCATTTGTACCTAAAGTCTTGGCTGTACCATTTGCTCCTACGGCAGTGCCCGAAGCAGTTGCCTTAATATTAGTAGTTGTTGGAGTAACAGTTATTGTTGGCATCTCTGCAAATGCTCTATTTGATATAGTAGGTACAGTTTCTACTTTTCCAGAGAGAGATCCAAAGGAAACAGCACCATCACTTAGTGCAAAAGTAGTAGCTTCTCCCAATACTTTGTCAGTAGTACCTCCACTAAAACTTACTGAAGAAGAACTGTTTGTAAAGGTGGTAGCCTCACCAAGAACTTTGTCTACATTTGTAGTATTATCTGCAAAAGTAACATTAGAAGAACTGTTAGAAGCCCCTGTTAATACTGCCACTTTATGATTAGTATAGTTATTAATAGTGACACTATCCTTATATGCAAGATTACCCAAACTAGAAAGATCTATTTGAGTATCCCCAATTTTCTCCCAAAAGAAAGTACTTCCATCTTCAATAGTGGCATATTCATCAAATTTATCTAAAACACCAGATTGAGTCTTAGAATAGATAAGATAAAAAGCGCCTTTAGTAGAAGATGCAGCTACTTTAGTTCCAGTAGCACTAGATGAACCATTATTATAATAAACAACGACATCTTTAGGAATATTAGAAAGAACAGTAGAAGTAGGAGCTGTTGTACTCTCGAACTGTGTTTTTGTCCACACAATATTAAAAGAAATGCCTCCTGCAATCATGCTTCTTGCAATAGTATCCTTTAAATCATAGGTATTGCCAGAAGGCAATGTAATTTTACTAATTTCTGCCATATATATATATTTGTCTTTAATTTCTATTGAATATTAATATTTCATCTACAACTTCTTGGTTATTATCTACATTTAATTTATTGTTTCAAAAATCTCTTTCACCTGTTTGTATATGTATAGAAGTATTTGCTAAATGAGCTATAATATCATTTTTAACATCCTCTCCTACAAAAGCTAAATCTTGTATATATCCATTACCACTGCCTATTTTAATTCCTGGTACATACTTAGTAACTGTTTGACCTTCTACTGTTTCGGTAATAGTAGAATAATCTGTATACACAACAATTTCACCAGCAGCTGGAATATATCCTGTTGCAGAATTCCAATATGCTGTTGTATTTTGTACTACATTACTAGTATCTATTTGTAAATTTCCAGAACCTAATATACTTTGATTATTAATAGTTTTTATATTAGTTCCAGAAACAAGTATATCCTGCTTGGCATCGAGGCTGTCCTTGACTAACTTCTCGGAGGGATAGTTACTGTTGGAAGGTGTTGCGCCCCAAGAGGTGACACGCTGCGCGATTTGCTGTAAAGCAACAGAACCGTCATTACGCCATACTCCGTTTGAGAGTCTTACACCTACTATATTTTGACCGCCGTAGGTGCAATTAAAATAGTAGTTTGTTCCAATTATACACGAAAAAATAAGTATTCTTCCATTATACTCTACTGCCACAAGTTTGTTATTGCTTATAGCAGCATCAATCTCCGCTGCCGTTGTCGTCCCATAGGTCGCCCAGAATATTTCAGTAGCATTTAATTTATTAGTAACTGCAGAGGATAAATCAGACTCTGGAATACCTGTAGGAGGCTTTTCATATTTAGCTGCAAGTAAAGTAGTTAAATCAGCAG
>Ga0247611_10006956_pt1 | contig 14373 bp, 9 predicted proteins | sample 177DNAGHGhighgp2_FD_192422 | JGI IMG/M metagenome (GOLD analysis project Ga0247611, IMG submission 192422) | Sheep rumen microbial communities from Palmerston North, Manawatu-Wanganui, New Zealand - 1770 DNA GHGhigh gp2 | ecosystem: Host-associated > Mammals > Digestive system > Stomach > Rumen ...
TTTCCTTCTTTGAAATCGGTATAGGTCATGCAATACTTTATCTGTGCAGAAGCCGACAAAGCATACAGGCAAAACAAAAATGCAATGACGAATAGGCGTTTCATATTCTTCTCACTTACTTCACAATCAGCAGGAAGTACTTCTTCTTGCCCTGCTGCACGAGGAGGTATTTGTCGTCGAGTAGGTCGGAGGGAGTAACCATCTGATCGAAGGCAGCAAGTTTTTCCTTGTTGAGGGAAACGCCACCACCCTGTGTGAGTTTGCGCATCTCGCCCTTCGAAGCAAAGCAGGGAGTGTGCTCGGCAAACAGGTCAACGGCCTTACAGCCCTCACCATCGAGCAGTGAACGACTAACCTCAAAGTGAGGCACACCGCTGAACACATCGAGCAGGGTCTTTTCGTCGAGTTTTACAAGACTTTCCTTCGTGGCCTTACCGAAGAGAATATTCGAGGCTTCGAGAGCCAGTTCGTAGTCCTCACGACCATGAACCATAACGGTAACTTCTTCTGCCAAACGCTTCTGCAGGACGCGGCGACCCGGATCCTGACGGTGTTCCTCGATGAGAGCATCGATAGCTTCCTTGTCCAAAGAGGTAAATATCTTGATGTAACGCTCTGCTTCCTCATCGCCAACATTTACCCAGAATTGGTAGAACATATATGGAGAAGTGCGGTTACGGTCAAGCCAAACGTTGCCTTGCTCTGTCTTACCAAACTTCTTACCGTCGGCTTTGGTGATTAGCGGACAGGTAAGGGCAAAAGCCTCGTTCTCTACACCAAGTTTACGACGGATAAGTTCTGTACCTGTGGTGATGTTGCCCCACTGGTCACTACCACCCATCTGTAAGCGGCAACCCTTGGTCTCATAGAGATGCAGGAAGTCATAACCCTGCAGAAGTTGATATGTAAACTCTGTGAACGACATTCCCTCCTGGAATTCACCATTTAGACGACGTTTCACACTGTCCTTAGCCATCATATAGTTGACAGTGATGCACTTACCGATGTCACGAGCGAAGGACAGGAATGTGAAGTCCTTCATCCAGTCGTAGTTGTTCACCAGTTCGGCTGCATTAGGAGCATCTGAATCGAAGTCGAGGAAACGAGACAACTGCTCACGAATGCACTCTACATTGTGACGCAAGGTAGCCTCATCCAACAAGTTACGCTCTTGGCTCTTACCACTGGGATCGCCAATCATACCTGTAGCACCACCCAAAAGTGCGATTGGCTTGTGACCACAGCGCTGGAAGTGACGCAACATCATGACGCCACACAGGTGACCGATATGCAGGCTGTCAGCCGTTGGGTCAATACCCACATATGCTGTCTGCATACCTTTACTCAACATTTCCTCTGTTCCGGGCATCATGGTGTGAACCATGCCCCTCCATTTAAGTTCTTCTACGAAATTCATATCTTTAATTATCAATTGTCAATTGTCAATTATCAATTAGCCAAACAGGTCTGGCTGTTCAGGCGTACCAAAACGAGTGCCATACGTACGTCCAAGATGTTGGTATGCCAATTCGGTAACCTCACGACCACGAGGAGTACGTTTTATGAAGCCCTCCTTGATGAGGAAAGGTTCGTACACCTCTTCCACAGTACCTGCATCCTCACCAACTGCAGTAGCAATAGTGTTGATACCCACAGGGCCACCCTTAAATTTATCAATAATCGTCAGCAGTAACTTGTTGTCGATTTCGTCGAGGCCGTGTTTATCAATATTCAAGGCTTCGAGTGCAATGCGAGCAATCTTCAAGTCTATCTCTCCATTTCCGCGAACTTGTGCAAAGTCACGCACGCGTCGCAATAAGGCATTGGCTATACGTGGAGTACCACGACTACGGCTGGCAATCTCGCCTGCAGCCTCCGATGAAATGGGCACATTAAGAATGGAAGCCGAACGAATGACAATTTTCTTCAATGTAGCAGCATCGTAGTATTCCAAATGCAGATTGATTCCAAAACGGGCACGCAGAGGTGCTGTCAGCAAACCACTACGTGTTGTTGCCCCAACAAGGGTAAATGGGTTTAGGTCTATCTGTATAGAGCGAGCCGAAGGCCCTTTGTCAATCATAATGTCAATACGATAATCCTCCATTGCCGAGTAGAGATACTCCTCCACGATGGGAGACAAGCGATGGATTTCATCGATGAAAAGGACATCATTAGGTTCCAACGAAGTCAATAGACCAGCCAAATCACCAGGCTTATCCAATACTGGACCGCTGGTTACTTTAAATCCCACACCCAGTTCGTTGGCAATGATGTTAGACAAGGTGGTCTTACCCAATCCTGGAGGACCGTGCAACAGCGTATGATCGAGCGGCTCGCCACGATAGCGTGCAGCTTCAACAAACACACGCAGGTTGTCTGTCACCTTCGTTTGTCCGCTGAAATCTTCGAATCTAAGTGGGCGTAAGGCATTCTCAAAGTCCTTTTCCCGCTGATTTCGCTGTTCCCTGATATCAAAATCTTCCATTGTGACTGCAAAGATAGTGCAAATCGAGCGGAATGCCAAATAATTTTGAGCATTTCCGAGATGCAGCCTATTTTCAATTAAAGGTTAAAGATAGTGCAAATCGAGCGGAATGCCAAATAATTTTGTGTTTTATAACTTTGATGTTAGTGTCATTCCCCAAAAAGTTGTATATTTGTTGCCGTAACCATAAATCTAATGTACAATGAAGAAGTTCTTATCACTGTTTTTTGCTATTCTTCTGTCTGTCTTGACAAATGCGCAAAAGGTAATATTTCCGCAGAAACAGCAGGCTGGAACAGCCACTTCATCAGTCAATAGTGGAATTTATACGCTTGCAAATGATTTGATTGCAGCATCATTTATCAATGCCTATGGTAAACTGTCATTCGGCGGTTGTCCTGCAATGGGATTGAAGGCTGGTGATAATCTCTTTAGCATACGTTTGGGTAATGGAACTGAGGTTTCTTCATCATCAATGACTTTGGAATCAGTTAATCTGGTAGATTTGACTCCTGATGCTAATGCAGCCAAGGCTTCATTGAAGATTCCTGGCAAGGCCGTTGAGGCAAATTATGTATATGGCGATTTGCAACTGAAGTGGCGTGCAGTACTGCGTGACGGTTCTCACTACTTGCGTACAGAATTGGAGTTGACAGCGGTAAAGAACGTTGCCATGAATGCCATCATTCCGATGCACTATACAGTAGATAATAGTACGAGTGAACAGGCTCCAGCTGTTGTAGGTAATACACGCGGTGCAGTTATTGCCAGCGATAAGATATTTGCCGGACTGGAGACGCCAATGGGTAAGAATAGTATCGTGGGTGCATTGGATAACGAGCCTTTTGTCTATAGTAGTTGGAATGCTTCGACATTCTCATGGGAACCAGGTTCGGAAACTCCGCAGGGAATTCTCAATCTCGGTCTTCCTGCCAGTGGCATCTGCGGCGTTCAAGGTTATCTCGCCATTCTTGGAAGTGGTACGCAGAAAGTGACTTTCCAATATACCAGCGGCAGCCATCGTTTAGATATTGCAGGCGTTGATGTCATAGATCCGGCTACAGGAAATGTTGTTGCCAGCGACTACCATAAGGGCTACACGGGTGGTGCCAAGTCGAAAAATGTCTACACACTCAATATTCCTGCTGCTGGTTACTATCTCGTGCGCTATTTCCGCGATACTGTAACGGACAGTCAAAGTTCATTTAACAGTAATGGTACTATCACATGGACTTGCGATGTACTTGCTCCTGAACTCTTGTTCGATGGTAACACCTCTGCCAATGTCCTACCTGCTGCAGCCGTAGCTGTTACGGCTCCTTTACTGGCAGTTGGTGGAACCCGTACAGATACTTGGAATACATCTTCGTGGAGCACACCTTCTTCAGTTCCTTCCCGTATCAACGAGTTGGGATATACTTCTGATAGAATCAAGGTGATGGAAAAGACTGTTGGCATCTCTCGTGGTGAGGGCGTGTTTAATGCACGATTTATGTATTCCAGTGGTTCTCACGGACTAACCATTGCCGGTGTGGATTTGGTAGATGGAGATGGCAACGTTGTAGCGTCAGATTATCACAGAGGCTTTTCTGGTACTGCTAAGACAGACAACGATTACACCTTCACGGTTCATGCTGCAGGTGACTACACTCTGCGCTATTTCGTCGTTCTGAATCCCAATGGTTCTGACAACACCTCGTCAGGTAATATAAACCTTAGTTATACAAAGAACTTCTACTATCATCTGCCAGCTCCAACAGAGACAACCATTCAAGGAGAATGGAGTCGACAGACTACACTTGCCAAGGGAAATACTTGGAAGGTGGGTGCTGTGGTGGGACTCATTGCTCCCGGTCAGACCCGTCGCTCCTTCCTTTGCTATAGTGAGCGCGAGCGTGCTGTACCTTGGCGTCCATTCCCGATGTATAATTCATGGTTCGAATTGAATATAGACCGTAATAATGATCAGAACTACACAGGGAACTTCAATGAGTCACAGTGCAGCGAAGTCCTCGACCAGTGGAAGACTCACCTGTTTGATAATTATGGCGTAGGTATTGGCTCCTTTGTATGGGACGATGGTTGGGATATTTATGGCACGTGGGAATTCAATTCCAACTTCCCCGACGGCTTCCAGAACCTCAGCGATAAGGCTTGGAGTATGGATTCGCAAATCGGTGCTTGGCTCGGTCCTGTCGGAGGCTATGGACAAAGCGGTAACTACCGACGTTCCTATTGGAGCGGTAAAGGTGGTATGCAACTCTCTAACCCCGATTATTACAATGTATTCCTCAATCGTACAAGCTACATGCTTAATACCTACCACTTCAACTTCTTTAAGTTAGATGGCATCAGTGCTCAGTTCAGCTCTGTAGGTCCAGATGCAGGAGCTACTGGTGAAGAGAATGCCGAGGGTATTATTGCCATTGAACAGAAGTTGCGTGAAGTGAAACCAGATGTGTTCCTTAATACGACTGTTGGTACTTGGGCTTCTCCCTTCTGGTTCCAGGTGTCGGATGCTGTATGGCGTCAGGAGAATGACTGGGGCACTGCTGGCAATCAGGGTAATTCGCGCGAACAATGGATAACCTATCGTGATCGTCTTGTTTATCAGAACTTTGTACAGAATTCACCGCTCTGCCCAATAAATACGCTTATGACTCATGGTTTCATCCTGTCGAATTATGGTGGTGGCGTAGCCAATATGAGCAAGAACTATAACGACATCGTCCGCGAAATGCGTTGTGCCTTTGCCTGTGGTTCGGGCATGGTGGAGGTATATGCCGATTTTGCATTGATGAATAGTATCAATGGCGGCAAACTATGGGGCGACCTTGCCGAATGCATCAAATGGCAGAAGGCTCAGGAGGATGTATTACCAGACATTCATTGGGTTGGTGGTAATCCATGGGATGGCAGCAAGGCTAATGTCTATGGTTGGGCATCATGGAATGGTAAGAAGGCAACTCTCGCTCTTCGTAATCCATCGACTTCGGCTCAGACCTTTACTACCACGTTGCGTGAGGCTTTAGATATTCCTGCCTATATTAATACCAGCATAACCCTCTCCAATGCATTCACTCAGGGTGTTCTTACCGGACTACCTATTGGCGAGCCCATTGATATTGATACTCAACTGACACTCTCGCTTGCAGGTTCGTCAGTATACATTTATAATGGTGTGGATGAATCTGGAGAAACTGCTATAAATGTTCCCCTTGCCCCTTTTAAGGCGATGGGGGATGAGGCTTCGTGGTATACGCTTGACGGTCGTCGTCTCAATGGAAAACCCACACGACGTGGTATCTATGTCAACAATGGGCGTAAGGCATTCTTAAAGTCCTTTTCCCACTGATTCCGCTGTTCCCTGATATCAAAATCTTCCATTGTGACTGCAAAGATAGTGCAAATCGAGCGAAAGTACCTAAAACAATAAGTTAGGCAACAATATTGTAGTCGTTCACTACCGTATTGTTGCCTTTGATTAAGTGCTTGTATGGTAAAAAGATAGAATTACGTTGGATACTTTTTATTCTGAGTGGGTTGGAGTTGATTTATGCAGTGGATCGATGTGTGCGTAATAGTGTGTGTCTTGCCAAAGGCTATGGAAGTAAATAACGAAAAGATTGAGACTAATGAAGATGGCTGCAAAATCGAGTGCAAGTAGTGTGTGGTTATGCCCAAACAGAGAGAATGTGTACGACCATGTTTGCAGGGTAGGGATGAAGAAGAAACATGCGTTTACCAGAATGATAATGAGTCGCAGTTCTGTTGGTCCCAGTTTGGCAAAGGTTAACTGGAACTCGTTCTTGAGATGGGCATTGATCATCACGAACACGTCGAGCATGAAATAGGGTACAATGATGAGCAGGGCCACTGTCAGGCTCATGTAGGCCGACATGCCGGCTCCCAGCACCATCAAGAAGGCACAAACGCAGTCAAGATTGTGGTCGATGTAGAAGCCGTAGAGCGGACGTTGCTGGTTGCGAAAGCGCGCCAGTGTGCCGTCCAGTGAGTCGCCGAACCAATTGATGAAAAAGCCGGCGTTGGCCAGCCATAGCCAAGCAGGGCTGTAGGTGGTCAGCGCATAGCCCACGAGGACTATCACTGCCCCCACTACGCCGATGGCCGTCAGATGGTCGCTGGTGACAAATAGAGGAATCCTGCGCGCCAGGGCACGCAGGATTACCTTTTCGCTTGGATTCAGCAGTGAGGTCTGAATCCTCGCTGATTGCTTTGTTTCTGTATTTTCCATGGCATTCACTGTATCAATTCGCCGGCTTCGTTGAACTTCAGATAGATGTCGTTTCCTTTGTCCTTATCCAGTTCCACGAGGTAGTACTTCTCCGTCGGGGTTTCCATCCAATCGGCGTCGTCGATTTCCACTCCCGTGTAGTTCGCCGTCAGATAGTCGAGCACTGTTTTGGGCAGTTCGCTGACCGAAATGTCCTTCTTGGTCATCACCCACGTTCCATCCTTCTGGAACCAGACTTCCATTTCGTGATAGTCGGAATAGAACTCTGCCTTCAGCTGTCCGTTCTTGTCTTTTTCCCATTTTGCCATAATGTTGGGAAACATCTGTTGGAACTTTGTCATGACTGCCGCAGGAACGTCGGACGGGGTTACGTCGTCGCAACTTACATTGAATAAGGCCATTGCCCCTATTGCGAGACATAAAAAGAAATACTTCGCTTTCATTGCTTATTTAGATTAAAAATGTTTGTTTAGACACAATTTGAGAAGTTTGTTGCAAAAGTAGCGACAAACGGTCATTTGGGCAAGAAAATGGTGTTACAATTCAGTTACATTTCCACTCTCGGCGCTACTTCTTGAGCGTAAAGTCGAAAGTGGTTCCGGAGTCGGAGCGGACGGAGATGGTGCCGCCGTGCAGGAGGATGGCGTTCTTGACGATGGCAAGTCCCAGGCCTGTGCCGCCCACCTGTCGGCTTCGGCTCTTGTCGATGCGGTAGAAGCGTTCGAAGATACGGCCGAGATGCTCCGCGGGAATGCCGACGCCGTTGTCGGAGAAGGTGAAATGCCAGTGCGTCTTGCTTTCTGTGGCGGACAGACTCACGACGGTGGCTTCGCCGGCGTATGCGATGGCATTGTCCGTGAGGTTGCGGAAGATGCCGTAGATGAGTTGCTCGTTGCCGTTGACCACGATGTCCTGAGGAAGCAGGTTGTGGAACTCCATCCTGCGGCGCTGCATGGCAAGGCGTGTCTCTTCGACAATGTCGGCAACGAGGGCCGCGACATCGACGCGCTCCGTGGAGAGCATGTCGGTGGCATAGTCCATGCGGTTCAGCGTGGAGATGTCCTGCAAGAGGGAGGTGAGTCGTTGGGCCTGTGTGAGAGTGCGTTCGGTAAACTGTCGGCACTGTTCGTTGTTTATGCCTGGGGTGTGGAGTATGGTCTCGGCATAACCGAGGATGCTGGCTACGGGGGTTTTCAGTTCGTGGGCAATGTTTTGTGTCAGTTCGCGACGCATTTGGTTCTCTTTCGTGGCCTGTTCGCGACTGATGCGCTCATCCATTCGATGGGCATAGCGGTAGAGCAATATACCAAGGCCGCCCATCACCACTACGGAGAAGAGCAATAAGTGCCAGTCGCTGACTTCGTCGAATGGTTCTAATCTTTTGCGATCATAGTCCTCGAACAAAATGAATACTACAGCATAGACAACAAATATTGTCATCACGCCGAGGAACATTTTTCCTCCCTCTGTCAGTTTCTTCATATTTTGCCCTCCGTATCAAACAGGTAACCATAGCCTTGCCTCGTAGCGATGTGTTGACCGTAGTGTCCCAATTTCTTACGCAGTCGTGTGATGTTGACGTCTACAGTGCGGTTGGTAACAATCACATCGCTTGGCCAGACCTCGCTGAGCAACTGCTGGCGCGAGAACACCTGCCCTTTGTGGCTTAGTAGTAACCGAAGCAGTTCCAGTTCCGTCTTTGTTAGGTTGAGGATTTCGCCATCGGCCATTACTTTCCTCTGAGGGAGATCTATCGTCAGTCCTTCAAAAATCAATGGACTGGTTGTTCCCTTGTCATTTACCGCTGTTCTTGCTAGTACGGCACGTATCCTTGCCATCAGTTCGCGCACGGAGAAAGGTTTCGAAATATAATCGTCTGCACCTAGTTCAAAACCTTCCAACTTGTCCTCTTCGGCGTCCCTTGCCGTCAGGAAAATGATGGGGATGTCAATGCCTGACGTGCGTATTTGTCTGGTCATCTCGAACCCAGACATGCCAGGCATCATCACGTCGAGCACTAGCAAGTCGAATCCTCCTACATCCTTTCGTAAGGCTTCCAAAGCCGAATAGGCAACCTCTGCCTCATAGGCCTCTGCCATAAGGTTGATGCGCAGAATCTCGCACAAGTCCTGTTCGTCATCAATGACTAGAATTCGTTTCTTCTTCATTTCAGGGTCAAAGGTACGATTAAGTGAGCGAAAACGCAAACTTGTATGCATTTTTCCGAACGTGAGTACCTAAGACGAAGGTCAAAGGTACGAATTATTTTCCAAATCTTGCTTCTACGACATTGACAATGTAGTCACAAAGTTTTTCCATCTCGCTGATTATATCGAAATAGAGTGTGCCTAAGGCATAGCTGTATTCATGGTTGTTAATGGCCTGAATGTTTTCCTCCTTCAACCGATTGCGAAGCAAGTTTACCTCGTTCTCGATGCGATAGGTCTCATTGATATTGTGCTCAGAACGATGGCCGTGCATCACTTTGCACATCTGTTGTAGGGCATTGTTGGTGAGGTCTCTCATCATGTGAAGGTTGTCACTCTGTGAAGTGACGAAGGCGAGACTGAGTTCTCGATGACGGGCTAATGTACGGCCTATTTTATAGCAAGCATCACCTATGCTTTCCAATTCACTCACTTCACGCAGCATCTGCCTTATCTTCTGCTTTGTTGTGTCGCTTAGGTGGTCATTCAAGAGCTGTGCCAGATAGTCGGCTATGGCTTGTTCCGTCTTGTCGGAAATATCTTCTTCACGCTCTATGGCCGCATATTTTTCGTCAAAGGAATCGACATGAGTGTCGTCCATCAGTTGAGTGACCATCACGAACATTGCATGCATGCGTTCTGCAAAGAGATTTGTTTCCTTTTCGGCCTCAAAGACAGCAATTTCTGGGGTTGCCATCAGACCTGCCTGTATGTATTTCAGGTTTTGTCCATCACCGGCAGTTTCGGCCTTCTGCGGTAGCAGCCAACGTACTACACGTTCCAATTGCGGAATGAAACCAATGAGCAATAACGTGTTTGTGACATTGAAGCAAGTATGGAACATGGCAAGTACCACGGGTAGGCGAGTGCTTTGTCCAGAAACCGAATGGTCGTAACCTGCCAAATAGCAAACACCATTGACAAAAGGATAGAACACGCAGAGCACCCAAAACACACCAAACACGTTAAACATGAGGTGAGCTAAGGCTGCTCGTCGTGCCTCCAATCCAGAACCCATTGCCGCAAGATTGGCGGTGGCCGTTGTACCGATGTTTTCACCCATTACGAGGGCAATGCCGAGGTGGATGGGCAGTACTCCTGTGGAGCAAAGCAGTATGGTGATGGCCATAACTGCAGCCGATGATTGAACGATGCAGGTTATCACAGTGCCGATGGCCAAAAAAGCAAGAATGGTAAGGTGACTCGACGTGTCAAACGAGGCAAAGAATGCCACTACGGCTTCATTATGCTCCAAATCCAGTTCCTTGCCTGCCGCACTGAGCATGATCAATGACCAGAACATGAACGCAATGCCAAAGAGGAAGTCACCTATGTAACGTTGCTTTTCCCTATATATAAGTATGATACCAAGCATGAAAGCAGGAAAAATGATGTTGCTGAGGTCAACATTATAACCCAGCGACATAATCCATGCTGTCAGTGTAGTACCGATGTTTGCTCCCATGATGACAGATATAGCTTGTCCGAGTGTCAACAGTCCGGCAGAGACGAATGACACTGTCATTACCGTTGTGGCCGATGACGATTGTACAGCACAAGTAACCATAGTTCCCGTTAGCATCCCCGTCAGTCGGTTTGCTGTCATTTTTCCTAACATGTGTCTCAACTGTGGTCCTGCCATTTTCTGTAAGGCGTCACTCATCATTTTCATGCCAAAGATGAGTAGACCAAGTGCACCTAAAAGTTTGCTTGCAATAATTATGTATTCCATAATAATAAGTTATTTGTTTCAAAATCCTAAGTTCGCTGGCAAAGTTACGCAGATTCAGTATTCTTGCAAAATAATACGCTTTACGATAATGTTACATCAACTCTCAATACACGCCTATATGATTTGAGATAATGGTCTTTGGCTCTTCTAAAACGGGGACTTCCCTTGCTCTTGCCTTTGGTATTTAAATACTCGTGCTCGAAAATGCTCAAATAAATTTGGCATTTCCCTCGCTTATTTGTATCTTTGCGACACTTTACACATTTATATATATAGATAGATATGGCAAAACAAACAGAGAAACTCTTCTCTGACTTTACTGCGCCCTCACGCGAAGAATGGCGTGAGAAGATTGAGGTGGACCTCAAAGGTGCTGATTATCAGAAGAAGATGGTGTGGAGAACCAACGAAGGTTTCTCCATGGAACCGTTCTACAGGAAGGAGGACGTGGACAAATTGCCCCTCGTCAATGCCCTGCCTGGGGAGTTCCCATTCGTGAGAGGTAACAAGAAGGCTGACAACCAGTGGTATGTGCGCCAGAACATCAAGGCGGACGATGCCAGGGAAGCTAATGCTAAGGCATTGGATATTCTGAATCGTGGCATCGACTCGCTGGGTTTCCGCATTCCTGGTGACAAGGTCAGCAAGGAGTTTATCGAGACATTGCTCGACGGCATCCTGTGCGATTGTGTGGAGGTAAGCTTCCGCACCTGTCAGCGTCATGCCTTGGAACTGGCCGACATCGTGGTGGCTTACTACGAGAAGAAGGGCTACGACAAGGAGAAGATTGTCGGTGGCATTGGTTTCGACCCCATCGAGCGCATGCTGATGAAGGGCAAGGACACCACCATGCTGCTGCCCGACATGCCCAAGTTGGTGGAGAAGCTGAAGGACTTCCCCAATCTGCGTTGCGTGATGGTACACAGTGACTTGCTCTGCAACTCGGGTGCCTACGTTTATCAGGAACTGGGTTACGCCCTCGCTTGGGGTAAGGAATATCTCGACGAGATGGTTGAGGCTGGTGTGCCCGTTGACCTTGCTGCCAAGAAGATTAAGTTCTACATGGGCGTAGGTGGTAACTACTTCATGGAGATTGCCAAGTTCCGCGCTGCACGTATGCTTTGGGCACAGATTGTGAAGCAGTACGAGCCCAAGTGCGACTGCGCTTGCAAGATGGTCATCAACGCAAGCACCACCACCTACAACCAGACCGTGTTCGATTCTTACGTGAACATGCTTCGCTCACAGACTGAGGCTATGAGTGCAGCCCTCGCAGGTATCCACTCGATGGTTGTCACTCCGTTCGACACTCCTTACGAGGTTCCAACTGACTTTGCCGAGCGTATCGCCCGCAACCAGCAGTTGCTGCTGAAGGAAGAGTGCCACTTCGATAAGATTGTTGACGTAAGTGGTGGTTCTTACTTCGTAGAGGAACTGACCTCGGCTATTGCTAAGGAAGGTTGGAAACTGTTCCTCGCCGTTGAGGAAGAGGGTGGTTTCCTCGCCGCCGTTAAGGCTGGTACTATCCAGAATACCCTCAACGAGACCGATAAGACACGCCACGCCAATGCTGGCAAGCGTAAGGAGTTCCTGCTGGGTACCAACCAGTTCCCCAACTTCACCGAGAAGAGCGAAGGCAAGGAGCCTCTGGCTTGCGATTGCACCTGCAAGCACAGCAGTGACGCCGACGTGCCAGCTTTGAAGGCAAGCCGTCTGGCCAGTGACTTCGAGACTCTGCGCCTGACCACAGAGAAAGCCAAGAAGGTTCCCGTAGCCTTTATGCTCACAATCGGCAATCTGGCTATGCGTCAGGCTCGTGCCCAGTTCTCGTGCAACTTCCTCGCCGCTGCAGGTTATCAGGTTATCGACAACCTCGGCTTCAAGACCGTTGAGGAGGGTGTTGATGCAGCCCTTGCTGCCAACGCCGACATCGTAGTCATCTGCTCGAGCGACGACGAGTATGCCGAGTACGCCATCCCCGCCTTCCAGTATCTGAATGGTCGCGCCATGTTTGTTGTAGCTGGTGCTCCCGCTTGCTCGGAAGACCTGAAGGCTGCTGGTATTGAGAACTTCATCCATGTACGTGTTGACCAATTGAAGACACTGCAAGAGTATAACGCTAAACTTGGTATTTAATCATGAAAAAGAATTTCAAAGACATCGATATCTTTGCCGGGATTGAAGCCAAGAATGGCCACGACTGGCAAAAGGAGAATGGTATCTCTGCCAATTGGAAAACTCCTGAGCAGATTGACATTCAGCCCGTTTACACGAAAGAAGACCTCGAAGGTATGGAGCATCTCGACTTTGCTGCTGGTATTCCTCCCTTCCTCCGTGGCCCGTATAGTATGATGTACCCCTTCCGTCCGTGGACCATCCGTCAGTATGCTGGTTTCTCTACGGCCGAGGAGTCGAACGCCTTCTACCGCCGCAACCTGGCCGCTGGTCAGAAGGGTCTGTCCGTAGCCTTCGATCTGCCCACGCATCGCGGTTACGACCCCGATAATCCACGTGTGGTTGGCGACGTAGGTAAGGCAGGTGTGAGCATCTGCTCATTGGAGAACATGAAGGTGCTGTTCGACGGCATTCCCTTGAACAAAATGTCCGTCTCCATGACCATGAACGGTGCCGTGCTGCCCGTGCTGGCATTCTACATCAATGCCGGTCTGGAGCAGGGCGCTCAGCTCGAGGAAATGGCTGGTACCATCCAGAACGACATTCTGAAGGAGTTCATGGTGCGTAACACCTACATTTATCCGCCTGCATTCTCAATGAAGATTATCGCCGACATCTTCGAGTTCACCTCACAGAAGATGCCTAAGTTCAACTCTATCTCCATCTCTGGCTATCACATGCAGGAGGCTGGTGCTACGGCTGACATCGAGCTGGCTTACACGCTGGCCGACGGTATGGACTATCTGCGTGCAGGTATCAATGCCGGCATCGATGTGGATGCTTTCGCTCCCCGTCTGTCCTTCTTCTGGGCTATTGGCGTAAACCACTTCATGGAGATTGCCAAAATGCGTGCAGGCCGTCTGTTGTGGGCAAAGATTGTGAAGAGTTTCGGTGCCAAGAACCCCAAGTCCATGGCCCTGCGTACCCACTCGCAGACTTCGGGTTGGTCGCTCACCGAGCAAGATCCCTTCAACAACGTAGGTCGTACCTGCATCGAAGCTATGGCTGCCGTATTGGGTCACACCCAGTCGCTGCACACCAACGCCCTCGACGAGGCCATCGCTCTGCCCACCGACTTCAGCGCCCGTATCGCTCGTAACACGCAGATTTACATCCAGAACGAGACGCAGGTGTGCAAGCACATCGACCCATGGGCTGGTTCGTACTACGTGGAGAAACTGACCGACGAACTCGTGCACAAGGCATGGGAGCACATTCAGGAAATTGAAAAACTGGGTGGCATGGCCAAGGCCATCGAGACGGGTCTGCCCAAGATGCGCATCGAGGAGGCTGCTGCCCGCACACAGGCTCGCATCGACTCTGGCGTGCAGACCATCGTGGGCGTGAACAAGTATCGCCTCGACCACGAGGACCCCATCGACATCCTGGAAATCGACAACACCGCCGTTCGTTTGGAGCAGGAGGAGGGACTGAAGAAACTCCGTGCCAACCGCGACAACGAACAGGTGAAGAAGGACCTCGAGGCCATCACCAAGTGCGTACAGGAGTTTGCCGA
>Ga0247611_10006957_pt1 | contig 14373 bp, 12 predicted proteins | sample 177DNAGHGhighgp2_FD_192422 | JGI IMG/M metagenome (GOLD analysis project Ga0247611, IMG submission 192422) | Sheep rumen microbial communities from Palmerston North, Manawatu-Wanganui, New Zealand - 1770 DNA GHGhigh gp2 | ecosystem: Host-associated > Mammals > Digestive system > Stomach > Rumen...
AAGATAGCAGCCATATACCTTTTTCTGGTTTTTACTCTCTGCATATTCATAAAACTCTTTGACAGCATTATTAGCCAACAGAGTATCAGAATTCAACAAAAAGAAATACCTACCCTTGGCAACTTTCATCCCTAAGTTATTGCCATATCCGAATCCACCATTTCTCTCACTATAAATATAGGTAATACGCTCATCCTTAGCAAACATCTCTTTGGAACCGTCAGTGGAAGCATTATCCACTAAGATGATTTCATAGGATATTCCCTGGGTCTTCTCTATAATGCTCGTAATACAATCAGATGTCAACTGTTTGGTATTGTAATTAACTATGATAATCGAAACATCCATAAAATATTATTTCAAAAAGAATGGCCTATAACCATTCCTAAGATATCGAGTTTGTTCACATAGTCTACCTAATAATAAAGAGATACACACACTAGAAACTACATATGCTAAAATCCAGAATGCATTATTATATTCATCAATTACCGGTACACATCCTATCTTTCTCCAATCCATATCATAAACTATTGTTTTTAAATAAGAAATAGGTTTTAACATCAGCATGTGAAATGTTAAAATGTAAAAAGTGTTGTTGCCTATATAGACCAAAGTTCTTTGGAAACAACTATTATGTTTATTTAAAAAAACACTAATATTGTAAACTAAGATGAATCCAGACGTTCCAGATAAAAGAAGAGAAACACAATCTTTAATACTTATCAGGTGACCCATTTGGCTTGGTTGTGTTGTTAAGCATGCAAATAGAACAAGTAATGATACTACTATTGTATAAGAATTTGATAATTTTTCCTTAACATTAGTTTGTCCAAAAATATAGCCAATTCCAATAAATGAAACAGCGAACATTTCACGTTCTCCATTTCCTGGAACTAATGGAATTGTGATACGAAGGGATATATTAAGTAACAATAAAAAGAAAAAAATTATTGCAGTAATACAAATACTGTAATGTACATTCTTTATTATCATATTTATTGCAAAAGAAGTAAAGCATAATAATATAGAGCCCCAAAATAAAACTCGCATAAACCAATATGCACCTAATAAAAAACCATCATAAGAATCCATTCGTAAACAAATATTCACGATAGCAAAGGCAATATCAGATAGAGTGAACATTTTTGTTCCCATTCCACTCCATCCATATTCTCCATTTATAATCCCAATTAAAAAAAATATATTATGTAATACCAAATAAATAATACTCCATTTTATGAATGGAACATATATTCCTCCAACTTTTCTTTTAAAGAAATCTGTGATTTGTATAACATTATTCTTTTTAAAAAAGAAGCCACTTGCAATTAAAAATAGTGGCATATGAAATGAATATATAAACTCATAAAAACGCTGCCATAACCAACTGTTATTTCCAGGGTTTATATCTGCATGTCCAAATACAACAAGAATAATACCTATACCTTTCAATGTAGAGATTATTGTATTTCTCATTATTATATAACTTTGTACAATCTTCTAGAATATAAAAACACCAGAAAGGCTTCAATTGCAGACGAAATCATGCTCACATAAGCAGTCAATACAGCCGAATATTGGGTTAGCCACAAAGAAAGTGCAATATGAATTATGGAAACAGAAAAAGTCATATACATAAGTTCTTTTGTCTTTCTATAATAGAAAAGATAATTGCAGAATTGTAGGTATATACATTGAAAGAAAGCCCCCATGCTCAATGGAAACAAAAAAACGATAGCATCATTATACTTAGGGAAAACGATTGGAAATATTATTAAACATATAATATTTAATAGTATGGTTATTACCGCAAAAAAAACTATCATCATAAATGTTTGTTTTCGTATTTTTTTTTTAGAACCTTCAGGATCTACCGACAAACATTTAAATATATATACTGAATTAGATTGGTTAAATGCAGATCCAATTGAATAGATTAAAAAAGAGAAATTTGTTGAGAAACTGAATAGTCCGACTTGTGTCGTTGTAAAGAATCCATTTATTATATATCGGTCCACACCTTGCCTAAGAAATCCATTCATGCAATGTGGTATTAATGGAACACCATAAATTAGAGACTCTTTATATTGAGCTTTTGATGGTATTGTTATTCTCAAATATCCTTTTCGTATCAATAAACACACCCCAACAATAAAAAACACACTAATGGTTAAGACATTTGCATATACTCTTCCTAACCAATCGTATTTTAATTCTATGACTAAAAGCAAAGATATTCCTATGTTTAGAATAGTAAATAATATCGTGATTGTTCCGTAAGATAATACTTTTTCTTCTAATCGATACAAATTTGTCAATATACGATATATGACATTAGATGCGCAAATATATATGCATAGTAATTGTAATCTATATTCTATTCCTGCTAAATTAGAAAAATAATCATGAAAGAAAAATGATATTAAGGATAATAAAATACTGATTGTTAAGGTGCAGACAAGAACAACAATTACATACTGAGAAATAATCCTTTTTTTTACTCTGAAAAAATTAACACCTATTATGCCATCAGTACATAAACAAATCAAAACAGAAATAATACTTATATCAGTATAAAAAAGATTAAGTTTACCATACGAGTCTGGTGAAATATACCATGACAAGACTATTAATAATAGAAAATTAAGTCCCCTATTCAGAAACATGAAGAATGTGAAAAGACTTCCATTCCTGAAATTTTTGTTATGAAGAATTTCTGTTACTTTATTCCACATGGACATCACCATTAATAATATCTTCTAATTTCCCACGCTCATAAGCATCGATGTAGGAGCCTTCAGTACAGTTGATGATCTTTACATCTCCTAAATAATCAGCAAATTTTCTTAAATTCATATGCATAGTGAATGTGCAAAGCTGAGAAGAAAGAAAGTCTATAAGATGAATAGGCTTACCTTCATAATCTACCCATACGTGTTCTGAATCACCATAGTAATGACGATCTATAAGTACAACTTCGTTTTGAGCATTAACCCTGACATCACGCATCCACGAATGCTCAACTCCAAAGAGATAGATGTTTTTGTAACCATTTAATATGGCTGTATATATTGCCGCTAAACTTACATTACTCCCATTGGGCGAAAGTAATCCCTTCTTGTATAGCCACCATTTTAATCTCTGGGCACTTTTCATCTCCGGTTCCCATGGGTTGTTAGCATAACGACATACCCTAATGTGTGAATTGCTTTCAAATTTACTTTTCATATAAGAAGGAAAATTATACGGGAGAAATATCTCTATGTTCCAATCTATCCGTTCTGCATTCTTGTATGTTTTGATGACAGAATCACGAGTAGGATGCATCCAATAAACCATGTCTACTATTACAAACATCTTTGGTTTCAATTTAAAAAACAAATCTGTATTAATACTATTATTAACGGCTAGAAAGTCAATATTTTCTATTTTGTTAAGATGTTTTTCAATTATTGCAAAAGATGGTCCATTTCCTAACACAAACAATTTATTTGTTTTAACCTTACCACTAAAATCATTTCTAAATCGCTGATATTGTAATTGATAAAACAAAGGTCTTCCCAATATACTCAAATAGTCTGAAAAAAAAGCTATTATCAAATGTATTATATGCCTAAACTTTACCATGTATTTGTACCAAATTTAAATATACTCGATACTAAAACGCTCTCCCTTTTTAAGATCTCTGTTTACTCGTTTTCCAATTATTTCTGGAAGAAATTTTGGATGCAATCCAAAACCTGGGCGTACGCTGCGGATATTTTGCTCAGTGATGATGTCCCCAGTTTTCATGTCTAAGGCAACATAAAGCGAACGACGTCTTTCTTTATCTGCATTGGTTACAGTGTAATTCACAGTTCCTAAAACAGTTTCAGTATTCCTAATGGTTTTCACCATTGTCGCAAATTCTTCAGGATTTAGAGAGAATGTAGAATCAATACCACCGAGAGATCTGTCAAGAATGAAATGTTTCTCAACTACAGTGGCTCCAAGTGCGACAGCAGTCATAGGGATGATGTTGGTCATTGAATGGTCTGATACTCCCACCTTTACCCTATACCTGTCCCTCATATCAACCATTGTCAGCAAATTAGCCTTTTCTGGTGCTGCCGGATAATCTGAAGTGCATTTTAACAGCGTAATATCAAAATTCTGTTCTTCGTGACAAACTTGTAGTGCCAATTCAATATCCTCCATTTCAGCTACCCCCGTTGAGATAATCATTGGTTTATGCTTGCTAGCCGCATAGCGTATAAGATTTACGTCTGTAATCTCAAAACTAGCAATCTTATAGATAGGCATATTCATTTTCTCCATAAAGTCAACTGCCTCGTTGTCAAATGGTGTAGAGAAACAAATTACACCTAAGTCTTCTGCTATTTTTTTTAATTTTGGTTGCCATTCATAAGGCATTGCTCCAATCCGAAAAACATCGCAGGGCTTTTGGCCTTTCCAAAGTCCGGTCTTTCGAGGGCCGAAGTCATCATTATCTACATCCATTGTGAATGACAAAGGCCTGAATGTCTGGAACTTGACTGCATCTGCGCCTGCTTTTGCCATTGCTTCTATGGTTTTTACTGCTAAATCAAAACTATTATTATGATTTGCAGATAATTCTGCCACTATTAAAGTCCTATTCATTTTTACAAACTTGGTGATTAAAAGGATTCAAATATAGATATTAGATTTATTTCAAGCTCAATAGGAATTATACGACTAACTTGATATTTATCACTAATCTCAGACTCTAAAATATCCACTAATTTCTTTTGATTATTTGTGTTATAAAAATCTCCACATCCTATAATTCCGCCACCATCAAGAATATTCCTATAATTAACCATCTGATTATCTACTAAATAGCCACCTATTATTAGTATTCCACAGGCTAATGCTTCAAACATAGTGGAGCTAGCTGGTAATATAGCTAAGTCATTTTTGACAAACTCGTCACGCATTTCATTTGCCGATAGTCCTGTTTTGTAAATTATATTCTTCTTATTTGTAAAAATTGGATTACCTCCTATAACAGATACTTTTCTAACTACATCTGTTTCTGCAAGCATTTGGGCTATTTTAATAGCTAATCCACTTCGTTCCGACCCCCCAAACGAGATGACCACTTTAAGATTATTATAGTCTAAAACTGGTGGATGCTGCTTTGATAATTGTTCAATAAAGGGTTTTCTAATTAAACTATAGGCAGGTCCAAGATACAGTTTAGTATAAGATTCAACAGAATAATCTGTTTCTTTCAGTCCCATTGCAAACCCCAAGACAGCATCGGCACAAGTATGTCTAGAATGTAGGTTGTCTATTAATAGAACAAATGCACCTCTATTACGCAATAATTTCTCATACTCAGAATTATAAAAATAGTTGTCCAAGACAACAATCTCACCTCCTTGTATCATCTTTGCGAAGATCTCAAATCTACTATTATTAGGAGGTAATTCAATTAATTGACAAATATTTTTAAGACAATTCCTTTGAAAATCAGATGGTGCCTTCGTGACGAATCTGCAATCGAATCGTGAAGAGAGAACTTCTGCAAGCGCCAATGTGCGCATAAAATGTCCATATCCTATTTCAAGATCAGCATCTGCTCTTAAATAAACAATCCTCTTCATCTATCTTTCACTCACTTATTCATATTAGATAATATCAAATCTTTAATCTTAGATATACTGTCATCACAAATAGTTGATTGGAATAATTTAATGTTTTCTCTTATCACATTATCTGGTAAATTCCACCATTGCAAAGAGCATAATTCTTCTATCTGATTATCAGTGCATCTTTTTTTTATTGTTCTTGCAGGTACACCTGCCACAATTGTATATGGTTCTACATCTTTCGTTACAACAGATCCGGCACCAACAACTGCACCATCACCTATAGTAACATCTCTATTTATAACACTATTACAGCCTATCCACACTTCATTGCCTACTTCACACTTATTATTAAATCTATCATATGCGGGTTCCGCATCTTCTAACATACGGAACTGAGGAGAATATATAAATGCATGCTGAGTTATGCGCCGATAATCATGATTTGCTCCGCCAATAGAAACATTCCAAGAAATAGCAGTAAATTTACCGACTTTCATATGTAGGCCCACAAAATTTTTACCCACATATGAATAGTTACCTATTGAGCTTTGCTGAATCAAGGCATAACGGTAAATATCAACATTCTTCTCCAAACGGCACCCTATCAGTCTTGAGAAATCACCAATTACTGTGTTTTCTCCAATAACAGAGTCTATAACAGAAGCTTCTTTATATATACGTGCAGATTCTGCTAATATGCTATTTCTTATTTCAGCTGTTACGTGTATTAATCCTTTCATTAATTAGTTTAAAAACATTTTTTTTAATTTAGCGTACTGAACCTTTCCCGATTCATTTTTGGGAATAAAATCCATCGTTACTATTTGGAAAGCAGAAGAATTAAATCCCGTCTTGCGTGTTAGAAGATCTATCAATTCATTCTTAATGTTGTAGTTGGTCGTTACAATAACTATATGGTCATCTTCACCTATACATGCTACATCTGTATATACGGATTTTGCTAATTGCTCCATAGCATCTAAGTTACAACGGTTACCCCACACCTTAACAAATCGTTTCATGCGACCTGTAATATAGTAAAAGCCATCAGCGTCCCTTCTTGCTATATCTCCTGTATGTAATATGCCGTTGTTTTCATCGCCTTTTACAAGGTCAGCACGGCATTCTGCATAGCCTAGTGAAACATTGGGTCCTTCATAAACCAATTCGCCATCTATATTAGAATTTTCAATGTGATTGCCGTTAACGTCAATCAGTGAAAACTTACCACCTGGTATGGCTATCCCCATACTATTACATTTTTCCTCGGCTTTTTCCCAAGGTAGATAACTCATGCGTGCAGTGGCTTCTGTTTGTCCATACATCACAAAGAATTTGCGTCCAGTTTCTTTCGCAAATTCAACATATTCCTTCACAAATTCTTCATTAAGCTTTCCACCTGCTTGGGTCATTGTTTTGAGTGATGGCAAATCCATCTGCAAAAAGCCTAAAGTCCTTAATATTTCGTATGTATAAGGAACACCAGATATAGATGTTGCTTTATGTTCTTTAAAAAAACTCCAAAATTTTTTTTGAGTTATAGAATTGGTTGTCAATAAGATAGTTGCTCCTCTCAACAAATGGCTATTAATAACAGACAAACCGTAAGAATAGTACATTGGAAGACTTGTTATTGGTCTTTCATAGCTATCAATCTCCAGATACTTTGCTATTGATTCCGCATTACTGCGAATATTCTTATATGAAAGTCTTACAAATTTAGGCGAGCCTGTACTACCAGATGTTGTTAGACAAACCGCTAAACTTTTATTGACTGGTGTTTCGTTTTTATATGGAGTTTGTATCAATGAATAACCTTCAAAGTTCAATACCGTATTCCCCTCAACACAAATACCCTTTCCTTCTGGCTGCCAAATATATTCTGGATGATATATCTCACACAAGGTTTGTATGGTATCAGCCTCTTTTGAGCCATCAAGCATTACCACAGGATACCTGTTTTCTACGCATGCCACATAGCCCACTAAAGATGCTATGGTGTTGCTGCACAAGCAAAAGCATAATCCATGTCCTGTGAGGTAAGAATCAAACTTACTTATTTCCCGTTCTAAATCTTTATAAGAATACGACCTATTATCATCAGTAATAACAGCGATATTATCGGAGAATGCAGATAATGTAAACACTTTAGACTCCCTATATAAATCCCAATTTACAGGATTCTTCTTATTATACTCAACGAATCCTCGGAAAAGATTATTGGGATCCACCTCATCCAAGCATCCTTTTACTGAGAGTGTAATTAGATATTCCTGCCCATCAATTGTTTTAATCCGTGTTATCTTTGAGCCAAGGAATCTTGCATTCTGATAGGAATTGGCATTCCCAACTTGTATGAGTCCAATCAATCGCTCAAAGCCTAGGATATTCAGGAAGAAGTATTTGAATGCATATTGTAATTCAACTCCAATTCCAATAATTGGGCATGAAGGATCAATATAATAACCAGGAGTTCCCTCTGTCAAAGTTTCGTTACAATCTGCTATACTCAAAACTCCAACAGGAATCCCCTTATAAAAAGCAAGCCAATAAAACTTATCTGTTTTGTTTGAAAGACTACTAAGAAATGCAAGGTGATCTTCATATGGAATTATATCTTGAGTCACCATCCATTTCCGGATGTTAGGGTGATTTCTCCATTTCCAAACAAGTTTCTTCTCCTCATCTGTCAATGTAGTAAAATTCTTGAAAAGGAAATCGCGAACTTGATAATTCCGGTTTTTATCTACAGAACGGATACTACCTTGTAAAGGCTTCTCTTCAATTGTGGAGTTAACATGTTGGGTTTCAGATTTTATTTTAATTTTTTTTTGATTTGAAATTTGACCGTCTATTTTGATTCCATGTTTTCTAAGTATGTTTATACCTGAAGCATAAGAACTAAGATCCAACATATCATCTGGGTCGAAAGAAAAGTCGAAACCATCTTCAAGGTTTGCAATCAGAGTTACATGTCCTACAGAGTCCCATTCTGGACATTCTTTAAATTTAAGGCCTTCTACCTCTGACAATTCAACATTGAAAGTCTCTGCAAAAATCTTATTATACTTTTCAGATAAGTTCATAAAATGTATTTGCTATTCACCTAACTGTTTCTGGTGAACCTCCATATTGTAATTTGCCAATTCAGGATGCATTTCTAAATAATTGTATACTTCTTTATTGGGTATCGGAGTTCCCTTATACAATTCTTTATATAGCGTATCAGCCACAAAAAAATCTCGTTCCTCATCTACTGTAAGTCTATATTTTAAACCGTTATATGCCATATATTTAGAATGCATCTTCTGAATAACGTAAGGAGTCACATGCTCACGTTCAGGTTCAGTAGTAGCCTTTTCATAAGCTTCAGTCAAGGCTGTCATTTTAATTACGCTAACTGAAGTTCCAAGAGGAGTTTCTTTACATCCTACATAATCGAAGTCACCAATGCTTTCAATAAGCATATCAGCAAGTAGCCAATCGACAAAAGGATTATCACAAGTAGCCCGGACAACCATGTCCGGTTCATATGTTGTTGCGCAATCATAAAAACGAGCTAAGACATCGTTCTCTTCTCCTCTAAAACAAGGAATGTTTTTGTCTTTAAGATATTTTTCCAAAGGATTATTTAATACAGTATTAGGTATTGCGAAAACGACTTCATCTATATGCTTACTCATTCTTAGTCGATTATTCACATGTTCCAGTATGGTTAGCCCGCTGTTACCCAGTTTCATTAATACCTTGTTAGGCATACGGTTTGATGTTAATCTTGCCTGAACTATGCATAAGGTTTTTACCATATTGTCCATCCTCCATCGACCATTATATTCTGTCCAATAACATAACGTGATGCATCAGACGCTAAGAACAAAATTGTTCCTTTTATATCTTCTGGAACGCCTATTCTATAAGCAGGATTCTTTTGACTCAATCGTCTTACAAATTCTTCATTTTGTTGCACCTTCGTAGACGGAAAAGTACCTGGAGAAATACAATTTACGCGAATACCTTTGGCAGCATAATATGCACCAAAATATTTTGTCATTTGAACTACTGCAGCTTTTCCTGCTCCATAATCCACTGGATTAAGGAATGGAGAGCACACATCATCATACATGGACATATTAGGAGAAACAACTCCGTACATAGATGCAATATTTATAATAACTCCACCATTCTTCATATAAGGTACCACTTCACGAATACACTTAAAAACACTACCAGCAACACCCTCAAGAGTTCCATTCCACATTTCATCACTTATGGATTCAGCTCTTTTTCCACCGCTAAACCCCTTTGCTGCATCATTAACTAAGATGTCAATTTGTCCTTCTTCCTTTCCTACTGATTTGAAAGCAGTTTTTATTGACTCTGTTTCCATAATATTAATAGGCACAAATGATAATGGGGTGTCTACACCATACACTTGGTAAAATTTTACTTTACTTGTTCCTGCGACATATACTTTAGCACCAGCTTCAAATAGAGCATCTACCATAGCATGTCCAAGATGTCCACATCCTCCTGTCACTATTGCGACCCTTCCATTTAACTTGAATGATTCTATTACGTTCATACTATTTCCAATTTACTGGATTTAATAATTCTTGTTCTTTCACATTTATCTCACAATCTATCGGAGTATCTTTTATAGAGTTCAGATTCGTTTCAAATTGTGAAACATTATCAACTCCAATAAGTACACCATCAATATAAGGATTCTGCAAATTGTAGTTCAGAGCAATCTCAGCTATGCTTAAACCGCAATCTTTTGAATACTCATCCAACTGAAGAAGGTATTTCTTCATAGGTTGAAGTTTCTCTGGTAGTGTTTCTCTGTCTTTGAAAAACAATCCCTGTAAGAAAGTGCTTCTAACATGAATCTCCACACCATTTTCGTGTAATTCCTTCATATAAGGCAGAAACTTCTTGTCAAAGATATTAAACGGCACTTGAATCAAGTCAAAGGGTACCCTTTTATCAAGAATAAATTGAAGTTCCTCAGGCGCATATAGAGAGAAACCAATTTTATGAACCCTACCTGACTCTTTTAGTTCAACGAAATCATTCCATACATTCGGATTGTTTTTATAAACCTCAAAATGGTGAAGAAGATAACCGTAAAGTTGGTTTACATGGAGGCGTTTTAAAGAGCCATTAAACATCTCGCCTACAGAAATCTCTCTCTTGGGATATTTGGAAACTATCTTGAAATTTTCATCGGAAGTTATGCATTCACCAAGGATTTCTTCAGAATTACCGTAAGCACTGGATGTGTCCAAGGTAGTGATTCCACCTTTAGCAGCCTCTGCAAGAATTAATTTAACAGCATCAACGCTAGGTCGTCCAGCGGAATTAACACCATACTGGAGACCGAATTGAACTGTACCAAGAACAAGTTTCCCCATTACTTCATGAATTCTTTTACCTTCTTAATAATCCAATCCTGCTCATTGTTAGTCAGAGTCGGGAACATAGGCAACGCAAGACACTTTGTGTAGTAATCCTCTGCTATTGGCATATCACCAACTTTCCAGCCAAACTGACGGTAATAGGGCATTAAATGAGCAGGAATATACAGCACTTGAGAGAATACATTATTTGCACGTAAGAAGTCATACAAACCTTTACGTTTAGCAGGATTAACCTGAATGATATACAGATGAAAAGCATGAACCAACCCTTCAGTACGGAACGGAGTCTTTACATCAGTACCATTGAAAGCCTCATCATACTTCTTTGCAATCTCGTTACGACGCTCAATACTCCAATCCAAACGTTTCAATTGGCTAATACCTAGAGCAGCCTGCATCTCTGTGATGCGGTAATTATAACCCAATTCCTGCATTTCATAATACCACCCCCCATCGTTCTTCTTCAAAAGAGCAGGATCTTTGGTAATACCATGAGTACGGAACAAAGCTACCTTATCATAGAGGTCTTTTCGGTTTGTGGTCACAGCACCACCTTCACCTGTTGCAATGTGTTTCACCGGATGGAAAGAAAACACCGTGAGGTCTGCATATTTGCAATTACCAATCATCTGTTTTTCTCCCTTACTGTCAATAAAACTACCGCCAGGAGCATGACAAGCATCTACCACAATTGCAAAGCCATATTCGTCAGCCAACTTGCGGAGTTTTTCCTCATCAATGGGATAACCGGCAAAGTCAACAGGAACCACGGCCTTGTAAGTTCCTTTAGGGGAAGCCTTCAGAATTTGCTCCAATTTATCCAAGTCCATTAGGAAGGTCTTGGGGTCAATGTCGCAGAACACAATATCTGCACCCTGATACCGGAAGCCGTTAGCAGAGGCGACAAAAGTTATAGGTGTAGTGATAATCTTGTCACCATGATTTATATCCAGCGCCATGGCACAAAGGTGTAGCGCAGCTGTACCATTGCTCACCATGCAGGCATATTTACAACCTAGGTAATTGGCAAAGTCCTTTTCAAACTCGCCAATCAGCGGGCCTTGGGTCATATAATCAGACTTCAAAGCTGCTATTACGGCATCAACATCTTCTTGAGTTATACTTTGATGACCGTAGGGAATAGGTTTGGCAATCATAACAAAAACTACTATTTAACCACAAAATTTGGGTCTACGAATTGCTTAATCTTTTCACGCATAGTCTCAGGAGTTTCCCAGTCAGTATTATTGTCAGAGCTATAGTGGAAACCATCGGGTACGGGCTTTGCGTTGTGATGCTTGATAAACTCTTCGCGTGTATGCATGAAAGATACTGAAGGAAGAATAACATAATACTTGCCCAGATCAATGGTATCAAGAGCGTCTGTTACAGTAATCATTTCTTCGTGCAACTTCTCGCCAGGACGAATACCGACCTCAACTTGCTTCAGGTTAGGAGCTATTGCCGTTGCCACATCGCATATTTTATAAGATGGAATCTTGGGGATAAAGATCTCACCTCCTAAATGATGACCTAAGGCATACATCACCATTGCAACACCCGCTTCTAAAGAAATGTTAAAACGGGTCATTCGCATATCGGTAATAGGCAACTCGGTAGCTCCTTCATCACGTTTACGAATAAAGAAAGGAATGACAGAACCACGAGATCCCATCACATTACCATATCGGACAACAGAGAAACGGATATCTTTTGAACCTTTGATGTTGTTTGCTGCAGTGAACAATTTATCAGATGTCAACTTTGTAGCACCATATAAGTTGATAGGCGCACATGCTTTATCAGTAGATAAGGCGACAACATCATGAACTCTACATGCAAGAGCTGCTTTGATTACATTTTGTGCTCCGTGTACATTCGTCTTAATGCACTCTTCGGGATTATACTCTGCTGTATCTACTTGCTTAATGGCTGCTGCATGAATAATAACATCTACTCCTTCGCAAGCACGTGTCAATCGTTCTAAATCGCGCACATCACCTATAAAAAAGCGGAGTTGAGGATATTTACGAGCAGGATACTTTTGTTTTAATTCATATTGTTTCAGTTCATCGCGTGAATAAATAATGATTTTCTTCACTTTAGGATAGTCTCGTAGAATGACTTCTACAAACTTTTTACCGAAGGAACCTGTCCCACCAGTAATTAATACGTTTTTTCCATTCAACATAATATATAATTATTTAACTATTAATCAAAAATAATTACCTCAAGCGTTCTTGCCAAATTATTCAACTTTTGATAGTTCACATATTGCAACAGGTGGTTGTATGGTAAATAATCGCCTTATATCTATTGCTTGTTAATCCAGTAACTTAAATTGTTGTCGGAACTCTTGTTCACCATTATCTGAGAATATTCATGAAATGTTATATTGTTTGGATATTGATATAACCATTGAATATTGATACGAAATTACTATCTCCCTAAAAAACCTCTAATTTATTGGTAGTGATTGTATCAATAACCTTTGGTGAATTATTTAAATCTTTATAAACTCAATATACTTTTGTTTTGCTCCGTATTCTATAAAGTAAAATGCCCTGATTCCGAATGTTGAAATCTTTTCTCGATTATCTTTTTGCTACGATTTAATTATGTCTAAATAAAGACTTCTGATATTATCTTCATCCAATTTAACAGGATTATTCTTTAATCGTACAGGATTCACAGAATGAGAAAGAGTATCCACTTCTTGTTCTTTGTTAGTGGAAACTGGATTCGCTAAACTCATTTCTTTCATCATCTTCCTAAAGTATAATACTGCATCTTGAGGAGTAGTGACATCCATACTTTGAGCTATCTGGTGAAAAGCACCAATCAGATAATTCTCTCCTCTCTTGTCAATACAAAGATCCGGATTCTGGAGCATGAAGGTCCAAATCTCAGGAAGACAAACAGCTACAGCGTGACCATGGGGTAGGCCATATAGTGATGTTATCTTATAACTAAAAGCATGAGGAGCAGTTGTCTGTGTGATACAGATGGCACGACCGGCATAGTTGGCTGCATTCATGATGTGCTGTGCTGACTCGTCACTATTTTCAAAGATGTATTCTTTCCACCATTTCATGATAGACTCCACAGCTATCTTGGAGTATTCCTTACTTTCATCCGTAGAGTTTACCGACCACCAAGATTCAATACCCTGGCACAGGGCATCCATCATAGTGCATTTCTTCTGATAAAGGGGAAGTGTCTTTAAGACCTTAGGCTCTAAGATTGCAACATCTGGAATGATGCTCTCATGAGTGACACTTTGTTTTTTGCCATCGTAATAAATGACAGCATAGCGTGTGGATTCAGAACCA
>Ga0247611_10006958_pt1 | contig 14371 bp, 16 predicted proteins | sample 177DNAGHGhighgp2_FD_192422 | JGI IMG/M metagenome (GOLD analysis project Ga0247611, IMG submission 192422) | Sheep rumen microbial communities from Palmerston North, Manawatu-Wanganui, New Zealand - 1770 DNA GHGhigh gp2 | ecosystem: Host-associated > Mammals > Digestive system > Stomach > Rumen...
GCAGTCTTGAAACGGTTTGTAATGCCGCCCACTTGGGAACCGGTCGGCTTGTCGTTAAAGCCTACGCCGTCCAGCATGAGCAAAAACGGCTGTTGAATGGTCATGCAATCACCTTGCTTTCTGCCGGGGCTCGCTCTGATTTCGGGTGCTCCCGGCGTTACTTGTATGGTTCCAGTATACACCCACGCCCGCCCCGCGTCAAGCTGTGGGCGGGGCGTGGTTAAAATGCATTAATATGCATTAAATGCATTAGGCATTTTTCGCAGTACCAGAAAAAGCACGCACCCGCTGGAAAATAACGCTATTTTTCGCGGGCGTTCGGTACACAAAAATTCATATGTTGGTACACAAAAATTCAAATCTTGGTACACAAAAATTCAAATCTTGGTACACAAAAATTCAATTCTTGGCGGGCGGCTTTATCGTGAATACCAGGTGTCAAGACTTGCGTTTTCGACTTTCGCCTCGTCCATTTCCTCTTTACTCCGTGCAAACACCACCGCGTCAAATGTTTTCCCACTTTTCCGGAATGCAAAGCCGTACAGCGTCCCATTTTTCACCCATTCCAGCATAAACCGTTTGACTTGATCCCGCGCCCGGCTCTTTTCCGTCTTTGTCTCCGCTCCGATTTTCTCGTATATAGTCGAAAAAAGCGTGATTTTTCCGGATTTGTCGCTGTTGTGCTTTCTTGAAATCCGTTCAAGCAGTATGTGCCGGATTGCTGCGGTCTTGCTTGTTATGCTGTTGTCGCCCTTAATCATTGCATTTTTCATTGGTAGGTGCGTAATTTGCCCGCTCATTTCGGCGAATTGGTACAGCGGCAAATCTTGCACCGGGATTGCACAATGCATAATAACGTCAAGTAGTGCGCCCGTGCTCTCGTTCCGGATTTCTTCAAAAGCGATCCCGTCCAGGATTCGCCGCTTGTAAATGCTGTATGTTTTCCGCTTCTTGAGCTTTGCCCACTCTTTGCAATCAATCGTGATATCAGCATTCCGCAGCTTTATCAGTCGCTTATATGCCGGTTCCAGCTGCTTTTCCGTCGGTCTGGGCTGCCCGTATGATTCAAGCAGTCTGCAAAGCGAAATTTCGTAATTATCAGCAAGCATATATGAATACATCATATTCAATAAATCACTGTCGATTATGTCAAGGGGTTCACTCAGCTCGGAACCGTCGGAAAATATGCTGACATACACAGAAACGCCGTTTTTTGATTTCTCGGATTTCTTCATGCTGACTTTGTGCGGCTTGCCTGTTGCTTTGTCTATGCCCATTAACAAGCCCTCAAACGCTTTATGATTCACGCTATCAAGCGGAAAAGTCAGCCACTCCGGCTTATTTGCAAGAGAATATCGCCTTTTGCCTTTCGGTGTGTCGGAAAATCCGGGTGTTTCGGGCGGTTCGCTGTCTACCAATTCAACCACGCTGCCCCCGTCGGCAGCAAACGCGGCTTTTGCTGCTATGATGATATCAACAACGGTTTGCAGATACCGCAGCCGGGGTGCTGGATCTTCTCGCAAGCTCTCCAAAAGCTCCGGCAGCTCGTCGGGGTCGTCATAAAATCCGATTTCATAGCCAATTGACTGCACAATGTCGTCAAGTGTTAGTTCTGCCGCTTCTGGGTGCTCGCTCTGCGCTCGGTGCAGTTCGGTTGCAAGGTACGGCTTTAGCTTTTCCACAAACTCTGTATATTGATTATGCAGGTTTATTAAGTCGGCGACGTGTTCAAAGCTGCTTGCGATCTGCTCCGCGATCGTGTCGGACAGCTTCAGCGCGGCTGCTGCTATGCCGTCAAGCATCTGTTGCAGCGAATCAGCTGCGGCAGCAAAGTCGGGCATTTTGTCCGGGTTCTGTAACACTTTTGCATTGAATTCAAGTGCTTTTGCTTTCAAGCACTCGGCACGCTTTGCAATGTCTGCGGCTCGCTCTGCGCTTGGCGTTTCGTCTTGTGTCGGTGTTCGCCCTTGCTTTATTGCTACTGTCTGCAATAGCTCGCGCACCATTTCGCCCGGCATGAGTTCGCCGTCTGCGTTCAATGCGTCCGCCTTTACTGCGTCAAGTTCCTGTTCAAGCTGCTGCGCTTCTCGCAGCACGTCCAGCTCCCCGCCGGTCTGATCCTCTCGGGGCTTGCTCATATGTTCACGCTCCTTTGATAGCTGCCGCCGCTCTGGGTGTCGGCTCTGATCCGCCCCAGAACGGCAGCAAGATTGAACGGTTCACGCTTTCCGCAGCGTTTCAGCTCACAACGTCTTTGCGGGTGTGAATTGTCAATGTTTAGTGAATTCAAGTTCACGAATCCGCTGCCGCAAAAGCTCGTTTTCGGTTTTCAATAGGCTGTTCTGCTCATGCTCCAGCGCGTGAAGCTCCCGACGCTGAGCGCGCAGCCGTGCCATATATGCGGCTTTCTGCCGTCTCCGTACATCTGCCGCGCACTGTGGGCAGTACCGCAGCCGGATAAAGCGGTAATAGTCGCAAGTGTCCTCATAAGCTATGATCTGCCCGCACTGGGCGCACCGTTTCACGCTCTGCATGGTCACTCACTCCCCCATTCAAAGCCGCTGCGGTCGTTCTGTCCACCGTTTCGCCCACTACGTCCAGCGGTTCCGCTCTCGCTCTGATCGGCGCGGCGGTGCGGCAGCTCGGTCGCCGGGGCAGCGTTCACGGCATCCGCAAGCACGCGGATTTGGTCAATGATTGACCGGTTCAAGCGTTCCCGCTCGGCTGCGGCAGCGTCGGCAAGGTGCTCGCTCACCGTCCCGCCGTCGGCGCAAAAGTCAATTTCTCGGTTTTTGCCGTCACTGCTCACCCAGGCAGCACGCAAAAAGCGGTGCAGCTCGGTCGGGGTGCAAGCCGCAAGGTCAATGCTCAGCCGGTCGGCGTTCTCCAGCTGTGCGAGGGTGTCCGCAAGTCCCTTGATCTGCTCGGACAGCTCCAGCGCGTCCACCGTGTCCGGCTCTGGCTCCGGTTCCGGTTCGATCTGCCGCCCCCGGAACCGCACAATCACGAAAAGCAAGGCGGCAATTGCAAGCAAGGTCTGTGCATTCATGCAGAATCACCCCGCTTTGCGGCTGCCCGTTCTGCTTGTTTCCGGTCGTTCTCTGCGATCTGCTCCCGGACAATATCATGCAGCCGCGCCCACACTGCCGCGCTGCTCTGTGCGATCTGCCGCCGGTCTGCGGTTGTCTGGGTGTCTGCCGCTTCTCTTTCAAGTGCTTGTCTGAGCGTCTCGCAAGCAAGCGCAAGGCGGCAGCATTGCGCCCTGTCAAGTTTCAGCGTCATACATTACACCCCACTTTCTGCGGCTCTGCGGGGCTGCTCTGTGCCTGTTGCACGGTTTCCCGTACCCGCTGCCGGTTCCATGCGTCGCAAGCTCTCCGCAGCGCGTCCTGCTCTGTGACCATGTGCGGGCTTTCCTCTGCGTACAGCAAGAGAACGTCCCACGGTTCCGGGGTGGATTCTGCCCCGCAGCACTCGCACTGCACAGCGTAGCACGGGCAGCCGTACAGCGCATACAGAAAGCGCGGGCTTGCAGTGCATCCGCACCGGCACGGCAGCAAGGGCAGCGGCGCGGGCGGTCTGTCTCCGAGGGTGTGCCGCCGCTCTGGGTATTTCGTTTCCAGTTCGGCATAAAGTGCGTTTTTCTCGGTCGGTGTCAATTTCTTCATGCTGCACACCTCTCACACAAAAGCGCGTATTTGCTGATTTTTCGTGGGGGGGGTAAATTGTGCGGCGTTTCCCAGGGCATCAAGCGCGGTTCCCAGGTCGTCAAGCATAACGGTTGCAAGGTTCAGCAAACCGGTTGCCGTGTCATGGTTCCGCACCAAATCCCACACAGCGGGCGTGCATTCCAGCGTGTGAAGCTGTTCAAGTGTAATGCTGCTGTCTGCGTCGCTCAGCTCGGCGACGGCAGCAAGCAAGGTTTGCAGACGTTCCGCAGCAAGTTTTGCGCGGTCGTATGCGTCAAGGATCGTTTCGGGCATGGTTCAAACTCCTTTCAAAAGCCTTGACAGCGTGCCCGAATCTATGCTATAATGAAATTTAGCACGGGGCGGCTGTCCTGTGTTGTGTGAAGCGGTTGCACTCGGCTTTGGTCGGCAGGGGTGCAGCCGTTTTCCTGTTTTCATGCGTCGGATTGATTGGGCGCGGCGTTCTGTTCGTCCTCTGCGATCATGTCCAGCACTGCCCGACGTATTGCAATAGCTCGCTTTACACTGTTTCGCTCACAGTATGCATTAAGCCGCTGCGCGTCCTCGGCAGTAAATCGGACTTTCAAATCAGTTGCAAGAGGGTTTGCCGCCTTTGGTCGTCCTCCGGCGTGTTTGCGTTTCTCGCTCATTGTTTCACCGTCCTTTCTTTGTTTGCGAGTCCCAAAAAGATTATACCACAAGTAAACAGCAAATGCAAGGGGAAAACGTAAAAAAAGCATTGTGCAAAACGCCGAATTTTTGAGTACCTAAAACTATAATAAAATTGCGAATTTCGCGTTTTTAGTACGCGCAATTCCGAGAATACACAAAAAGCGCGTATTTGCTGCATTTTCATAAATAGTTATTGAGTTCCCGAATTGCTCCTAACCGTTATTAGGCGCAATTCAGATTTTAGTATTGCGCGAATTGCGCATTTTGGGGCTGTTTTTTTGTCTGATATTGCGAAAATACCGCGTTTTGTGTCATCGATGTCACATTTTCGCGCAATTCGTTTTTGTGAAGTCAACTTCTCATGCTGTGCAAAATGTCGCCCCGGGGTTACAGTTTACAAACCGAATTGCGCGGACGAAATCCGGACGCACAAAACGCGGGGTTCGTCCGAAAAACGGACGAACCGCAGCACGCCCCAGCTGAAAAGAGAAAAGCCGCCCGGGGTGATCCTCGGGCGGTCGTTTCTGATATCGTGCAGCGGTTTCTGCTTTGATCCGGGCGCGATCTGCTCCTTGTTTCGACATCGAAACACGCAGGCATTGAAAGTTTCGGCTCTGATCCGGGCGCGATCTGCGCAGCGTTGCCGGGTGCCCGATCGGCTCCGCAGCGTTTGCCGACGGTCTGAGCGAGTGCAGCACGGTTGCGTGGTCGGGGGCGTGGTCACGCCGTGACCGCTGCGGCATCGTCCCCGCTCTGATCGTCGGCAGCTGTGCCGGTTTCGTCTCGGTGCAAGTAGTCCAGCACTGCCGCTATTTGGTCATCCCGTGACCACTCCCCGCCCGCTGCGATACTCTGCCGCCCCAGCTCGTGGGCGTGCCGCATTGCCCGGTCTATCCAGGTATCACCGCCGCAAATTGCTTGCATATAGTCCGCAGCCCGCAGTGCTTTTCCGGGTTCGTCTCGCTGCTGCTGCTTTTCAAGTGCTCGCTGCTGCTCGGCGTGGTGCGTCTCTGCCCACAATTCCCGCAATGTCCGTGACTTGCGCAGCATTTTCAAGCCCCTGTCTCGTATCTGCCGCGCCCGTTCAATTGTTTTGCCCGCCGCGTCTGCTATGGTCTTGAGGGTTTCGCCGCGCAGATAATACCGCGCTATCACGTCCCGCTCCGGCATCGGCAGCCGTTCAACTTCTGCCCGTATCAGCTCGGCGACGCTCTGAGCGTCCAGCGCGTCCACAAATTCCAGTGCAGCGGGATCGGGTATGAAGTCGCCCAGCGTGCCGCCGTCGCCGTCCTCGGTGTCTGTCTCCTTGTCCAGGCTCGCGCAGTGATTGAGCGGTTCAAAACGTCCTTGCGCTGTGCGCTGCCCCAGCAAGGCGGCGCATTCTGTTCTAAAGGGGTATTCAATCAGAGACAAGAACGGCAGCCCGTTCGCGGGATCGTAGGCGGCGACGGATTGCAGGAACGCAAACCACGCTTGCTGTATAACGTCCTCCAGTTCCACACCGTGCGCCCGTGCAATGTCTGCGCGGGCTGTAAACCACTTATAGGCTTTCAGAGTGTACAGCTTTTCGACAGTCTCCCACAATTCCGGCAAAAGCTCCATTTTGCCGTGCTGGATTTGCAAGCACATTTCCTCTTGTGTAAACATTGACAGCATTCCCCTTTCATGCTATAATGAATCTGAGGAAATGCCGTTTATATCCACCTTTTCACCGCTTGCGCACCGTCTGCGCGGGCGGCTTTTCTTTTTATCCTTTTATATGCTGTGCCGGTGCTCTGATTGTCCGGCATGGGATCCGGGGCGGCGATCCGGTCAAACCTTCTCGCGCTCTGAGTCCTCGCGCGCCTTCTCCGCCGTGTAGCTCTCCGCGTCGCCTATGTCCTCTTTCAGCTGTTCGGGCATATAGTGCAGCAAGCTCGCAAGCTGCCGAATAAAAGCAGCGTCCTCGCTCCGCTAGTATAGCGCATACACAAGCCGCCGGGTGTTATTGCAGCGTTCACGCTGCCGGGCTTCATTCGTCATTCGTTCCGCCCTCTCTCTGCTTGGCTGCATCCCTGCGCCGCTCGTCGTCGATTCTGTGCGCGGCGGCGATCTGTGCAGCGTCCTCGGCAATAACTCCGAGTGCACTGCTTATCAGATACGAATAACTCACAAGCCGCGCCGCGAGTGTTGCAGCTGTCCAAAGCTCCGTTTTTTCGTCGCCGTATCCCTCAAAAAAGCCTAAATTCTCTTTGAATTTCACCTTGTATAGATATTCTTGCATTGCTCTGTCCGTCCTTTCTCTTTCAGTCTGAGACTGTAAAGCTGGTTGCATGGTTCCTGTTTTGTTCATTCCCGGAATAACAAAACGGGTATTGAGTAAACGGTAGCCGTTTCGTCCGATTGTGTGCCGGTTCCCTGCGTTTTTGTTCAGTCAACTGAACAAAATGCAGCCGGTTCGGGGCGTGCCGCTGCTGCGTCCCGAAAACTGCCGCGAGAAATTTGCGCAGTGACGCTGTGAAGTGCGCCGCCGAATAATTACGGGTACACTCCCCCTATGCTCTGCGCTCGGCAGCTCTGCGCGGAAACGGTGCAGGGGTTCACTTTTCCCCGCTGCGTATATGCCCCTTGCAAGAGACTTGCAAACAGTTGCAAGGGCGTGAAGCTGTCCAGGCTTTCCCGGACTTGTCCCCGACTCGCTCCGAGTCGTCACGCCCTAACCCAGACTTAGCCCGACGACTTGCGCTTGAATAGCCGCGCAAACAGTCCACGCTTGACCGGTGCAGCGTCCTCGCTCTGATCTGCGGCAGGCTGCTCGCTCTGGGTGCCGTCGCCCTGCTCGGTCTGCTCGGCAGTTTGGGCGGCGGTTTCGATTGCCGCTTGACTTTCTTTTGCTGTGAGTGCTCGGGCGGCTGCATCGGCTTGTATGGTCGCCGTGAGTCTGTCCACGATTGCCCCCAGGCGGTCACGCTCGGCAGCAATTTCGGCAGCCCGCTCGCGCTCCCCTTTCAATTCTGCTTTCAGCTCGTCCCGCTCCCGGTGCCATTGCTCCGCCCGTTCTCGCAATTCCTCGTGTGCCTGCTCTGCCCGCTGCCTGTGGTTTGCTGCGTGGATTGCATCGCTTTCAAGCTCTGCAATGCGTGCCCGCTGCGAGTCAATGACAGATTGCAAGGCAGCAAGGGCGGCTTGCTCTGCCGGTGTCGGCGGGGCTTGCAAGCTCTTTGCAAGGGGTTGCAAAGGGGTTTGCAAGTCCTTTGCAAGCTCTTTGCAAGTGCTTTGCAAGTCTGGGCTTTCTGTGTCAAGTCCAAAGATTGCAAGACCTTCAAAAGCTATGTATTTGCTGCCGTTTATCTCTTTGCAATGCCTTTGCAAGTCCTTTGCAAGTCGCTGGTAAATCCGCTGTGTAGAGACTCCGGCGACGGTTGCAAACTGCTTGACAGTCAAATATATTCCGCTGCCATCGGTTTCCGGCATCGTTTTCACCTTCTTTTCAACTCGTTATCGGAGATAATGGGCGCGGGGCTGCTGTGCTTTTGTCTCCTGTTTTGATTGCGGGCAGTCAAAACGGATATTGGGTAAACTATACCCGTTTTGACTGCACTGTGCTTTTTCGCCTGTCAATCTGCATCCGCGCTGCGATCCTCGGCGGCTTTCTCCGCCGTGTAGCTTTCAAGGTCTGCAATATCTGCCCGCAGCTGCTCCAGCAAGTAGTGCAGCAAGGTCGCAAGGCGGTTGCACCGTGCTTGCTGTGTGTCATGGTCTATGCGTTGCGATCAATGCAAGCAAGCCGTGCACGTTCCACGGTTTGCGACTGTCAGCCGCCCAGCTTTGCGGTTCCAGTGCGTCCGCGATCCGTTCCAGCGCGTTTGCGATCCGTTCCAGCTGATGCGCTGCGCCCTGTGCTGTGCTGTCCGGACTGTATACGCCCTCGGCGATCTTTTCCAGAATGTCCGGCACCATTTCGCTTGTGATTTGCATTTGTAAAACCTCATTTCTTTTTCAATTTGCCGCCTAGCGTTCGATTCTTGGCGGGTTTCGGTGTTCTGCGGCAGATTATGCCTTGCAACTGGTGCCGCGCTCTGTGGGCGTTTCTGTGCGCCCTGTGGGGTGCTGCTGCTCTGATCGGCTCGGTCTGGGCTGCTCTGATCCGCGCACCGTCACCGGCTGCCGCTCTGATCCTCGCCCGGCTGTGCTTGCGCGATCGTGTAGCCCGCTGCGCTCGCTGCGGTCATACAGTGCGCGGCTCGGTGTCCGGCGTATCCGCTCGCGCCGTTCCCGTGTGTGTGCAGCTCCCCGCAGTACGGGCATACAATCAGCACGCTTGCAGCACCCACATAGAACGGCAGCACAACCGGCACGCCGTCCGCGTCTCTGGTTGTCCGGCTGTCCGTCGTGATCCGCTGCCGACGGTCGGCGGGGTTCGGCTGCTCCGTGATCGTTCCGGCGGCTTTCAGTTTCGCATACTCGGCGGCAGCTTCTACCATTGCAACCGCGCTGCGTTCCCGTGCTGCTTGTTTCAATCTTGCTGCGGTCATGCGTCATTCTCCTTTCAGATTGCCGCCCAGCGTTTGCGCTGTGCGCGTCTGGGCTGTTTCGCGTGCGATTTGCCATTGAAGCACAAGCCCGCCGCAAATCGCACGCTAGGGGCTTTAGATTGCAAGCGGCTTTTCTCTGCGCGGGCATAAATCCGCGTCACACAGTGCGCAGCCCAGCGCAGCGGCGACGGGTTGCGGCAGATATCGGCAATACTTGCCGCCGCTCTCACAGTCCCCGCTTGCGTCGCACTGCTCGCCGTCAAGTGCGCAGACATCGCAAGCGCAGAAACCGCAGCCCGAAAACTCGCACTCTAAAATTGACTTTGCTTTCATGTGTCGTTCTCCTTTCCGGGGTTCCCTTTCGTGGATTTCCCCTTGTGTGTAAAGGTCGGTGCTGCCCGTTGTACATCATGTGACCGGCTCGGCGGAATGGGGGGGCGGGTACCCTTTCCGCGTTCTGGATCGGACTGCAAGCGTCACTGCTCATTTTTTCTCTCGGAGATATCGGAACGCGAGAACACGCACACCCCCCCCCGTCAAAAATGGGCGTTTTTCTGAAAACCGGGACACCAGCGGGGCAGTCGACAAAAAGCGCAGCCCTCGCGCGCGAGCCTTTTGCACTCTGATCGGCGAATGTTGCTTTTTGTTGACATCCCGCAGCCATTCAACTTGCTGCGGTGTCTTCAAATTCTCCCGTTTCGGGGTTTAGTTTCTTGTCTGCCTTTTTGCGCTTGGGTATGGTTGACCGTTTCGCGGTCTGCTCGGCAGCTTGCACGGCATCGCCCAGCACGCACCCAAACCGCAGCGGCTCGGGCTTGGTGTCAATAAATAGGTTTTCGCGTGAATGGTATTTAAATTCCACTTGACCACAACGCCCGGCACGGTTTTTTATAACTCTGATTGCTACGTCTCGGGGGTCTTTGCCGCGTTCCTCAAACTCTGAGTATTTACCGTCACCGGTAACAGCTTTCAACCATGCGCCCAGCATGAGAACGTCCGCGCTGAATTCGATTGCACCGGAACCGCGCCCGCTTGCAAGTCCCGAATCGCTGCTATTTGCTCCGCCGGTTCCCTTGTAGCTGTCCCGGTTCGTACTGGACAGCACGAAAACGGGTGCTTGCGCTGCTCTTGACATCTGTTTTAGTTCGGTTGCGATCCTGTCCAGCCCGTCTACGGTGCTTTTAGCATCGGCGGGCGGTCTCATGATCTGCAAATAGTCAATAACTATCAGCGGCGGCAGCTCGCCGGGGTGCTGCATCACAAAATTATAGCAAGTGCTGTATATCTCCGCCATGCTGTAACAGTCTTCAAACACAAAAACGCGGCTTGCATATCGGCTGTATCTGATCCGCGCCCGGCTCAGCCTGTCAAGCTCTGATTGCGTCCATTCCCCGCAGCGGGTGCCGTACATGACTTGCACCGCGCTTTTTGTTTCGCTGAAATTGCCGTCTATTACAGCATCAAGCCGCATTTCGCGCGAAATTGAACGGCTCACTATTTCGGCGGTTGACATTTCCAGCGTGAAATATAAGGCGTTCCGCCCCTGGACTGCGGCAGCGTCACACAGTTGACCGGCAAAACACGACTTGCCCCAGCTCGGCACCGCTGCGAGCACATAGAGACCAGCACGCAAGCCGCCGAAAAGTAAATCATCTAAGCGCGAGTGCTGCGTCTTTATCGGCTTTATCTTGTCGCCGTCTTCAAACCGTTGCAGGATTGCGGGCAGATTTGCACCCACACAAAAGCGCGTGAAGTCCACCGGCGGCGGCTGCGGTGCCTGGATCGGCTGCGGAACCGGCGCGGCGGTCTGGGTGCCGCCCTGGATCGGCTGCGCGGTCGGCATCGGCTGCGGTTGTCCGGTCTGATCTGCTCCGCACTGCTCCGGCGTTTCCGCTGTGATTGTGTCGTTCCAGTCCAGCGGCGCACCGCTGCCCGTGAATGCATCCCGGACAAATGCCGCTTTCTGCTGCCGTTGCAGCTCCGCAAGATATCCGCCGTATACTGCCGGGCTGTGCTGCTGCGCGTAGTGCTTCAGCGTTCCGGCGGTCGTCGGGGTGCTTGTGCCGTGGTTTATGCCGTTGTATAGCTTTGTGTCCTGGGCCTGATCGTCCCCCGGGTACATTGCGCACCACGCAAGCCACGCGGGCAGACTGCCGCCCGCAGCCTTGAAACTGCTGCACACGCTCACCCACTCCGAATAGCTCAGCGCGGCGGGGTTTATCATGTCAAGCAGTGTTTCCGCGTCTGCGTCGAATCGCTCACGGCTGCCGCTGCTCGGTCTGGTTGCTGCTGCTGTGTAGTCTGTCCGGAACCCGTCCGCCGGGCTGCTCTGGGGCTGCTCGGGCAGCTCTCGCGGCTTGCTGTCCGCTGCGATCCGTAACAGCTCCGCAGCACTGCACACTGCCGCCGGGTCGTAATAGAACACGCTGCCGGGGCGCGATCCAAAGAAAAGCCGGGCGGCATCCTTGCAACTGGTGTCCGTCGCCGCTCCGAATACCGACAAAAGCACGTTGACCACGTCGGCGCGCTCGGTCTGATCTGTAATCACTCTGTCAAGTATGAAGATAATGCGGTATCGCTCCCACGGTTCCGGCGCGTCGTGCTGGTCGCTGAATGAATAATACATCATTGCGGGATTCAGTCCCGCAGCGTTGCACAGCTCTTGCGCTGCCGCCGGTGTCAAATAGCCCTCTTGCTCTGTCATGCGGCGTTTGTTCTGCCCGCTGCCGGTCTGGTTGTCAATATCTACTGCAAATAGCTGTTGCTGCGTCCATGCATCACTATTTTTCCCGCCCTTGACCACGCCCGGAATGAACGTGCAGCCCCTTGCAACTGCTGCCGCGAATCCGTCAAGCGTGATCTGTACCGGCTCGGCAGTCTTGAAACGGTTTGTAATGCCGCCCACTTGGGAACCGGTCGGCTTGTCGTTAAAGCCTACGCCGTCCAGCATGAGCAAAAACGGCTGTTGAATGGTCATGCAATCACCTTGCTTTCTGCCGGTCTCGCTCTGGGTGTCGGTGCTCCGGCTGCGCGCCCTTTGTATGGTTTCAGTATACCACTACCGCGCCGCACCGTCAAGCGCGGCGGCGGGGTAGTTAAAGACGTTATAAACGTTAAGTGCGTTGTACTTTTTCAACACAATGTGAAAACGCACGCACCTACTGAGAAAAAAACATGATTTTTGCGTTTTTAGAATGACGTTTAATAGCGGGGTGCGTGACGTTTAATAGCGGGGTGCGTGACGGTTAATAGCGGGGTGCGTGACGGTTAATAGCGGGGTCACTCCCTTTTGGGGGTGATTTTCGGGGCGGTTCGTCACGCTTTTTCGTCGGCTTTTCTGCCCGCGATCCGCGCCCAGTTCATACCCGGGAATAGTTCCATTTCATCCGCCGACTTGCAGAATATAACCGCGTCAACCTCTCCTTTTGATGCTTTCCGGAATGCAAAAGTGAAAATTTCGCCTTGCCACATCCAGTGCGCAAGGATTTTTTGCAAGGTCTCTCGCACTCTTTTGGTCTGCTGCCGTAATTTTTGCAAATTCTTTCGTGCTGTCTCTGCATCTGTTTCCGTGCTTTGCTGGGTATCTATTCCCAGCTTGCTATATATCGTGGACAGCTTCATAATATGGTCGTTTCTGTTCGGTTTTTTCTTTCTGGTGTAGCTTAGAAGGATATCACACAGCAAAATTGTTTGGTTGTTTACTCGCTCAATGCGGGGAATGTTGGTTATCAGTTCCACCGGCACGGAATCTATTTGCCCCGACGTTTGCGCAAACCGCAGCGACGGGAACGCAGAAATGTCGTGCGCTGTGTAGCCGGTGACAAGTTGACCGCTCACCCGTGCCCGCACCCGTGACGCTGGAAAGATATAATCATTCCATTCAACGTCTTTTGCTATGCCGTGGTCTGTTGCATAGTCTCCGAGATTTACAGACAGTTTCATACTCCGCATATCTTCTATGCATTGCTCAATTTCTGCAATTTTTGCCTTGCTCGGTCGGCTGTCTGCGAGAAATTCCCATATCATAGCGGGTGTTATTGTCTTGTTGGCATGGAAAAGTGATACAGCTGCATTGAAATATATACGGTGCATTGCGCCCAGTTCCGCCGGGAATGCTCCGCCGTCGGCTGTGACAATTGCGTAAATATACGCGGGTTTCTTGGTCTTGTGCCTTTGGTATACCTCTATTTTGAAAATGTCGTGCAGCACGTCCGCTGTTTTTGTTATGCGGTTATCAAAGACAAATGCGGATAATTGGTCACGCGGCATAATATAAGAGGGTGCCGAAAACAATTTTAGAGACGCCCCCGCTTTTTCGTGCTCTGTCTCAGATTGTGCGGCGGTTTCCGGGTATTCCTTCATAGCTGCGTCAATTGCGATCTGATATAGCGAGGCGCATTTGTACCCATACCACCGGAACGCTTGAATCATTGCCCCAATAGACGAAAAACAGAAAAAACAGTATGCGCCGCGTTTTTGGTTGTATGTCATACTGGAAAAATCCGGCTTTGCACTGTTTCTCACACCGGCGGCGGTTCTGAGTTCGTCGCTCTGCTTCATGATTTCTTCAAACCGTGCCGCTGTTGTGCGCCCTATAACCTCGCGCGCCTTGTCAAGCATCTTTTCGCGGCTGTCAAATCCTTCACTTTCAAGGCGCATTGCAGACGACTTGCACAAAATCATATTTGCTTCAAAGCTCTTGTGCTCGGTCGCTGCGTCCGCATATTCAAGGATTGAATGCAGCAAAAATGCGCACTTGTCCAGCTGCTCCGCATCAAAAAGCGACGTTTCGACTTTTGGCGGCAGCTCCTCGCCTTCATAGCCTTTGATTGAAACGCGGCTTTCTTTGATCTTATAGCCGGTTTCGTCTACCGAGAATGTGCGCAAAATACGCGGCTCGCCTTCAATTTCCTTGATAAGGTCTTGAAAACGCTTGATTTCATCGGCAGACAATCCGAATAATTGCATAATTCCGCCCGTGTAATTGTCTTGGGGTTTGCTCATGTGTTCACGCTCCTTTGATAGCTGCCGCCGCTCTGGGTGTCGGCTCTGATCCGCCCCAGAACGGCAGCATGGTTGAATGGTTCACGCTTTCCGTTTCAGCTTACAACGTCTTTTGCGGGTGTGACTTGTCAATGTTTGGTGAATTCAAGTTCACGAATCCGCTGCCGCAAAAGCTCGTTTTCGGTTTTCAATAGGCTGTTCTGCTCATGCTCCAGCGCGTGAAGCTCCCGACGCTGAGCGCGCAGCCGTGCCATGTATGCGGCTTTCTGCCGTCTCCGTACATCTGCCGCGCACTGTGGGCAGTACCGCAGCCGGATAAATCGGTAATAGTCGCAAGTGTCCTCATAAGCTATGATCTGCCCGCACTGGGCGCACCGTTTCACGCTCTGCATGGTCATTCATTCCCCCATTCAAAGCCGCTGCGGTCGTTCTGTCCACCGTTTCGCCCACTACGTCCAGCGGTTCCGCTCTCGCTCTGATCGGCGCGGCGGT
>Ga0247611_10006959_pt1 | contig 14369 bp, 7 predicted proteins | sample 177DNAGHGhighgp2_FD_192422 | JGI IMG/M metagenome (GOLD analysis project Ga0247611, IMG submission 192422) | Sheep rumen microbial communities from Palmerston North, Manawatu-Wanganui, New Zealand - 1770 DNA GHGhigh gp2 | ecosystem: Host-associated > Mammals > Digestive system > Stomach > Rumen ...
CTTCGGCGCCGTATTCCGCATCCGCCACCATATGGCGATGGCTATCCACACCTACTTCCATCAGCACGGCTACTTCTACTTCCATACGCCGCTCATCACGGCCAGCGACTGCGAGGGTGCCGGCCAAATGTTCCAGGTAACGACCAAGAACCTGTATAACCTCAAGAAAACGGACGATGGTCAGATCGACTACTCCGACGACTTCTTCGGCAAGATGGCCGCACTGACCGTGAGCGGACAGCTGGAGGGTGAGCTGGGTGCGATGGCGCTGGGCAAGATATACACCTTCGGCCCGACGTTCCGTGCCGAGAACTCGAATACCCCGCGCCACCTGGCCGAGTTCTGGATGATTGAGCCCGAAGTGGCCTTTATCCAGAAGGACGAACTGATGGACCTGGAGGAGGACTTCATCAAGTTCTGCGTACGCTGGGCACTCGACAATTGTATGGACGACCTGGAGTTCCTCAACCAGTTTGTGGACAAGGGTCTGATCGAGCGTCTGCGCTCCGTGATTGATACCGACTTTGTGCGCCTACCCTACACCGAGGGTATCCGTATCCTGCAGGAGGCCGTGAAACAGGGTCATAAGTTTGAGTTCCCTTGCGAGTGGGGCGACGACCTGGCTTCGGAGCACGAGCGCTACCTGGTAGAGGAGCACTTCCGCAAACCCGTCATCATGACCGACTATCCGAAGGAAATCAAGGCCTTCTACATGAAGATCAACGACGATCAGAAGACCGTTCAGGGCACCGACGTGCTGTTCCCGCAGATAGGCGAGATCATCGGCGGTAGTGTGCGTGAGGAGAGCCTCGACAAACTGAACGAAGAGATTGAGCGCCGCCATATTCCGATGAAGGATATGTGGTGGTACCTGGATACCCGCCGCTTCGGCAGCGCACCGCATGCCGGCTTCGGACTCGGATTCGAGCGACTGATGCTTTTCGTGACGGGTATGCAGAACATACGCGACGTGATTCCGTTCCCGCGTACACCGAAAAATGCAGATTTTTAATTCATTTTAACTTTAATTTTTTAATACCAATCTTTTATGAAAAAACTACTGACATTGCTGTTGGGTCTGGGGCTGACTATTTCAGCCATGGCTCAGACTACGTTGCGAGGTCAAGTGGTTGACGCCGGCACAGGCACGCCTATCTCGGGCGCTAAGGTGCTGCTCGGCAACCAGAACATCGCGACCACGACCAACGCTGCCGGAGAGTTCCAATTGCTCTATCTGGAAGCTACCGACGAAGAAGTGATTGTAGAAGCTGAAGGCTATGTCGGCACCATCGAACTCGTCCTCCTCCAGGAGAACCAGACGCTCGACATGCCGGCTATCCAGCTCCAACAAGACATCGCCAAGCAGACTCAGGATGAGATCCTGCTCAACCTTACCGAAGAGGAGATGAACGACGACGAGGGACGTTCGCAGGCACAAGCCAGCGCCAGTTCGGCCACGACTGACGTCTTCAATTCAACCACCTCTTTTGCCTGGTCCACAGCGCGTTACCGCAACCGTGGTTACGCTTCCGCAGGTTCGGAGACCTACTACATCGAGGGTCTGAACTTCAACTCGGCAGAGCGCGGACAGTTCAACTACTCGGCTATGGGTGGTCTGAACGACGCCAGCCGCTACAAAGACGTACTCAACCCCATGGAGGCAACCACCTTCACTTTCGGCGACCTGGGCCAGTCGACCAACTACATGATGGGCGCCAGCCGCTATGCACAGGGATGGAAAGTGGGTGCAGCCGGAACGAACCGTAACTACAAGGCTCGTATCAACGCGACCTACGCCTCAGGCGTACTGCCGAACGGATGGGCCTTCATCGGCCAACTGGCATACCGCTTCTCGCCGTATATCGACAACAAGGGTATCATCGGTGAAGGTATCAAGTACTACTCGCTTGGCTATTTCTTCTCGGCTGAGAAGCAGTGGCAGAACGGCAACCGCCTGCGCCTACTCACCTTTGGTGCGCCGACCGAGCGCGGACAGAACGCAGCCGTTACGCAGGAGGTGTATGACCTGACCGGTTCTATCAACTACAACCCCTACTGGGGCTACCAGAACGGCAAGGTGCGCAACTCGCGTATCGTTAAGTCGTTCGACCCGACCGTGATCGCTGCCTTTGACCTCAAGATCGACGACTGGCAGAAGATGAAGTTTGCTGTAGGTTACCACTATTCCTGGTATTCCAACTCGGCCCTCAACTACTTCAACGCGCCCGATCCCCGTCCGGACTACTACCGCAACCTGCCTTCCGCTATGTGGGATGCACAGATCGGCAACCTCAACTACGAGACGTCGGCCGACCAACTCTACAAGGCTGACGGTACGCCCTACGGTTACGGTCTGTTCATCGGCGAGGACATGAACGGCAACGCGATGGGTTCGGCCTTCCAGGGTGCTGACGGCAACCTCGTAGGTCCGTCCGTCAATGCCGAGCAGTACAACACGCTGGTACGCCTCTGGCAAACGCGCGACAACAAGACCACTCAGATCGACTGGGACAACCTCTATGCCGCCAACTATGCCAACAATGCCAACAACCCCAACGGGGCTGCACGCTACTTCATCGAGCGCCGCCACAACGACATCCAGGAGGCTATCGCATCTGTTAACTACCAGAATACCAAGTATGATCATCTCCGCATGACGCTGGGTCTGGAGGGTAAGTACTCGCAGGGTATCCACTATAAGACCATCGACGACCTGATGGGTGCTAACCAGTGGATCGATATCGATGCCTTTGCCGATCGTGACATCAAAGAACTCGCTACCAATAGCGGTTTCACCCAGGCCGATATCGCCAATATCCGTAAGAACGAGATTCGTGACGGCTACGACAATATTATCAACACTACCGACCGTCGCTTCGGCTACGACTATCGCATCAACATGGGCAACATGAAGGCTTGGTTCCAGAACGAGTGGAACTTCCACGAGGTGGACCTCTTCTACGCCCTGCAGCTGAACTTCAACTCGATGCAGCGTACCTCCAATATGTACAACGGACGTGCATGGTACCTGACCACCCTGGCAATCATTAACGACCTTAAGAATGGCACGGATACCTACTGGCAGTACCTCGGTCATAAAGCAATAGACGATCTGGCTAACGGCATCAACACCGCACCGGGCAACCTGCTGATAGGTGAGGCACACTACTTCCTCGATCCGGCCTTCAAACTCGGATTGACCTACAAGATCAACGGTCGTAACCGACTCAAACTGAATGCCCTGGCCGAGACACGCGCACCCTATGCACGCGATGCTTATGTTTCGCAACGCGTACACGACCGCGTAGTGAGCACCATCTATACCCACGACCAGGCTAAGTCGCTCAAGGACTTCTACGCTGCTAGCGAGAAGGTGGCTTCGGCCGACCTGACCTACGAGTTCAACTACCCGATCGTTCGCGGTCGTGTCACCGGTTTCTTCACCCAGACTTGGGACGGAACCGAGCTCAACGGCTACTACGACGACGAGGCTCGTACCTTCGTCAACCAGGCTATGACCGGTATCGACAAGCGCTACATGGGTATCGAGGCGGCACTCTCCGTAAAGCTCGGCACCTACTTCACCCTGACCGGTGCAGCAAGCGTAGGCGACTATCGCTATACCAGCAACCCCACCGCTATAACTTCGGCTGAGAACGGTATGCCGATGACTCAGGAAATAGCTACCCAGGAGCTTATCTTCGAGACCGTGGACAGAGTGCTGCTCAAGGGCGTACGTCTCTCTACCGGTCCGCAGGCTAACGCCAGCCTCAAGCTCTCGTTCTTCCACCCCAAGATGTGGTTTGCCGACGTTACCGTCAACTACCACGACTGGAACTACCTCTCCGTAGCTCCTTCGCGCCGCATGCAGGGCCTCTACACCGGCCAGCGTACGGACGGTACAGCTGTCAACGGATGGTTTGGCGACGGCTATGCCAACGCTATTGCTACCACCGACGATATGCCGCTCAACCAGCCTACGATGGATGCCGATGGCAATGTCAACTGGCAGAACGCTGAGCTCGACCAGAACGGCGTGCCTGTTCTCAAGTATCCGTATAATATCATGACCATGCAAGAGAACCTGGCCGCTACCAACCCGCTCAACCGCTTCATCATCGATGCATCGGTTGGTAAACTGATCTATCTGCCTAACCGCCAGCAACTGTCGATCAACTTGTCGGTGACCAACCTCACCAACAACACCCACTTCAAGACCGGTGGTTACCAGCAGGCTCGTCTGCCGCGCGCCGTACGTCAGGGTCAAGCGGACTACCAGAACTCGGTCATCACGGCCAATGCATGGAAGTATCCGTCTAAGTACTACTACGCTTGGGGCGTGAACTTCTTCCTTACTGTAACGTATAAATTCTAAGCACTATGAAGACTATAAAAAATCCTTTGTACTTCGTACTTAGTACTTTAGTACTTCTCTCGCTCACTGCATGCGAGCCCAAGGCCCTGACCGAGGACGATGTATTTGTCCAGGAGGCCAATCTGGATGCCCTGCTCGCCGATGAGAACCCCGAGGGATACAAGATATTCGAGCTCAACGAGTTTCTCGACACCTTCATGACCGAGAAAGGTAATTTCTGGAGCGATACCAGCCAGTACCGCGAGCGCGCTACCAATGGTAACGGCTTCTACCTCTTCTCTGTGGATACGCTGCCTACCTACGGTCGCGGAATCTATATCCGCGGACGCGTCACCACCGACGACTACGAGGGCAACTTCTACAAGTCGATGGTCATCCAGCAGATCGTAGGCGGCCAGCAGCAGAACCTGCGTATCTCCGTTGATCTGGGTTCCAGCCACGGTATGTACCAGATGGGCCAGGAGATCATCATCCGCTGCAACGGACTGGCCGTAGGTCGCTACTCCAACCAGCCGCAACTCTGCGTACCGTCCTACAACAATAATATCTACGCTATGAACGCGACACAGAAGGTAGGATGGGCACCGGGTCGTATCTCGGGTAGCGTCTTCCGCCGCAACACCAAGATGATCGGCCTGCCCGATCGCTCAAAGTTGCAGTACGATACGCTCAGCCTCTCGCAACTCTTCACCGAGATACCGCGCAAACCGACGATCGATGCTGCCGGCATGGACAGGGTGCGCAAGCTTGACGGCCGACTCGTGGTGGTCAAGAATGTCCGCTTCAGCGGCAAGTACCAGGACGGTAGCAATATTGTGGACTGCGTAGTGGGTCACCCCGACTCGGTAGGCGGTGCCAATGTCTTTGCACCTTCTACCCAGAATATCGGTTACCCGCAAGGACGTCTGCTCTGCGATATCATGGATAATACTCCGGCTACCTCTGCCACAACCATCATGTGCTCCAACTCCGAGTATGCCAAGTTTGCCTACTTCTACCTGCCCGGCGCCAACAAGACCGGCGTCACGGGTTGCAAGGACTATGAGGGCACCGTTGCCGGTATCCTTGGCTGGTACCAGGACAATGCTAAGGATCTGACTGCCAGCGGTTTGGACGGCTACGAATGGTCGATTACCCCGCGCGGTATCGGTATCTCGGAGTTTGGCATCAAGGATGTAGTCATGTACTATCATGGCGACACCTCCGATCCGTGGACGCCTATGGAGTACGATCCTAACGACAAGTAATTGCGTGAGCTGGATTGATATCCTCATACTGATCATCCTCGTAGGGGGCCTTATTGAAGGCGCCCTACGGGGATTTATCCGTTCCATCGTGGGCGTGGTATCTACGGCCGTAGGTATCTATTTCGCTCGCCTTTTTGGTCAGGACGGTGCGGCCTGGCTATGCGAATTGTGGGACCTCCATCCCATGCTGGCCGAAGCCGTGGCTTATGCCCTCATCTTTGTGGTAATCAGTTGCGCAGTGTCGTTGCTGAGCCGCCTGCTGGGCGAACTGGTCAAGGCGGCCCACCTGAGCGGACTCAACCGCCTGCTGGGCGCCGTGGTCGGACTCGGCAAGGGTGCGCTGGCCGTACTCATCATCGTCTTTGCGCTCGGTCGTATCAACGAGGCTAAGCCCTTCATCTCTGAGTCTGTGCGCGCGCAGTCTATTCTCTACTCTCCTACCTACCGACTTGCCAATGCTTGTCTATCTCTCACTCGGAGCCAATTTGGGCAATCGGGAGCAGACGATCCGGAGCGCGATTGATCAGCTCGGCCGCGAGGCCGGACAGGTCACGGCTTGTTCGTCGTTCTTCTACTCCGAGCCCTGGGGATTTCGGTCGGAGCATGCATTCTGCAACTGTTGCATCGCGCTGCGTACCTCGCTCTCCCCACTCCAGTTGCTCCACTATACACAATATATAGAACGCACGCACGGGCGCGCGCATAAGTCCACGGACGGCACGTACCACGATCGTACCCTGGACATCGACCTCATCCTCGCCTACGATGACGAGGGCCGCGAGATACGTCTCTCGTCCGACGAGCTGACGCTCCCTCATCCGCTCTGGACCCTACGCGATTTCGTAAAAAAACCGTTAGCGGAAATTCGCTAACGGTTCTTAAGCTGTTTTTTATGTTTATGTCTTTTGAATGATTAAACTTGCTAAGTTGTAGATATTGATGATAAAAAGTACTGAAAGTTTACTTTTGAGGACTTTTTAGCAGCAATAGATACATAAAAACGTAGTTTTTAATCATTCAAAAGGGTTTTTTATGTTTTTTTCTAAAATTATAATCCTCTAACTAAAAGCTTTCTGGTATGCCATTGCCCGTCGTAGAAGGCTTTTAGGAAATAGACGCCTGTGCTCAGCCCGTACCGCGTCGACAGTTGCTCGGCCGTCATGCCCTGCATGTCACCTTCCAGGATCGTCAGCAACTTGCCGCTCACGTCTATCAGGTAGAGCGTCGTCGGTCCGTGCGGCAGGTCGGGATTCGCGGCCAGGTCCTCGGCCTTGAACGGATTCGGAACAAACTGTCCCTCCTCATCCTGCTGCTCTTCTTCTGCTACGCCCGGCTCGCAATTCGGCATGGTCGTAAACTCCACAATGGTGCGCACCAGCATATCGTTCAGGTGCTCCACCTTCAGACTATCTGTCGTGGGCTTCAGGTGCTCACCGCCTATGCCCGAGTCGTCGGTCAGGAAGAAACTCGTACCGTTGGTGGTCAGTGCTATCTCGCGCATCAGCAGTTCACCCGACTTGTCCAATCCGCTGCATACTACGGGCACGATGCGAACGCCCATCGCGGCTGCGTTGCGCACCTGTTCGTGCAGCATCTGGATCGTAGCCGAATCGTCGTGGCAGGGTGCATCCAGCACCAAGAATAAGATCCGTGCTCGCGCCTCGTCGTTCCAGTCGGCTACGTTCAGCGCCGCCTTCAGTGCCTCCGGTACAGCTTCCTCAAAGTCGCCTCCGCCGCCGGCATGCTGACGGTCCAGGAACTGCTGCGTGAGGTTGATATCGCTCGTCAGTCGCGAGATACGCGTCAGGTAGTCATCGCCATGATCACGATATACCAGCGCTCCGGTACGGATCTTGAGGCCCTCTACGGCGCCTTGCGAACGGCGTATCACGTCCTTCATCTCGGCGCATAGATAGCGCAGCTCATCGCCCATCGAGCCAGTAGCATCTATGACGAACAGCACGTCCGCTTCGTCCTGTGCACCGCACGGTTCGTCAGTCACGATCCGGATCAGTCCCTCGCTATACGGACGGGCCTGTACGCGCTGTCCTTCGGCCGCAACGAAGAGTCCGTCCTGCGCTTGCTTGCGCGTCAGGCTTCCCCATAGCTCGGCCTTACCGGTATTGTCGGTGCGCGCCTGAAAGAGCGTCGTACCGCGGCTGTCGGTCAGCGCTACGTAGCGGTTGGCCAAGGGATAGCCTTTCTGGTTGGTTAGCTGTACGGTGAAGCGTTGCGTCAGGTGTAGTCCCCACTTCGGCACAAACTTCGCATGCGAACCCAGAACAATGCTGTCCCATAGTGTCCATTTTGCGAAGTCGTTTACCTCACCTGCGGTCAGCAGTCCGGCGCGTGCACTGTTGGACGACGAACCATAGCCGGTCACTACGATGGGTTCTTCTTCATAGACCGCAGCATCCGCCATGACGGCAGCTTCTTCCGTTATGGATGCTACGCCTCGTATCGGATAACTCGACTTGGCGCTCGTGGTGAAGTAAACCGCGTCTTTCGAGATCCCCAGCGTGTGTCCGCCGCGTCCGTAGGCCACGACCTCTTTCTGCTTCTCCGGCACCAACCGGATGATTTGCTCGCGCGTACCGGCCTGGAGCGTCAGGCTTTGCGTCTTATAGCCCTCGTTGGTTACCTTCACCTTCGCCGTTTGGCCCGTCATCTTTACAACAACGCGTCCGTCCACATCGGTGGTAAAACTCCGCTTCGTGCCGCACGTGATGCTCACCTTCGCACCCGGCAACAACGCATTCGTGGTATCCATCACGATACACACCACGCTATCCTGCGTCGTAGCCACTGTCGTCTTCTTGCATGCCATAGTCGTACCGATCATCGCCACAACCATCACCAGGATTGTAAAAATTCGTTTCATATCCTATAAACTTATAAACTCATCAACCAATCACCCCATAAACTCATCAACTAATAAACTCCTGAACAAATTCCATACCAAACCTCACTCCTTTACTTCTTCACTCCTCAAAAATCGCTCTCCGGTGCGATTTTTCTTGCATATATCAAAAAAAAGCAGTACCTTTGCAGCCAAAATGGAAATACGGTTCTTATCCATGCGGATAAGCTAAGAGGGAAACAGGTGAAAATCCTGTACAGACGCGCTGCTGTAACGTCGGAAGTGGCTTGCGACAAAGAAACATCGCTTTCAGCGAGTTTAGGGTCGCCGCACTTCCTCCTCTCCCCACGAAGTATCACTACGTTAGCACTTCGCGGGGGCCCCAGAGAGCATCCCTGCGATTACGCCACTATTCTTAGGAATGGGAAGGCAGCAAGGAAGCGACGAAGTCAGAAGACCTGCCGTATGACGGAAAAGCAAACACTCTCGCGAAACAGAGTCGGGATGCGAATCAAGAAGTACATATTATGGGGCTTGCTATGCGTGTGCACGATCGAGATGCATGCGCAGGATACCGCTGTACCCGATTCCGCCGACACGCGTCATCGCGAGATGGACGAGGTAACCGTCACCGCCCGCGCGTTGGAGAAAGATGTCATCGTGCCGCAATCGCTCAAAGGCGAGGAACTGCAACGACTCAACGCCCTCAGCGTAGCCGACGCGGTGCGCTATTTCTCGGGCGTACAACTCAAGGACTACGGCGGCGTAGGTGGTATCAAGACCATCAACGTCCGCTCGATGGGTAGCCAGCACACGGCCGTCTATTACAACGGCGTGCAACTCGGCAACGCTCAGAACGGACAAGTGGATCTGGGACGCTTCTCGCTGGACAACATGGAGGAGATCCAGCTCTACAAAGGTCAGAAATCGGATATCTTTCAGTCGGCTCGCGAGTTCGGCGCAGCGGGTAACGTCTATCTCACCACCCGCAAACCCTATTTCCGCAAAGGCGAGAAAGTGCACGTACACGGCCAAATGCGCTTCGGCTCGTTCGGTCTGGCCAACCCCAACGTAGGAGCTGACGTGCGCCTCACGGACGGGCTCTCGCTCACCATGGATGCCGAGTACGTGCATGCCCACGGAAGATATCCCTTCCGCTATCGCCGCGTACTGCCTACGGGCGAGACGGCCTACGACACCACGGCTATTCGCCAGAACGGCGACGTGAATGCCGTGCGCACCGAACTGGGACTGCATCACTACTATCGTACCACCGGTTTCTGGCGCCTGCATGGCTACAACTACTGGTCCGAGCGCGGCATACCCGGCGCCATCGTCAACAACGTGTGGCGTAACGGCGAACGGCTGCGCGACCGCAACAGCTTCGTGCAGGGACAGTGGCAAGACCGCTGGTGGAACCGCTGGCAAACACGCGTGCTCATCAAGTACGCCAACGACTATACCCACTACTGGAACTACGACGACAAACTGCTGCCTGCCGACAACGAATACCTGCAGCAGGAGGTCTATCTGTCGCTGGCTAACCAGGTGACCATCACCAAGTGGTGGGACGTGTCGGTGGCCTATGACTACCAATACAACTCGCTGGCAAGAGAAAATCTCTTGCTAATCGAAAGCCAGAGTGCCTCTGGAGTCGAAAATAGCATAGAACGATTCTATCGCCATAGTCATTGGCTATCCGCAGCCACGGCGATCAACGTCAAGGACTACCTGCGGATGCAAGCCAGCGTGCTGATGACTAAGGTGGATAATGGAACGTCAGCCAGCAGCCAACTACCAACGACTAACTACCAACGACCGAAATTCACGCCGGGTGTATTCTTCTCCCTTCGTCCATTCGCCCATTCGTCCATTCGTCCATTATACGACCTCAGCCTCAATGCCTTCTACAAGCAGAGCTACCGCTACCCTACCTTCAACGACCTCTACTATACCGATATGGGTAACGCCAACCTCCGTCCGGAATTAGCACGGCAACACTCTGTGGAGCTGGCATATAAAATCACAAATCAAAAATCACAAATCAAAAATGATATCGGCTATGAAATAGCCGCATCCCTTTCATACTACTACAACCGCGTGACGGATAAGATCATTGCTTATCCTAAGGGACAGCAGTTCCGATGGACCATGCTCAACCTGGGTGAGGTCAAGATTAACGGCGTAGATGCCAAAGCCGACCTGTCGCTCTATCTGCCCCTGCAGTTTGTGCTACGCACCCGACTCAACTACACCTACCAGACCGCTATCGACGTCACCAACCCTGCCGATACCTACTACCGCCACCAGATACCATATATCCCCTGGCATAGCGGAAGTGCCGTCGTGGGACTGGAATGGACCTCCCGTCGCGGCGATCACTACGGGCTCAACTACTCGTTTATCTACGTGGGCGAACGCTACTGCCAGCAGGAGAATACAGTCTACAACTACGTGCAACCCTGGTACACACATGATATGAGCATATATGGCGAATGGCGAATGGCGAATGGCGAAAGCCGGAGTGCCTCCGGAAGTGCTTCCGAGCACTCCGATAAATGCCAGCCTGTATGGCTGAAAGCCAATATAGAAATCAACAACCTGCTCGGGCAGGACTATGAAGTGATACAAAACTACCCGATGCCAAAACAGAATGTACGATGCACAGTAGCAGTAAGATATTAGGCGAAAGGCGAATGGCGAATGGCGAATGGCTATTTTCCATTTTCAATTTTCAATTTTCAATTTTAGCAGTATGTCTCATACTGCTGACCTCCTGCCGGACGGACGAGGTGGTGTATCCCACGATCGGCACACACGTGACCGACCGGGTCGGTACGGGTGGGCTGTACATCCTATGCGAAGGCAACATGGGCAGCAACAAAGCCCGGCTCGACTATATGAACCTCCACTCCGGCGACTACTACGCCAACTGGTACGGCGCACAAAACCCCACCCAGCTCAAGGAACTGGGTGACGTGGGCAACGACGTACGGCAGTACGGCGGACGCCTGTACGCCGTGATCAACTGTTCGCACAAAGTGGAGGTAATGGACCTCCGGGCACAACATATCGGTCAGATCGACATCCCCAACTGCCGCTACCTGGCCTTCCATGGCGACAAGTTGTACGTGAGTGCGTACGTAGGAAGCGTCGCCTCGCCCGACCTGCTGGGTGCCGTCTATGAGATCGACACCGCCTCACTCCAGATCACGCGCGAGGTGCGTGTAGGCCATCAGCCGGACGAGCTGCAGGTAGTGGATGACCGTCTGTATGTCTGCAACTCGGGCGGCTACCTAACCGACCGCTACGATTCGACCGTATCGGTCATCGACCTGGGTTCGTTCACCGAACTAAGGAAGATTCCCGTAGGTCTCAACCCCACCCGTCTGCGCGTGGACCGTCAGCACCGCCTGTGGGTGTGCTGCCAGGGCGACTATAAGCAGCGCCGCCCCGAGGTGGTCATCCTGGAGAGCGAGCAAGTGGCGCAGCGTATCAGCATGCCCTGCGCGAATATAGATATCCACGGCCAAACGGCCGCTATTCTGAATGGCGAGGACAAGGAGTTGGTCTTCTACACCACCGCCGACTATTCGGAACAAGCCCGTTGGTCGCTCACAGGCTATGAACATCCCTATGGGCTGCTGATGACCGACGAGGCCGTCTATCTGACCGATGCCAAGAACTACGTCTCGTCGGGCGTGCTCCACTGCTACCGATACGACGGTCAGGAACAGTGGCATGCGCTGACGGGCGACATACCGGGGCATCTGTGCCACGTGACGGGCGAGTACGAACTGCACGGCGACACGGCCGGGCAGGACACCACGAAGCACTCACCTTATATAACCCGCGTATATGAGTACCTGCCCGGCATGGGGCAGTTTGTGAACGTGCTGCCCAAGTACGAGGAGGGTGACGACGCGGAGGCTATGTGCCGCAAGTGTGAAGCGGCTATCGCCGGGAATGCCGGTGGCGTGGTGTCACTCGGCGGATGGGGCGGCTATATCACCTTCGGCTTCGACCACCCCGTCAAGAACGGCGAAGGACGCGACCTGCAGATCCTGGGCAATGCCTATCTCATGACCGGCAGCGACATATATGGCAGCTCGGAACCCGGCATCGTCATGGTGAGCCGCGACGACAACCATAACGGACGACCGGACGACACGTGGTACGAGTTGCGCGGATGCCTCTATGCCGATCCTGAGACGCGCCACGACTACAGCCGCACCTACACGCGGGCAGGCGATACGCTGCAAAACCCCTTCCACCAGCAGCCCTACTACCCGCAGTGGCTCACGGAGGACAACTATACCCTGCAGGGCGCATTGCTGCCGACACAAACCGAGAAAATCAACGGACAGGTGGTACAACGTATCCTGGACTACGGCTACGCAGACAACCGTCCGAACACCGATACACCGGGCACCTCATTCGACCTCTCATGGGCTATAGACGCGAACGGCAATCCGATCAGTCTGCCATACGTGGATTTCGTTCGCGTCTATACCGCGGTCGATGAGATACACAGCCCCATCGGCGAGTTGAGCACCGAGATCACGGGAGCGATTGACCTGGGCGTTGGTCGTTACGGGACAGAGCCTGGTCGTTAGAAATTAAAAATTAAAAATTAAGAATTAAATTACGGCAAAACGTAACATATTAGTATTAACCATTTAAAAAAAACAAAGTATCTATGAGGAAATTTTTCTTATTGGTAGCAGTAGCGGTAGCCGGCATGATGCAGGCACAGACCGTTACATTGGATCCGGCGCATCCGATCAACCCGAGCGCGCTGGAGTTTGACGCCAACGGCGTATGGACCGAGACGTACAACGAGGAGGACTACTTTACAATCGACTATCCGTCGATGTCGTTCGTACACGGTGCGTGGACCGAGTACAATTTCTGGTACGGCTTCACGGTAGCACAGTGCCAGGACACCACGTTCGAGGCAATGACGCCTGATCAATTCCACTGCGTAGCCGGTGGTGGTCTGGCCGGTAAGGGCACGCCCTACATCCTGGGCTATGCCATGGAGGGTATGGGTCCGACCTCGCCCTGCGAAGTGCATTTCGACGCAGAGTATCTGCCCAAAGAGGTGTATCTGTGCACCGGTAGCTGGGCACAGCACAACGTGCTGGTAGGTGGTGCAGGTCATACCTTCGCCGCCGGCGACAGCCTGGTGATCGAGATCCAGGGTCTGAACGAGAACCACAGTGTCATCGCAGACCGGAAGGTAAGCTTCTTCCTGGCTGACTACCGCAGCGACGATCCGACCAAGTGGACGCTGAACCGCGATTGGGAGCGTTGCGACCTGAGCGCGCTGGGCAATGTGTATGGATTGGTATTCACAATGAAGAGTAGCGACGTAGGCACGTACGGCACCAACACCGCGCTGTACTTCGCTTTGGACGGTCTGAAGATCACGAAGGACATGGAGGTAGCTACCTTCGAGGACGTTACCATTCCGGCAGCCGAGAGCGTACTCCACCTGTCGCAGACCGGCCCGATCAAGAGCGGTTCGTACAACTTCTACCAGGAAGTGGCTGACTACGGCGAGTGGGGCGTTTACTACTTCGGTAACCTGCCCAGCAACAAGTCTGACAACAGCTACGCCAGCTATCTGGATGCTGAGAAATCGGCCAATGGCGGTGCATACGAAGGCCAGAACTTCAATGTATGGAACATGTCGTACTCGGGCAAGGATCGCATCACGCTGGATCGCGAGCACGTAGTACCGGGCTTCTTCCTCAACAACACGGCTTATGCAGTCAACTCGATGACCCAGGGCGACGGTTACGCTAAGAAATTCACGGCCGACGACTGGTTCCGTCTGACGGTTCAGGGTCTGCTGAACGGTATTCCTGTTAACAACCAGGTA
>Ga0247611_10006960_pt1 | contig 14369 bp, 15 predicted proteins | sample 177DNAGHGhighgp2_FD_192422 | JGI IMG/M metagenome (GOLD analysis project Ga0247611, IMG submission 192422) | Sheep rumen microbial communities from Palmerston North, Manawatu-Wanganui, New Zealand - 1770 DNA GHGhigh gp2 | ecosystem: Host-associated > Mammals > Digestive system > Stomach > Rumen...
TTATGGAAAATATTATTATATGGATACTAGAGATTTTATTTATGATTTTTGTTATCAATATAAAGATTATGAATTTTTAGATGTATTTGAACTTATATGCTTTGTTAAACTAAGCATGGATAATTATTTTAAATCTCTTACTTTTTTTAATAATATTGATAGAGAAGAAATGTTATCGCCTTTAAGAATGGGAACTGTTGGTGAGAAGTACGAAAGTAATAAATTTTCTGATTTTAAAGGGAAAAATAATGCTATGTGTTCTGAACGTGGTGCTTTTGCTAATAATATTTTAGCAGTGTATGGAGTAGGTACATGTATGGCTTTAGGAAAAGTTGTACGAAATGGTAAAGAAGAAGGGCATGTATTTAACTTTGTAGATATTGATGATGGTGTATCTTTGGTAGATTTCTCTATTTGTACTGATTTATATGATTCTATGTTTAGAAATGTTATAAAAATTCCTTTTATTCATGACATTGGTGATGATAAGAATCGATTATCTGAAATGGCTGATACATTTGAAAAAATTCATTGTCCTAGTTATTATAGTTTTCTTTATGATGATGAAATTTATTCTTTTTATACTGGAAAAGAGAGAATTTATAAAATAGGAGATTTGGTTCGTGCAAAAAAAGTTGAACCACCTAGGATATTATTAAAAACCTTTAATGAAAATGCCAAAATAGAAGTGTAGATACTTCTATTTTTTTTGGATTGTGGTAAAATGTTATTAGATTATAGGAGGGTAATTATGATAGCTTTAAGTGATGCTGATTTTGTTGCGATTAGAGGAAAAGATAGTGATTTTTTATTAAATAAAGGTGCAGATAAATATGGAGATGATTATGAAGAGTCAATAGAATATTATAGATTAAGTGCTGCTATGGGAAATCCTCAAGCTATTTCTAATCTAGGATATTGTTATTTGTATGGAAGAAGTATTGATCCTAATGTTAGTTTAGCTTTAGCTTATTTTACAATAGCTGGTGATTTGGGTGTGATTGATGCTTTATATAAATTAGGAAATATTTATAGTAGTAATGATTTTGTTGATAAAGATGAAGAATTAGAAAAATATTATTATAAAAAAGCTAATGATGCTTTATTAGATTCTTATGCTTCATATGATGATTTTCCTAGCCTTAGTTTAGCTATTGGTAAAGAGACTATGGAAAAAGGTCTATTTGATACTGATTTAGATAGGGCTTATTACTTATTAAAATGTGCTGAAAAAGGATTTAAAAAGTATCTTGATGCTGGAGATGATTTCTATGAAGATCATTATGCAGAAACATTAGATTTATTAGAAGATAAACAGTTTGATGATGATATTAAAGATAATTATAATGCAATTTATAATGATGAAGAAGATGAAGTTATATGAATCTAGATGAAATTAGAAAGAAATATAATTCACCTGATATGAGTGATGATGTTGCTACTAAGATAAGTAAACTTGATAATACTGCTAGTGAATTAGTAATGCTTACTAAAATTATTGGTATTATTTGTATAGTTGATTTAATACTTCCTGATCCTATATTAGGGTTAGATGAAATATCGTTAGTTGTAATTACTTCAATACTTGGTAGTGTTGCTACTATTATGAATAATAAGATACAAGATTTAGTTATTGAGGGTAGAGCAAAATTAGAATTAAAAGATGTAGAGAAAATTGCTAAAGATGCTTTAAAAGCTAAAAGAAGTAAAAAAAAGAAATAATTTAAGATAATTTAATTTTTTGTTATAATATAAATAGAATAGGAGGGTAGTTATGCAAGAAGAAAAGCCTAAAAGAAAAATAAGTTTTTTATTTACTATAATTATGTGTATTATTGTAGGAGTTGCTGAATTTTTTATATTAAAGGGTGGATATTTAGGATATACTATTGTTAAAAATAATGATAAATCTTCTAATACTGAAGAAAAAGAAAAAACTGACAAACCTAAGGAAGAGGATAATCTTGAATATTTAGAACAAGAGAAATTAATTGAATCTATTGAGGCTAATGGTATTAATAAATATTCTTTTGTTGATGTTGATAATGATGGTTATAAAGAATTATTAACTTATATTGTTACTGATGGTACTAATTTTGATTTAACTGTTTATAAGGGTTATGAGAAAGGATTAGTTTTCCAAAGTAAGGTCTTAGAAAAAGCTAATAGTAATACAAATTTTGTTATTAAAGAAGAAGATAAAGATTATATAGTTTTAGTTTCTGCTTCTGAAGGGGTTGAAAAATTAACTAGGATATATTTTGAAGATGGAAAACTTAAAAGAAAGATAGTTGCTAATCACATGGTTGATAATTATGAATATCAGTCTATGATTGATTCTTTAGAATGGACAATAAAATAGGGTACTTTTAGTATTCTATTTTGTTTTATTGCTAAAAATAGTTTTTGTATGATATAATTTGCTTGTTTGAGGGGATAATTATGAAGAAAAAAATAATTATTATAGTTATAGCTATTTTATTAGTTCTTGGTGGTGTTAGTGCTTTTTTGATATATAGATATAACAAATTTGATTATAAAAAGAATATTACTATTAAGATTGGTGATAAAATACCTAATACTTCAGATTATACTAAATATAAAGCTTCTAAAATTAAGTGGTCTAAACTTAAGATAGAAGATAAAACTACTTATTATGTTGGAGAATATTCGGGTAAAATTAGTTATCATAAAAAGTCTTATAATATTAAATTAACTGTAAAAGATGATAAAGCTCCTGAAATTGAAGTTAGTGATATGGAAACTGACTTTGGAAAAGATATTGATATTTTAAGTAATGTTAAAGTAACAGATAATTCTAAAGATGAAATAAAGACTGAAGTAGTTGGTGAATATGACGTTAATAAAAGTGGGGAATATAATTTAAAAATTGTTTCTACTGATAAGGGTAATAATACTAGTGAAAAAGAATTTAAATTGACTGTTAAAAATGAAGTTGTTGCTCCTGCACCTGCTCCTGCTAGGAGTACAGTTAAAACTGGTACTACTTCTAAAGGATATGCTATTGAGAATAGAGATGGATTATATTATATAAATGGTATTTTAATTGTTAATAAATCTTATGATCTACCTAGTTCTTATAATCCAGGAGGATTACTTTCATCATTTAATAATGCATTTGGTACTATGAAAAGTGCTGCTTCTAATGAAGGTATTTCTCTAAATGTAGGTAGTGGATTTAGATCTTATTCTACTCAGAATGGTTTATATAATAGATATGCTACTAGAGACGGATATGCTGCTGCCGATACATATAGTGCAAGACCAGGACATTCTGAACATCAGTCTGGGTTAGCTGCTGATATTATGGGTGCTACTAATTATTTATATCTTAATCAAGAATGGATTAATACTAGTGAAGGGCAATGGTTAAATCATAATTGTTATAAATATGGTTTTATTATTAGATATCCTAGAGGTAAAGAAGGTATAACTGGATACATATATGAACCTTGGCATATTAGATATGTAGGGGTAGATGTAGCGACTCAATTATATAATGGTGGTAATTGGATTACTCTAGAAGAATATTTAGGAATTGATAGTAAATATTGAAATATCTTTTGATATTTCTTTTTTTACTTTACAAACATACTAGTTTTTATTTAATAATGCATTTATAATTATAAGTGGGTGACTATTATGAAATATAATCATGATGAACTTGAAATAATTTCAAAAGAATTATTTGAATCTTTAAATGATAATTCTTTAAAGTTAGGTTCTTCTCATTTTAATGTTTTTAATATTAATAGTTTTATTATTTTTAATAAAAATTTTAATCCGGAAAATAATAGAATTATGGATATTATGTTATATTTACTAGATTATGCATTAGAGAATGGAAAAATTGATCCTAAAGAAGATATGGATGAGATTTTATTATCTAGCGATGTAAATGAAGAAGAAACAAATAGAATAAGAAAAGCTATTTGGTTTGTAGATAAAATTAGAGATAAGTTCATAAAAAATGAAGGCTATGAAATAGATGGGGATTATATTAGATTCCATGATATTAATGATGATTATATAATAGATTGTAGTGTACCTGTTGTTCTTCTAGGATTGTTTGGATATTATTCTAGAAATAAAAGCAATGATTATAAAGATTATTTAAATAAATTAAAAAGTAAATTTGAATATAATTTTGATAATTCATTGGATTATTTTGTTGGTTTAAAAAAATATTTAAAGGGTAAAAAGAATACTATAAGTAATACTATAATTAATGAAGAATTATTAAGTAAATTATATGTTAAATTAAACGGAAATGAATTAAATAATTATTATGAATTGTTAAGTAAATATGAAGTAAAGGATAAGGCTGAAAAGATAGAGAAAAAATATTTAATTAATAATATTAAAAGATTAAATAGAGATAGAAAGAAAATTAGAAATGATCAATTTATTATGACATCTAATGGACTTATTTCAGAAATGTCTGAAATGATGGGAATAAAAAAAGATAGATATGATGATATTGATTTAGTAATTATATATAGTTATTTACTTTCTTATATTTCTGAAGATGTAGTAGTTGACTATATAAAGATAAGTCTAATGAGTGATGAATTTGTATTTAATAATGAGTATTTTGATAATAGTATAGTAGATTCTTGTAAAGATTTTATCAATGATATTTCTATATTTAGTAATATCAATGATGAAGATATTCGTTTAGAAAGAATTTCAAATTACTTTATAGATTTTAAAAATGAGTTAATTAATGATGATAATTCTATAATGGATAGAATTGAAGATAGAAATAGGAAAATTGTTTCTTCTGTTAGAAATTCTGTAATTAAAGGGGATATTCAATTAATTGATAGAGATAAATTCTTATTATTTGATAATGATGTATATTTTCTAGGTACTTTTAAGGGATTATGTGATTTTGTTAGAAAATTATATTATTTAAATGATGATGAACTTAGTCCTACAGAATGTACTTTTGTTGGGTTAAAAAATATTTTAAATGATGATTTATATGATAGATTTATAGATACTTATAAATTTGCTAATGCTGAGAAAATTAAATATGAGTTACGACCTGATGCAAAAGTAGTTAATAAAACTAATCCTAGAGTTGAAATGTTTATTAATGGATTAATATTTACATTAGTTATTATGTTGATTATTGTAGGTATTATTGGATATATTATTATTTAATAGGAGGGTAATATGAAACAAGAAACTATTTATTTTGAAGAGTTTGTAAAAGTAGAAGGTATTAAGGGTTATATTAAAGTTACTTTGACAGATACAAAAATTATTTTTGAAAAGTTAAAGGGATTATTTAGTAAAAAATTAAAAGTAGTTGATATTATATCTATTAATGATATTAAACAATATAAAAATAAACCGGGTATTAATGTTAAAGATAATATGGTTAAAGTTAATACTATTAAAGGTGATTATATATTTAATTGTGATAATTCTAATATTGCGAAAACTTTTTATAAAGAATTAATTGATATAAAGACTGGAACTGATGCTATAGGTAGAGGGGCTAATAAGTTTAAGAAAGTTACTGGTAATGTTAAACAAATAGTTGATGCTTTTAAGACTGGTTTAACTGTAATTCCTTTAGTTGGTGGAGCTGTTTTAACAATTAAACAAATGATAGATAAATATAAATAATATATATTGGGGGGATCGATATGAGAAAGTCTATCTTTAATATAGAAAAAAAGACTACTTATAAAGATGAATATAATAAAATTATTAAAGTTTTATCTAGTAAATGTTTAAGTTTAGATAAGAAAAATTATTCTTATTTTGAATTTGTTGATACTTTTCTATTTAATAGTTGGAAGTATAGAGATACTTTTATAGATTTGTATTCTTATTTAGATTATATAGGAGTTAATATTAAGAATAAAAAAATAAGTGAGAATAATTTTATTAATTTTTTAGAATTTTTATTAAATATACAATTAGTATTTGAAAATATTAAATATTATAAAGATAATGTTGTTTTTGGTGATAAGTGTTATAGTATTTTATTTCATAATATTCCAGTAATTCTTGATAGATATGGGTTACAGGCATATGATTTAGATGATAAAGTTTTAATATATAAAAAAGATATTGTATTTGATGATTTGTTTGGATTAGTAGATGATGATATTTATGAATTATTATTAAGCTATAATAATATTAATAATAATGGTATAAAAATGAAAAGAATTATTCTTAATAAAATATATGAATATATGAATAAAGATCTTGAATTATATAAATCATTTAATAGTACAATTTTTACTAGTATTAAAAATGTTATTACTAAGATGGGTGTTATTGGAGATATTGATAAAAGATATGAAAAATTATCATATTATAAATTATGTAAATATTATGATTATGCATTTAAAATGATGTGTTATTTGATTGATAGTAAGAATATTTATAAATATAGAGATGAAGTTAGAGAAATTAAATAAATATAAAGAACCTTTTTCAGGTTCTTTCTTTATTGTTCTTTTTCAACTTTTTGTATGAATTCTTGAAAAGATAAGATTTTATTTAGTGGTATATTGTTTTGAATATATTTTTGTTTTTTAATATTTAGGTGAATATTAATTTCATCTTCAGATAATGCTAATTCTGGATACCTATTATATAAATTTAGTATAGTTTTTGACCATTTAATAATTGGTGAAACATCATATTTATTATTTAATTCTAAATAATAATAGTACATTGATATTAGAGTTTTCATTGCTAATAATATAACTTTATTTTTATCACAATTTCTTTTTAATCCTTCTTCTGATGCCCAATTAATGTTATATATAAGACCTTCTAATCCAGTTATTTGATATAATCTATTATTTTTTCTTGTGATAGAAGAAGGGTTTTCTTTATATATATAAGTTATAGTTGATAAATACTTTATTTTTGGATTCATTAATAATACTAGTTGATTAAATCCATTATCTTCATTTGCTTTAGTATTATTAAAGTGAATATCATGCTTTTGTAAAAAACTTCTTCTATATATTTTTCCATGTAACCATGTCAAATCATTCTTTTTTATTTCTTTATGTTTATTACTCTCGCATATAAAACTACTTATAACTAAATCATAATTATCTTTTTTAATTTCATTTAATAATGATTTAATTGAGTTTATTCCATAAAAAGAGTCATCACTATCAATAAAAATTATAAATTCTTGATTAGTTGATTTTAATCCTAAATTACGTGCTTCTCCTGGACCTACATTTTTATTTGTATGAATTTCTTTTATATTCATATATGGAGTAAAGTAATTAATGAATGATGAATATGAATAATCTGAATAGTCATTTACTATAGTAACTTGATAATCTTCTTTTTCTAATCCTTTTTGAATTAAAATAGATGATAAAGTATTTAATAATGTGTCTTTTGCGTTATATGCAGGAATTATAATATCTAGACTCATAATATCACCAACTATATTGTAGCAAATTATTAATAAAAAAATATATAGTTTAGTATATTATTTTTGTTATAATTATAGTAGTTATGGAGGTAAAATGATAGGAGTTTTTTTAGCAGATGGATTTGAAGAAAGTGAAGGTATTATTACAATAGATTTATTGAGAAGAGCAGGATTTGATGTTAAGACTATATCTATTACTGATAATAATATAATTACTTCTTCTCATAGTATTAAATTATATAGTGATTTAACTTGGAATGAGTTTAATGATTATAAATTTGATGTTTTAGTTATTCCTGGTGGTAAACTAGGGGTTAACAACCTTAGTAATTTTAGTGAATTGTCTAATGTATTAATTAAACATAATAGTAATGGTGGGATTATTGCTGCTATATGTGCAGGACCTAGTATTTTAGGTAATATTGGTTTACTTAAAGATATTAATTATACTTGTTATCCTGGTTTTGAAAATGATTCTTTTGAAGGTCATTATATGAATAATAATTTATGTCATAATAAAAATATAATTACTGCTAGAGCTATGTCTTCTACTACTGAGTTTGCTAGAGAAATTATTAATAGTATAGATTCTACATTATTAGATAATGTTGATGAAGAAATTCAATATAAAAAATAGAAGGGAGTGATAATATGAAGTATAGATGTAAAATTTGTGGCTATATTTATGATCCAAAAGATAATAATGGGGTAGAATTTGTAGATTTACCTGAAGATTGGGTTTGTCCTCTATGTGGAGCAACAAAAACTGACTTTGAAGAAGTATCTGAATAGAAGAAATTTATTTCTTCTTTTTTATTTAAAAAATTGTAATAATTTATTTTTTTTTATATAATTATAGTTAGAGGCGGTTAGTATGAAGAAAATTAAGTTAATTACTATTTTATTATTAGGTGTTATTTTATTTACAGGATGTTCGAGCAAAGATGCTCTTAAATTTAAAGAAGATTATGAAAGTATTAATGGAAAAGAAATAGGAGATAATAAATATAGAGAAGTTTCTATTGATAAAGATAATCCTTTTGTTGAAGTTGATGCTGAAAAGATTTTAAAGATGATAGAAGATAAGAAATCTTTTTATGTTTATTTTGGAGATAAAAAATGTCCTTGGTGTAGAAGTGTAATTGAAAAAGCAATTAAAGTTTCTAAAGACTATGATATTGATAAGATTTATTATGTTTCTATTTGGGATGATGATTTTAATGAAATATTAAGAGATAAATATAAATTAGATGATAAAGGAAAAGTAGAAAAAGTAAGTGATGGAACTGATACTTATAATAAATTATTAAAAGAATTTGATAGTGTATTAAGTGACTATACTTTAACTGATAGTAATAATAAAGAAGTTAAGGTTGGAGAAAAAAGAATCTATGCACCTAACTTTATATATATTAATGAAGGTAAGGCAATAAAAATGACTGAAGGAATTTCTGATAAACAAAAAGATGCTTTTCAAGAATTGAGTGATGATATATTAGATGATGAAGAAAAATTATTTAAAGAATTCTTTAATAATTCAACTCAATGTAGTAAAGATGGTTGCTAGAGTAGGAAGTACTTTATGATTATTAGAGGTGCTAATTTAGAACCAACTGAAACTGAATTTACTAATTTAAGTGGATGGGACTGGACTAATGATGAGGAAAAAACTAGATTAATAAAATATATTGAAGATACATATTACAGTTTAGAAAGTCAAGTTGGTGAAGTAAATGAATTTCCTCATGATGGAAAAGATCACGTATTAATTGTTCCTGGAATGTTAAATCATAGATGCTCTCCAGAATTTGAAAATCTTGAGAGTATGTCAGCCCATGGGGTACTTGCTAGTGAATGGTTTGGTGTTTTAGAAAGTGAATTAGAAGGAAGATTTTGTGTATTTATTTCTAGAATGAAAGATGATAATTATCCTTATAAAGGGGATTTGGCAGAGGATAATAGAAGTAGATTAAATATTGGAAGAAATGTCTTATTATTTTTTGATGATCAAAATCCTGTTATGAAAAAATTATTACATTTAGATTATTTTGAATATGAAAATATTAAAAAGACTGATCCATCTAAATTAAGTGAAATATATACAAGTGATGAAATAGAATTGTTTGATAAATTAATTGAACCACTTTCTCCAGCTGGTGCTATGATGAGATCTGATTATGATAGTAAATTTAATTATTGGTCTGCTATAGTTGGAGGAATTCCTTCAAGTTTAGTTAATGGTGTTTGTATAAAAACTAATAATTTTAGTGATGAGGAAAATAAAAGATTAAGTGATTTGTTTCCTAATGCTACAATTTTTAATAATAATTTAGAGATTGTTTGTGAGAGAAAAAATACAATTGATAAACCTCATAAATTTGACAAATAATAAAAAAAGTATTAAAATCTATGGAAAACGAAGACGCAAAGAAAATAATTATTATAGATTTATAGAGAGTTTAGGATGGTGGAAGCTAAATAATAAGTAATAGTTTAATAGAGCTTTGTTGAGTTTTGTTCGTGTAATTACGTTAAAGATTAAAAGTGGCTTTATGCAATTAGAGTGGTACCGCGAGTAGTTCGTCTCTAGTGTAAGGCCACTTTTTTATTGAAGGAGGGGATTTATATGCCTATGTGGGCTGGAAGATTTGAAAAGGAAGAAAATGAATTAACAAATGAAATTAATTCATCAATTAAAATTGATAAGAGATTATATAAAGAGGATATTAGAGGAAGTATTGCTCATGCTACTATGTTGGGTGAGTGTAATATTATTTCTAAAGATAATAGTAAAAAAATAATTAATGGATTAAAAGAAATATTATCTGATATTGAAAGTGGAAAACTTGAAATTGATCTATCTAAAGAAGATATTCATATGTTTATAGAAGAAGAATTAACAAATAGAATAGGTGATGCTGGTAAAATGGTTCATACTGCTAGGAGTAGAAATGATCAGGTGGCTGTTGATATTAAGTTATTCTTAAGAGAAGAAATTATTAATATAAAAAAGTTATTAATTGATTTAATAAAAGAATTAATTAAAATTAGTAAGAATAACATTATTACTATTATGCCTGTTTTTACTCATATGCAAGATGCACAACCTTCAACTATTGCTCATTACTTGATGGCTTATACTGAAATGTTTAGAAGAGATATTTCTAGATTAAATGATGCTTATAAAAGACTTAATGTAAATCCTTTAGGAAGTTGTGCATTAGCTGCTACATCATATGATACTGATAGATTATTAACTACTAAACTATTAGAGTTTGATAGTCCAACTCTTAATAGTTTAGATGGGGTTTCTGATAGAGATTTTGCTATTGAATTATTAAATGATATTTCTATTATTATGATGCATTTATCTAGATTTTCTGAAGAAATAATAATTTTTTCTTCTAATGAATTTAAATTTGTTGAATTAGATGATGCTTTTTCTACTGGATCATCAATTATGCCTCAAAAGAAAAATCCGGATATTTGTGAATTAATTCGAGGTAAAACTGGAAGAGTCTATGGTAATTTGATGAATTTATTGACTGTAATGAAGGGACTTCCTTTAGCTTATAATAAAGATATGCAAGAAGATAAAGAATGCTTATTTGATTCTATTGATACTGTTAAATTATCTTTAAAAGTATTTATTCCTATGTTAGATTCAATTAAGTTTAATAAAGAAAAAATGCTTGATGCTGCTAAGAAGGGGTTTATTAATGCAACAGACTTGGCTGATTATTTAACTAAGAAGGGTATGCCTTTTAGAGATGCATATAAATTGGTTGGAAAAATAGTTTCTTATTCTATAAAGAATGATAAATCTTTAAATGATTTAACAATAGAAGAGTATAAGAGTTTTTCAAATGAATTTGATATTGATTTATATGATTCTATAGATTTAGTTAATATAGTTAATAGTAAAAATACTATTGGTGGACCTGCGCCTGATACAGTTAAAAAGCATATAGAAATTATAGAAAAAGAATTAGTAAGCATATAAAAAAGATGATTAATATCATCTTTTTTATTCTAAATTATCTTTATAATTACTTTCACAAGTAAGATTTATATTTAATTTTTTTAATGATGTTTTATCTCCATTAGTAACAATATATGTAGCGTGAGCATCACATCCATTTAATTTTGAAATATTTGATAACGCTTTTTTTATCATATCGTTTGTTGCTGAGCAAATACCTAATGCAATAAGTGTTTCTGTTAGGTTTAGTCTTCTATCATCATTCATGTGTCCTTTTAACTCTTGCATTGGTTTTAATACACTAGGTGATAGTAATTTAATATCATCAGGAATCTTACTTAAATATTTAATTGCATTTAGTATTACGCTTGCTGCTGGAGTTAATATATCTGTTTGTTTTCCTGTAATGATCTTTTTGTTAATTTTAAGAGCTATTACAGGTAAGTTTTCTTTTTCACTTTTTTCTAATGCACTTTTTGTAACATCTAAGTAATTTTCATCTATATTTAATTCATTCATTAAAAGTTTTATTTTTTGATATGCATCTTCATCACTTAAGCCTAATTTATAATTCATTAATTCATTATAATATCTTCTTACTATTTCTTTTTTAGCAGCTTCTTCTACTACTTCATTATTAGTAATACAATATCCTAACATATTAACTCCCATGTCTGTTGGAGATTTATAAATATCTGTTTTGGATATTTTATTTAATATTGCTTTTAAGACAGGAAATAATTCTATATCTCTATTATAATTTACTGCTTTTTGGTTGTAGCATTCTAGATGAAATGGATCTATCATATTAACATCTTTTAAATCGGCTGTTGCTGCTTCATATGCTAAGTTAACCGGATGTCTTAGTGGTAAGTTCCATACAGGAAATGTTTCAAATTTTGCATATCCTGCATTAACTCCTCTTTTATTTTCATGATAAAGTTGTGATAGACAAGTTGCTAGTTTTCCTGAACCAGGACCAGGGGCATTTACTAAAATTAATTTTTTAGATGTTTCGATATAAGGGTTAGCTCCATAACCTTCTTCACTTACAATAGTTTCTACATCAGTAGGGTATCCTTTTGTATAAGTATGTATATATGTTTTTATACCATTTCTATTCAATTTATTTATAAATTTATCTGCATTTACTTGATTTTTATATAAAGTTACAACAACACTATTTACTGTGAATCCCATTTCGTTAGAATAGTTAATTAATTTTAGTACTTCGTTGTCATATGTATTTCCGTATTCTCCTCTTATTTTGTTTCTTTCTATGTCGTTAGCATTTATACAAAAAATAATTTCTAAATCATCTTTTAGTTCTTTAAACATATTAATTTTAGAATCTTTTTGAAATCCAGGTAATACTCTTGTAGCATGAGAATCATCAAATAATTTTCCACCTATTTCTAAATATAGTTTGTCAAATAATTTAAATCTTTCTCTTATTTTTTCACTTTGTATTTTTAAATATTTTTTATTATCGAATCCTTTTTTCATTCTATCACCTCATACTTTCTTTATAATTTAATTATATAATATTTTTAATTTAAAGAGGTGATTGTTGACACAAAAAAAACTAGTTGTTTACTAGTTTTTTATTCTAAGACCCAAAGGGTTCCCATAATTCCATCTTCGTAACATGTGTACATTATTAGATCTGAGGACATATCATAAAAAGAACTATTATTTATATCTATTAAATCTGGTCCTGTATTATATCCTCTTGATTTATAAATTAATCTATATGTAAGTATATTTCCATTACTTAGTTTTATATATGCTTTATCTCCAGGATTTAATGTTATTAATACTTTGAATCCTTGATAGTTATGGTCTGCAATTACTTTTCTTCCACCATTATAGTAGTATGCAGCACTATCTTGATTATCTACTAAAGTTTGTAAACTTTGGTTTGATGTAGTATTAATATTATAATCATATAAAGCTACATTATAATATGATACGTATAATCTACCATAAGTTCCTGTATTAGAATAATCATTTCTAATATTTGAAATAGGATCATTTAATATTGGTTGTTGATAGTTTGTTTCTACTTTAGTAACTTCATTATTTGAATTATTTTCAACTACTTCTTTTGTTTCTTCAGTATTATTTGTTTCTTCAACTTTTTCTTCATCTTTATTTGCTACTACTTGTTCTATTGGTAATGTTTTCTCATTAATTAATTCTGTTTTTATAGTATATCCTTTTGAATCTATTAATGTTGTTGATAAGATAATAGATAATATACATATAAACATTTTTGTAGCACATAAAAACATTCTCTTTTTACTATTCATAACCTAATACCCCTTTAATTGCGCATTATTATAACATAAGATGTCTTAAAAATCAATCCTTTTGGGATTGATTTATCTTATACACATGTTTTTGAAATCTATATCAATTTATTGTAAAAAATAATATTTCATGTATAATAATAAATTACTTGAGGAGGTTTGGAAATATGTCTAAATTAGTGGATATAAAAGGTTATTGGAATGATTCTTATGAGAATGATTTTAATGACAATGATATGTGGGAAGGTAAATTATTACTAGAAGATGATGGTTGGTTTGAAGGTATTGTTAATGATCCAACTAGTTCATATACTGGCGATAGAATGGTATTTGGAATTTATCATCCTACTAAAATAATAGAATTACTTAAAGTTTCTCCAGCAAATGTTAGTGATCCTTTTGTATTTAGAGGTCAAAGAGATGCTAAAGGGTATGAAGGCGATTTCTCAGAATTAGGATTCTTTGGGGAACAATATTGTGGTGTTTCTCATCTTATTACTCAACATGTTGATTATTTAAAAGAAAATAATTATCCAGAAGTGGCTAATAGAGATATAGAAGCAGAAAAAGAAGAATTAGCAAAAAGAATAGCTACTTTTAAACAAAATGATGATTTTGCAGAATT
>Ga0247611_10006961_pt1 | contig 14366 bp, 24 predicted proteins | sample 177DNAGHGhighgp2_FD_192422 | JGI IMG/M metagenome (GOLD analysis project Ga0247611, IMG submission 192422) | Sheep rumen microbial communities from Palmerston North, Manawatu-Wanganui, New Zealand - 1770 DNA GHGhigh gp2 | ecosystem: Host-associated > Mammals > Digestive system > Stomach > Rumen...
TGTTTGCTTTGCTCCTCCTATTATAGAATTTCCAAAATGTTCAGTTACAGCATTAAACTTCTCTTGAGCTGAACCATTTTTCATTATTTTATTAAATTTATTAGCTTCTTTCATTGCATCTATGTCAGCTGAACTAAGTCTTGTTGCATTTGCTATTTCGTTTTTACTAGCTAAAGTCATAGCATTTTTATTATTTACAATATTTTTTATTTGGTCCCATATACTTGTATTATTTTTGCTGTTTGTGTCCTTGCTATTATTTGAAAAAGTTTGTATAGCAGATGGTTGAATTTTTCTTTTTATGTTATTATTATTTTGAGAATAATGTATATTTTGATTAATATTAAGTTTTCTTTTAAATTCTTCTTCTTTTTGTTTTCTTGCTTCTGCATTTCTTTGTGATGTTATAATATTTTGCCCTATATTCTTCCATAAACTTCCTGTTACTACATTCGATATCTGTTTTACTGTACTATCAGAGGTATTTGATGATTTTTTCTTTTTTTCTTCTTCCTCTTTCTTTTTCTTTATTTCACTCCAAGACATTTCTTACCTCCTATAATCCAAGCTTTTTAGTTATTGCCTCTGCTTCTTCTTCTGTTATACTTCCGTTCTTATATGCGTTATATACTGAATTACTTGCATTATTCTTAACCGTCTTTAATGCTCCTGAAATATTTCCAGATTTTAAGTTTGTCACTATTGAACCTAGTGTTAATCCACCTTTTGCAGTTTCTTTTAATAATTCTTTCACGTTATCTAAAACATTTTGAGCATTCTTGCTTAGTTTTGTATTACCGTCATCAGTATTTATGCTAGTAGGACTTGATGACGATTTTTTAGAAGATTTCCTTGTTGTATAACTTCTCCTAGAACCTCCACTACTTCTTGAACTACTAGCCTTAGCTTTTTTTGACAATTCATATTCCTTTTGCCATTGAGAATCTGATACTTTATCTCTGCTCTTTTGATAATTAAATGTTTTCTTCCATTGCTTATCACTAACTTTATCTCTACTCTTTTGATAATTATAATTCTTAAGCCATTGGTCATCAGCAACTTTATCTCTTGATAATTGATACTCATAGTTCCTATCATTTTGAGCTTTTTGATAATCAAATTCTTGTTGCCAATTAGATTGTGCAAGTGCATCTTGTTCTTTTTGATATAAAAATTGTTCTCTATTATTCCTTAAATCATATTCTTCACTTAATAATTGCATTTTCTGTTTATAAAGCTCTAATGCGTTTTGAGCAAGTGTTATATCTCCATTTTGTCTTGCTTGATTTATTTGAAAATCTACATCTGCTTTTAAATCTCTTGCATTATTAAGTGTAGATGTTATATTGTTTTGATATGTATTATACATTCTAGCTTGAGTTGTTTCAGCATATCCACTATTTGCTAATCCTTGTCCTGCAAGGTCCTCTGCCTGTTGTCCAAACGGATTACTATTCTTTTTATAGTCTTGATATATTGCTCTATTTTGTTGCACGGTTTCTCTATCTATGTCTTCTTTTTGTCTAGCCAAGTTATCTACTTGCATTTGAGTCTGTTTGTTTACTATATCGTTCTGTTGTTGCAATGACTTGTCTAGCATCTGATTATAATTTGCGACATATTTATCTATATCTTGATATCCTTCTAAAGCCATTTTTTACCTCCTTTTATTAATATTTTGTATATGTTATATCTGTCTGCAATACAACATCGCTTGGTAAATCAGTATTGTCTAAGGTATTAATTATTATATTTCCATTTTCATAAACTGTAATTATGCAATTAGAAAATGTAAGATTAGGATATGTTCCTTTATATAATGGACATACTGTCTGGAAACTTCCAAAAGGTCCATATTGATATGGTATATGTGCAATTGTTTCTCCTGAATGAACTATCCCATAATCTACAGTACTCATAAAATTAAGATCTAATTTTATAGTAATTACTTTCCCATATTCTAAAAACTCGACTGCTCCTAGATGTTTTTCAACACTTCCTGTATGTCTTGAACTTATAAATTTATTATCTAATTCTACTGTTAGAACATCATTTATATATTCTTTAATATCTAATCCTGCCTGGTCAAAAAGTCTTTTTAATTCTGCTGAATCCATAGTAGGTCTATCTGCATTTTTTTGATGATATCTAATATCCTTTAAAAATTTTGTTAAACTCATACTCTTACCTCCTATCTCTTTACATATCCACCCTCAAAGGCTTCTATAATTGAGTCATATATTCCAAATGGTTTATCTAATTCATCACTATAGAATTTTAATTGCAATTCTATAAATTTCTTTTCTTTTATTTTATAAATAATATTTGAATTTATAGTCGTTATATAAGCAAAATTCGAATAATCTATATCGCTATAATCAAAACCACCACTTGCATATTCATTTATAAATTTCTCCATTTGTGTTTTATTTGTTTTCTCTGCTACCTTTACCTTACTATTTGGAATTGTCTTTATTTTGGCTACTCCACCTCTTTTATTAGTTGTCTTATATTTGTTTCCATATTCAAAGTTGTCCATTGGAGTTGTCCAGTAACTCTCAATTATTTCCCCATTATCGTTAGTCCCTTCGACAATAAAAATAGAGCCATCTCCAGCTCCTATGTATAAATTACCTTTATATTCTTTTAAAATCGTTGCTTGTGCATTCTCAATGTTCCAATAGTACCATTCATATTCATATCCATTTACACTTTGATATAGTTGTCTTATATCTCCTAAATATATATGAGAATTTGCAAGTATCAGTAAGTATCCGTTCCATTCTGCCATCATTGACAAGTCAAAATTATTTTCATTCACTAGCTTATTATCTACTAGACTACTTTTATGACTTAATAATTGTTGTGAAGCTATATCGTTACTTGATATTCCTTCTAGTCCTGTTTTGCTTAAAAATACTATATCATCTTTGTAGTTTATAGCATCTGAATAGCAACCTGTAGATACATTTCCTTGAAAATTTGGATATACTTTTCCTATACTATCTGTTGTTGCGGTGTGATAAAATATTGTATCTCTTTCTTGTGATGGCTCCTTAAATACCCACAATATATTGTTTCCTACTACTAATGCTTTTATATCGCTTTCATCTGTTCCATCTTGATAATAAGCAAGGTCGCTTACATAATTAGGTGTATTTAATTGACTATGAAATATTGCATTAGGATAATCAGGATTACCTGTAAAAAACAATCTCCTATCAAACACAACCATTTTAGTACATTTTGATATTCTATCTATATAGCCTGAAACAGCTTTGCTGAATGTTATCTCTACATTATCAGTCCCACTTAAAGTAGGTGCTGATGGTGCAGTAGTAAATGTTACTTTTCCTGCTGTGGCATTTACCGTGTAATTTGTAACAACTGCGTCATTGACTTTTACTTCTGTTATTGAGTCTATTTCAGTTGTGTCTAGGTAGTAGTCTGTTGATGTTCCATCTGCTACAAATGTATTTTTTCTTTTAGGCTGTAATACATTGACGTCTTGATAAGGCTCTCCTCCTCCACTTGGAGAACGTGATATAGTAGTTGTTGGTATATATGGATTATCACTTGAAACATCTTTTAAAGTTGTTCCATCATAAACTAAATAATTGGCTCCATCTACTATGTATAGTTTTTCATTGAATATTACAAATGAACTTTTTGCATCATTCATATTGTTTTTAAGTATTGTTCCTGTTGGGGTATCTGGAAAGTTCTCCCATAGAAATAAATTTGTTCCTGCATGAATTAATGCTTTGTCATTGTAGAAATATATACCATTTATCTTACTCATAAAATTAGCAAGTTCTCTATATCCTGGTCTTGTTTCTATACAACTTCCTTGTGTGTCTTTGTAATTCTTCCACACATTTAAAGCATCTGGACTTCTTGAAAGTAAAACTAAAGAAGGATCGTTTGCAAAATCTACTCCTCTAAAATCGGAATATACTCTTCTAATTGGTGTACTTCTCATTAAATCACTCCCTCTTCTACTGTTATTGCTATGCTACTTCTTGCTGTATCCCATGATTGCATTTTTCTCATATATTCAGTATAAAATGCTGTATAGTCTGCACTTGGATCAGCCTTTAAAATATCATTTGCTACTAAATATGGCACCATCATTTGAGCATCTTGGTCTATTTCTAACTGAAAATTGTTATTTGTTTCTTCTGTTATTACAGTTGGGAAAGCATAATATTCTAAAACATATTTATAATTTGATGCTCTATTTATGTATATCTTTTTACCTAATGTGTAATAATCAGGAGCTACTTGGTTATTGTCTTCATCCATTGCTATAAGTCTTTTTTGTTGGTACATATCACTTGGCGAAGAAAATTCTTCATATCCTGTTCCATCTTCACTTATTTCTTTTAATACCTTTGTTTTAATTATTTTCTTTTCTTGACTTAGTTCTTGATATGCAGGAGCATATACTAAATTAAGTCTTGCTCTTATATCTTCATCATCAGTTAAATACTGATTATTTGGTGCATATTCTTCAATTAATGCTAGTGTTATTTTTTTATTTTCTCCTAATGTCATAATTCCCTCCTTAATCAAATTTCAAGCATTTTAAATCTTCCTTAACCTCTTCTACTGTCTTTGGCTCAAAATCAGGTAAAATATATCCTTGTCCATCTTGCCATAATAATCTTGTTCCTTCTTGTAAGTCTATTTCAAGTTTAGAGTATTCTTTAATTTTTGCTCCATTATGTTCTCTTTCATCTTTTATTTCTGTTGTAAACTTTGTACCTTTTATTGTTTGATGTACTCTTCCGTCTTCTGTTACATCATCTACATCTGTATCTTTATTTACTGTTAATCCTAAAAATTGATAGTATTGAGGTTTAATCATATATCTTTCAACATGATCCTGTGGCTTTTTACCTTTGCATATTTTCTTTTCTTCTTCCATAATCTTCTTTCCTTTCCGCTTTTGTTAGAGTCGAACTAACCTAGCCCCATAAAGCGATATAAAAGGGAGATTAATTCTCCCTCTAACTATGCAGGTATTGTTTCTAGTAATGCATATATTTGCTCTGGTCTTACAACTTTTGCTCCATATACATATAAACCTTTTACAATATCTCCAAATCCTTTTTCTTTCTCAATAGCTTTTACTGTGTCAACTTGTCCTGCAAATGCAACAGCTTTTGAAGTTCTTATAATGTTATATCTTACATGGTCTGTTGTATTTACTGGTAATAGGTTTTCAATACATACCATTATGTTATTATATTTTCCTACTGCACCTTTCTTTGCCAAGTCAACATTGTTTGTTAATGTTTCTGTTAAAGCTTGTCTTAGGAAAGAGTACATTTTTGGAGAAAATTCTCCATATAGGTCGTCTGTTGGTTTTACATTGTTTGTATATAAAGCAACTAAACCTTCTTCTACCTTTTCTACTGCATTTGTTTTTGAAGGTGTAAATGCTGTACCTTTTGCAACAGTTGAACCTGTTTTTTCTATTTCAGCTTTGATTACAGAAGCAACATATTTGTCTCCTTCTTCGTGAAGAGCTTTTGCACATTCTCTTGTATCGTTTTCTAAAACTCCTGGTATAGATTGAGCTTTATCAACATTATCAAAATATCTTGCGAAGTATTTGAATTGATCAATTACTAATTCTTGATCTACTCCATCTACATTCTCGATATTGATATCTGTTCCTGGTACATAAGTTCCAATAGTTGGAGCTACTGAACCTGTTATTTTTAATTTGTTTCCTGCTTTTATTTCTCCTTCAAATTGATAATCGCAATGTGTTCTTAATCCTGTTAAAGTATCTAGAGCATTTTGTATTTTTTTGCTCCATAAAGTTTGTTTAAATACTGCTACTGACATAATTTTCTACTTCCTTTCTTATTTTTTGTACCATTGCAACCTTGACTTATCGACTATTTCCATTATTTTTGGATTATTCAAATCCTCATCTGTCAATTTATCGAAGTCATCAGGGCTGTAATAGTCTTTTATTTGTTTAACTTGTGCATTTGATTTAGCACTTCCTGGACTATATGGTTTTTCAACCTTATTTCCATTTAATTTAGTAAACATCTCATATATTTTAGAGATGTCTGTTTGATTGTTGAATTGGTTACTAAAACTTTTAAATTCATCTGTTTCTAAGACATTTGAATCATACCCTTTAGCTTTCAATTCTCTTATGTTATTCCTTCTTGTTAGCTCTGCACCTAGAATATTAAATTCTTCGGTTTCTCTTACACTTCTTTGTTCTCTTGGAATACTTGCTATTCTATTAGCTTCTTCTTCCATATCTTCGTATGAAAGTTTAATGAATTGATTAGCTCTTGCTTGTCCTAAGATTCTTTCATCTTCTTCGCTGTAGTTGCTATATTCAGGAATGTCTAATCCATTTCCTTTATAAAAATCAGCTGTTTCCTTAATTGCTTCATCTAAACTATTTGTGCCTGTTCCAGCTTTTACGATATCTTCAAGATACTTATACTTTCGCATTTCTTCTTTGCTTTTATTTTCTCTTGCTCTTCTATCTCTGATAAGCCTCTCTTCTACTTTTTCTTCAAAAAGTTTATTAGCTCTTTCTTCGATTTCAGCTTCGATATCTCTTTCTTGAGTTTCTTCGGTTTCATTATCTACACTAGTATCGATATTTACTTCCTCTAACTCTTCTTCTGATGTTTCAGGTACATCAGTTGTTATGATTTCATCTTCCATAACTACCTCCCCATTTAAAGTCCGTCGACTATTAATTCCTTGCATCTTTTACCGTCATAAGCACGTTTTGGACATATAAAAAGAGAGCTTATTTGCTCTCTTCATCACTTGGTATTTCTTGTGTAGCTTCATAACCACACTTTTTACATTGCAATTTCATTTGGTTGTTCTTGACTTCCTTGACCATCATTTCCACCAATTGGCATTGAGGACATTTCATTCTCTCCACCTCCTTGTAATTGCATTACTTGATTCATTGCACTACTTAATTGATTTGCTTCCATTTGCATTTGTGTCAGTCTTTGTTGATTTTCTTTTCTTCTTGTTACTATCTTTTCTAGAGTTGCTTTTGGCATTACTGCATCAGCAGGAAGGCTATCTACATATTCTTCAAAAGTTATCTTATCACTCATAAATAAGTTCTCTAAACTTTGTTCTTGTGCAAACTTATCATAACTACTACGTGGTGTTATATCTACTTTAATACGAGGTTCTAACTGTTGTAACATTTCATAAGAGATGATTCCTGGTTCTTGTACTATATTGCCATCTGCATCTTTTTGTTCGTACATTATATTCATTCCATTTACTTCATAAGATTTCCACATATCAAACCATATTCTTGCTAAATCTTCTACAAAACATTTGTAGTTCTCTACTTGTTCTCCTAATGGTTGTTGACTTGCTTGTTGTACTGCTAAAATGGCTTTTCCTGATGCTTGTGTTGGATCTATATTTCCTGTTGCTGTATCTCCTGCTCCTTCTAAGTCCCTTGTGTTTGTTTTCATCTCTGCTGAAAGATTACCTGCATCTGAACTCATTGATGTTGGATATATATAACCTATTGCTTTTCTTACATCATCTACAGTTGCTCCACCTTTTATTGCTATTGCTCCACCTACTTTAGTCAATTCTTTTGCATTTGCAACTAAATCTTGATTATATACAAGCTTTTGAAATGCTCCTATTTTTACTGCTAAAGCTCTTCTTGCATCTATCTTGTTTATTTCTATTTGATTAGGAATAACACAATTTACTGCTCCTATTCCTCTTGAGCTTCCTTTCTTTTCTTCCCATACAAAGTGTGCTATAGGATATAAATTCATTCCTGTTGGCTTTTCTTTTTCTAATTCAACACATTTAGTTGCTTTAGTATAGAAAACTTTTCCATTTTCTTTATAGTATTTTAATAACACTAAACACATTGGATTTACTTCATCTGTTATTCCTGTATATCCTGCTTGTTCTTGTACTTCTGAATCAGGTAATATTAATTTTATTTTTGTATCTTCTATTCCTAATTTCTTTGCTTCTTCCCTTACTTGTGATACTGGTTGTCTATATGCAATTATTATGTATGGTTGACTTTGTATATCAGAACTGTTTTCATTTCCATAGTAAACATTATTTTTATCAATTACTTCTACTATGTTTTCTTCATCAAAATATGTATGAATTATTCCTTCTGAATTTATACAAGCATCTTTTGAAGCTTCTCTTACTTTTTGGTCTGCTTTTTGTATCTCCCATACCTTTGCCATATGGCTATTTAATACCTTACATATTTGCTCTAAAGTTTGTCCTTCTTCGTAAGTATCATAAATGTTAGGATTAAATACTATTTCATAATGATTCTGTATTATAACTCCTAATTTGTATTTAACAATAGGTTTTATTATGTTTTGCACAACTGGTTGTATATCTCCTAATTTTGCGCCTTCCCATTGATTACCATGATAAAAGTTATAGTTTATTTCTGTTTCGGTATATAGATTGTGTGACCTATTAAACATTACTCCTTTTTGGTAATCTACCCATACAGTTGTTACATTCTCTTCTTCCTTATAATCCTGTTCCAATATTTCTCAACTCCTTTTGACCTTGTGGTGTTCCATCATAATTATTGATGTTATCTAAAATTGTATTTAGCTCTTCTAGTTTTTCTTTGTTTTCTTCATTAATCTTTTTATTCTCAACTTTTTCTTTAATGGTTGTAATAGGATTTTGTATATGTATAGGCTTTTCATTATTCAACCTATACCCACAAAAAAATCCTACGCATAGACAAGCTATACATAGGATTGTATATATTAAACTAATCATTTTTCTTTTTACCTCTCTTTACAGGTTTCTTTTCTTCCTTAACTTCTTCTTTTTTATCTTCTGACTTTCCATACCATCTTTCTCTAAATAACTTCTTTTTCATCTAAATTTCCTCCTTTAAATATTTTATAAAATCATCTTCAACTTTTTTAAAACCCTTAGGATCCTTTCTTCTTTCTGAGATATAGAGTAATAATATTGATATTGGTATAAGATTAAAAAATATTCCTACAAGTATTCCTCCTATTATTCCACTTATACATTCGTTCATAGATTAATCCTCCACTTTTATAACAAAGTTTTTCCATTTTTTATAAGCATCAATATACATCTCTTTCTTGTCTCCATTGTATGTACATTCATAATACATTCCGTCGCTTATTGTTGTACTTAATAATGCTTTATTGTTTTGTAATGCTTTAACTCCCCATACAAAAAACACATTGTCTTCTGTTATTTTCCCGTTTTTGTCTGTACTATCTGCCTGTGAATTAAAGTAATCTACTACTGCCTTTTTGCATATTTTTATAAATTTATCATTATCCATAATTGCCTCCTAAAATACCGAAATAATGCTATCTGCATCATCTCTTTTTTCTTTTTTGAATCCAAATTCTACTTCTATAGCTCTTTGTATCTGTTCTACCTCTTGTATTTCTACTTTCATACTTTGTTGTGGTCTTATATAATAAGCTATTGCAAGTGCCATAACTAAATCATCATGACTTCCTTGCTGTGCTTCTGGTCTTCCTTTTTCATTCCTTACAAATACTAGCATCTCTTCTAATGTTTCTTTGTCATTTATTAATTCTATATGGTCGTTTACTATTTCTTGTAATTGAGAAAGTATCAATGGTCTTGTTATTCTATCTGTTTTAAATCCAAATCTCTTCTCATTCTTTCCTGTATATGTATCTTCTCTTTCTCTTATAAATTGTTTTGGATACTCATATTCTTCTAACTTTTTTATTGGATATGTATCAAAGTTAGCTTCAATTCCTATTAAAGCTTTATTGTAATACATTCCTAAACAATACATTTGCCTGGTGTATTCGTCTGAATCAAATTGACTTCTTAACTTTGCTACTTGTTTTCCTGTTGTATTATCTAATACATGTCCTGTAAAATAATCGCTTCCTTCTCCTGCTGTATCTCCTGATAATACATAAGGATAATACTTCTTTGGTAATTCATATATATCTATAAATCCGTTTTCATCTTCTATAAATTTTATATCTGTTATTCTATTATTTTTATAAGTATAAGAAAAAGAACCTCTTTTTATTGGTTCTTTAATATCTTTTAATCTTTTATTTATATTTCTTGCATTAAAGAATGTCTTTCCTAATACTCCCCATAATCCTAGACAATAAACATTGTAGTAATATTCGTCTGTATTTTTAAAACTCTCAAGAGTTTCTTTGTCGTCTTCTGTTAAAAACTTATTATCTTTATAAGTGCTATGACATACTGTTGCTAGTTTAGAATCTATAAAGTGTCTTTTAATCCAATGATTTACGTTTACAGGGTTAAAACTTAATACCATCTGCTTCTTTGACTTTCCACCTCTTAAACGTACTTTTAATTGGTTTATATCTTCTTCTAACATTTCTGTTGCTTCTTCGCACCATACATCTGTTAGCTCTCCATTTTCAAATGTAACTGATTTTAACTTTTCTGAATCATCTAGTCCTGCAAATACAACTTCATTTCCATTTTGACATTTTATTCTTAAATCTGTAACATTGAATAACATTCCTAAATGCCATTGACTTATTATCTGTTTGAATAATGCAAATGTACTATCTCTGTTTGTCTTTCCTGTTTGTCTTACTACAAGCAAGTTCATTTTTTGTTTTAATAACTTGTATATATACCTCTCTACAATGTAGTAAGATTTACCACTTGAACCTCCACCATAAAAGATTAAATATCTATCTTCATTGTCTAGGTATGGTATATATTTGTCATTAAATACTTTTTTGCTTATTGTTACATTAGTCATCTTCTAATGTTACCTTTATTTCATTCTTTACATTTGCATCTATGTCTTGTCTATCTTTATAATCAAATTTGTTCTTCATATAGAATATTTTAAAAGTGTCATTTATATTTGCATTTATTGTTGCATCTTCTAAAATATCATTTACTTTTTTAAAAGTGTCGGAGTAATACTCTTCTTGAGCATAGAATGTATCTCTATTTATGTCTGCATATACGCAAAATCCCGCTATGTTTGGTAATTTCTTTTCACTTTCACATATTCCTATATATTCTTTGAATTTATTTATAAAATCATCTTTAGTTTTAAATGCTCTTGCACTCATATTATCATCTCCCTATTTTTAAGAGTTTTGTTTCTCTGTTATTGTGTTATACATTTCTTGTAATAAAATACCTAATAATGCTTCATCTTCAAAACTTGTAATATTAAAATTAAGTTCTTCATCTTTTATTTTGACTTTAATATTTATTTCATATAATTTTTCTTTAGATAAATGACATTCTATATCTAAAACTTCTGCTTTAGTAACATTCTGTATTTTTTCTTTAATTCCTTGTAGTTTCTCTTTATTTTTATTAACTGTTATATACATATTATCCCCCTACTTTATAGTGTTTTGTTCCACTTTAAAATTATATAGAATAAGTAAAAAGTCTTCATACAATAAGACATAACGTTTAGTTTCTTGTATTTAGCTTTTTAAAGCCCCGAGGAGTTAACCCAGCTCTTTTTACTTTTGAAGTTTCCCACCTCCATTGGATAACCTCTTTCATTAACCTACTTTACATCTCAATCTCATATAGATGGTCAAATATATAAATCAGTCGACTTGAAATTATATATTTTAGTAGGAGGTTTCAAATCCTATTTTTCTTTTACTTTCTCTTTCTAAAGTATACTTGTTATCTTTAGTTTGAATTTCTATATAAACAGATTTATAGTCTAACTTGTCTACTATTCTACTTATCTGATTTAATGCTGTTGTTTCTTTCATATTCTGCATCCTCACATATCTTTTGATACCTGCACACAGCGCATTGCTTCTTTCCCTCCACAACGCACTTTGCTCTTTTCTTATTCTTGTAGTACTGTTCTCGCTTCATTTCTCTTTCTATATTCTCAGCAATCCAACTACCACTCATTTGTTTACTCCTTATACTTAACTTCGTCGTATTCCTCTTGTAGTTTCTTTATTACTTCATTAGGTGTATTAGGATATATTATTGCTATTCTTTTATTTACTTCATCATAGAATGTATATCTTATATAATTATCCATAATCTTTCCTCTTTTCTTCTATAAACACTACGCAGAACATTAAGGATTTATCAAGCCTGCAAATCTTGACTTGTGAGGCATCTCGAGAAACCAACAAGGTACTAATCCTCCTGACCTTGTTATAAACCTTATCCCCTGACATCTTTCTAATATTCTGCGTACTATTTATAAAATTGGAGGGGTTTTCATCTCCTATTTCTCCTAAAAGAAATACCCTCTATCTTGGCGATAGAGTGAGGTGTCGAGCCCCAAGCATTTCTGCTCCACTTGTTTTCAAGACAAGGTTCAAAGCCGTTTGAATTACTCTACCATTTATAGCTATTAACTAGGATATAGCACCAGTATCTTCCATTTATCTTTGAAAGGAGGTGAGCATTGCACCTATATATATTAATGTTGCCTAGTACTTTAATACCAATACCGGCTATCGCTTACGATGCCGTGCGTTTATATACTCTTTTAGTATATAAAAAATATGTAGATAAGGATTTGCACCTTATATGAATGGCTTTTGAGCTTCACTTAAAATTAGCTACTGGAACATCTCCGCCACTACTTTATAATCTATTTAAGGTCAATTATATTCGTGCGCCATTCTGCACCTCACAACGTCTACTATTACAATATAAACCGACTGCACAATTACAATCCCCTATTGCTTATATTGTTTTACCACTACCGCTTGAAGCCTCGTGTCTATTCCGCCACTACATATAAAAATAGAGCCATGCTATAAAGTAAATCTATAACACAGCTCCGCAAAAGGGCTTTTTTAACTAATTCATTTAAAGATTATTTTAACAACCTTTTTCTAACTGTACTTATTATAGCATAAAATTATTATGATGTCTTATGATTTTTTATGCAATCATCTAATTCATCAAATCTATTTAAAGCTTCTCCATTAATCTTACACATTTCGTTATATGAATAATTCATTGTACTTGCTACTTGTTCTAATGGATTTCTTTCTGTTGCATATACTATGTATCTTAAATATAATGCCGTATGATATTTCTCATCATTCATTGCTCTTAATTGTTTTTCTATATCTGCTTGTTTCCTTAGATCTTCATTAAATAATTCTATAATATCATTTGAAGCATCTATAAAATCTTCTAGTACATAATTAGGTTTGTTTTGAGCTTTTGGCATTCCATCTATTACACTTGTCATTTTAGTTGCTCTTGCAAAATCTCTTTCATAATCCTCTAATTTTTTATCTATTCTTATTTTCAAAAATTTATAATTTTTTAAATCCTCTCTAGTCATTCGTTTACCTCCTACACTACTACTTTTTCTACATTCAGGTCATACTTTGGTGGTTCTATCATTTCTTCTACTAATCCTAATTCATGATAACTAAAACATTCTGCAATTCCATTCTCTGTTTGATACATTACAAAATTAGGATATTGCTTTACAAAATAGTATTTTCTATTATTACTTTTGTGTATCTCTGGTATCTGCATATTTTACCTCCCCATAGTTCTTTGTGTATATCCAACTCTTAAATCTATTACATTCTTCTTTTGTATCTACTTCTTTACATGAAAATCTTTTACTACAACATTGACATAGTTTAGTCATTTATAACACCTCTTTAAACAAATAATACAATAATGCTATAACTGCTATTAAACCTGTTAATATTATAATTATTCCTAAAATAATCAATATTGCTATTAAATTAGTCATTGCTTGTCCTCGCTTTCCTCATAAGAATTTAATATATCTTCTATATACTCTTTTAAATCCTTTAAATATTTTAATGCTTTATTTTTTATTGCTAATTCTGATGCTCTACTATCACAAGCTTTGTTAATACAGTTGTCTATATCTTCTACTAGTCCATCTATGAAAAACTTATAATTATTCAAATTATCATATCTCTCATTATCTATTTCAGTACTTCCATAAGGTTCTATATTTCCTAATTGTTCTACTAGCAATTTATATAATAATTGTTTTCTAGTATACATTTCTGGTTGTTGTAGTTTATTATTCATTTACTCTTTCTCCTTTCTTAACTTATTTATTGCTTTTACTAATTCATCAACTTTGTGTGTAGTAACCTTTATCATATTAAATAATACCTTCTCATTTTCAGTCATACATATTAAATCAGAATATTCTCCTATTTCTTCTATCTCTTCTGTATTATCTTCTAATATCCTAAAATAATAATCTTTATCAAATAAATATGAGGTATCAAATTCTCCTGTTCCCCATTCAAGTCTTTTATTTTTATATTCAATAACTGCTATTG
>Ga0247611_10006962_pt1 | contig 14366 bp, 5 predicted proteins | sample 177DNAGHGhighgp2_FD_192422 | JGI IMG/M metagenome (GOLD analysis project Ga0247611, IMG submission 192422) | Sheep rumen microbial communities from Palmerston North, Manawatu-Wanganui, New Zealand - 1770 DNA GHGhigh gp2 | ecosystem: Host-associated > Mammals > Digestive system > Stomach > Rumen ...
AATCAACTGACTAACCTTTTGGATTCTTCAAACACTATTTTGTCCGCAATACAACTGATTGATAAAAAGAATAACCAATTTGAAGATTCTTTTGAAGGACTTGCAACTCAAGATGATACAGCAAGCATTCAACGCAATTTAATAGAACTTTCAGCAAAAAATCAGGAAATTTCTAATTTGGTTGACTCTTTGAATCAAAAATCGTATAAGATGGATAATCTTGCCGAAAAAATTGATGCTTCTGTAAATATTGTTGCTGGCTTGAAAGCCGAAATAGCTGAAAAAGATTCTGATGTTAAAGATGCTGTTTTAGCTGAATTGATTGATTTGGAAAAAATGTTAAAAGAAGCGTCTTCAAATAAAGATTTTGAGGAATTTAAAAACTCTTTAACCAATGTATTAAGTAATATATCAACTAGTTCTGTTGAGTTAAAAGACTCTTTAAATGCTGCATTAAGAAATATAACAAAATTAAATGATGATTTAAAATCAATGGATATTAATACTAATTTCCAAAACATGTCATCAAATATTGCAAGAATAGGTGAAGATGTAAAAGAAAAACTTTCGGCAGAAGTTGATAAATTATCCCAAATGCTGGACGTAAACATTACAAGAACATTGAATGACATATCTTCAAATGCAGAAATTTTCAATTCAAGGTTAAAAGAATCTCATACGGCACTTACCGAACTTTGTGAAAAGAATTTTGCGGAAGTTACGGATGGAATGTCTTCTTTAAAAGATGTTGTTGCACAACTTGATGAGAATAATGTATCGGCAAATAATGCAATTTTTTCAAATATAACAGACAGATTAGCAATATTTGAAAACAGTTTAAAAACTTCGCTTGAGAAACAGGAGGATTTTGTATCTTCTTCTTCGTCAAACGTATTTGATCAGATAACAAACATAAAGAATATTACAGACGGTATAGACTATAAACTTGATTCTTCTGCAATAGAGATGGGTAGTGCCAAAAGGGAGTTTACGGAATTAAAAGAGGCTGTTGATGCAGTATTAGCTCTTGATTTTGTGAATGTTATAAAAGATATAAAAGTTGATTTATACGCAGCAAAACAAGATTTGAATGATGCCATTGAAACATCTTCTGGAGAGCTTGCCGAAAAATATACTAATGATTTATTTGGAAAATATGAACTTTTAGTAAGTAAGCTGGATAGTGTTGAAGATGAAATGAAGTATGCTCAGGCAGATGTACTTAATGATTTGCATACAACCTTATCAAATATATCTTCGTCAATCGTTGATATTTTGTCTTATGTCAGTACTGCAAAAGAAACTGATAATGCAGAATTGGAAGCAAAACTTCTTAATATTGCGAAAACTGTAAAAGACAGCAATTTGAATTATGTAGAAAATGTAAGAGACATTGTAGATGTTATAAGAGCTCAAGTCGAAACAAACCTAAAACAAATTAGTGAAGAATCAGATGTTAGGTTCGGAAAAATAACTTCTGCCATAAATGCAAGTAATTCTTCCATAAAGGAGGATATAAGAACATCATATGATAAAATTTTGGAAGTACAGAATGACATAGGCTCTATAAATGAAGTTTTAAATATTAATAATGTAAATCTTTCAACTAATATTGACAGCATACTTTCTTCAGCAGAAAGTTTAAAGGGTGATTTTGATTCAAAGATGAATGCTTTGAAGAGTTCTTTGTTGACAATGGTTACAGAATTTAAGAATGACTTGTCGTGTGAAAGTACTGATAAAATAAGTGAATTAAAGTTTAATGCTGAAAACTTGCATTCAAGAGCTGTTCAACAGTCTGTTGATTTAAAAAATGAATTGAAATCTGAAATTGATGGGATAATTGAATCATTAAGAAAAAATATTGCATCATTAAATGAATATGTAACGAGTACTTCTTTACAAATAGAGGGTGCAAATAAAGAAGTTATAGGGTATATAAAGAATGATTTTACGGCAGAGGTTAATAATTCTGTTGATTCCATAAAAACCAATACAGCAGACGTTTTAAATGAAATTGATACTAAAGTTTATGATGTTGTAAATAGTTTTAGCAGTTTAGAAACAGCTGTAAATAATTTATCATCAGATACTACAACTGCATTATCGACAACTTTGGGGAAAATTCTTGATAATTTTGTAGCTCTGAGAAATTTAATGACAAATATAGATGAACAAAACACCGAAAGACTTTATAAAAATGTAGAAATTATCAAGGGTGAATATCTTCAAATGCGTGACAAATTTGATAATTTAAGTTCTTCAGTTGACAAGCATTTGGATAACCAAATATCGATAATAGATTCAAACTATTCAGCATTTGAAAGTTTGATTAATGCTATGGATAATTCTACAAAAGAAAGTTTTAGTTCTGCAGTCAGAGAATTAAAAGATGATTTTGGACAATTAAAGAAAAAACTAGAAGAAGTTGATTCTGCGATAGATGAAGATTTGGCACGCCAAATATCAATTATAGAAGGCAGCTTTGAGTCAATTAATCTTATGATGGTCGATGTAATGAATCAAGCTACAGATTCATTGGGAGAAAAAATTAAGAAAGAGTTGAACGGTGCGGCAGCAATGATGAATGAAACACTTGCTGTTGAATTGGAGAAGTATAAGTCTCAGGTTGAAGATTTGTTTGATGATTTTAAAGATAAATCTAATGAACAGGGAGATTTTATTAAAGGCTGCGCCTTAGAATTGAATAAAGTTTTAGAAACAACACTTGCACAACAAAACAGAGATGCATCTTTGCAGTTGGAAGAAGTCGGTGTACATTTAAAAGAAATTTTGGACAGTAACATAGAGTTAACTTCTGCTGATTATGCGGACTTGAAAGCTAAATTGGCTGAATTTTTGGATAAGGTAGAAAAACATAATATAGTTCTTGTTGATAATGTAAAAACTCAAATAGACGATATAACTAAATTTTTAAATTCAAATTTAGATATTCAAGCTCAAGAGGTTAATTCATGTTTTGAAGAAATATCGTCAGGTGTTCAAAAAGTTGTATCAAGTGTGCGTGAATTTAATAACGAATTGGGAACAAAAATTTCAGCATTGCAAGTTTCTTCTGATGAATTAAGAAATTCAGTAGATGATGATAGTAAAAATATTATAGATACCTTAGATTCTTCAATAAAATCAGTAATAGATGGTTCAACACAATCAATTAATTCCAATATAGGTGAAGTAAGAGAATTGCTTGAAAGTTCATCTAATGCGACGCAGATTCGTATCGGAACAAAAGTTAATGAGATTTTGAATGAAATAACAAATATTCAGAATTCTTATACCGAACAAAGTAGTTGTATAAATACTATTTTCAATAACGAATTAAAACCTGAAGTTATGTTATTGGGTACAAAAATTGACGGAATCTTGGAAGAACATTCTCTTAAATATATGACGAAACTAGATCAGACAAGCACAAAACTTTCAGATGATTTGTCGTCAGGTATAAACAATTTTATTCTTTCAATTGCCAATTTAAATGATAGGCTGGACAAAGATGAATTAGCAAGAATGAATGTATATCAAACTCAAATAGATGAGTTGAATACTACATTTAATGAATTGATAGATGAAGCAAAAGAAAATGTAAAAGCGCAGTTTTTAACAATTTCTGATACACTAATTCAAAGCAATAATGACAGATTTGAAGATGCAAATCAATCTTTAGAAGCCTATGTTCAAAGTATTGGTGAACAGATAGATAGCGTTAAACAAAATTCTATATTATGTAAAGATTTAATAGCTGAATTAATTCAGGAGCATATTGATATACTTGCCAAGGATATCGAGAAAGAAACAGATATAATAGTCAGAGATATTATAGAACAGTTTAGTATATTTAAAGATGCACAAAAAGATGAGTTATCATCACTAACAACAGCTATCGAGGATTCAGTTGCGGGTTATGTTATAGATGCTGTAAATGATTTGAAATCATATATGGATGTTAAAACCGATTCTTCTGTATTGAACGGTAAACTTGATACACTAAGGATAGAATTGGAAAAATCAGTTGATGAAACAACAGAAAATATAAATAAACTTCTGGAAGTTAGTGTATTTACCGATGCAATAACTAATTTAAAATCAACAAATGAAGTGTTAATTACAACAATGACGGATAAATTAAATGCTGAGATAACATCATTTGTAAAAGATAACATTTCAAAAAATTTGGAAGATAAAATCAATCTTTTAGACAAAAAATTTGTTGATACTATTGTAGATAAATACGAAGAAGTAAATCTTATAGCAAATGAACATACAAAATCATTTAAAAATATATCAGATGCTATTGAGGAATTAGCTGCAAAATTAACAAATACAAAAGTTGAGTTTAATTCTAATCTAACTGTTCTTTTAGGAGGAATAAATCAATCTGTAGATGAATTAAAAGTTGATTTTGCTGATTTAAAGGCTCAAATATTAAATAAGTCATTTGATGAAGCATTCCATGCTTCTGTTCATAACCAAATATCAGGAATAGAAAAATTAATAAATGAACAGATGGGGTATATAGAGGATATTAGTGAACTATGTTGTTCAAACCTTCCTGAACTTTCAGAGATGAATACGATTGTAAAATTTGGTATTCAAAAATCACTTACTGATTTAAATATGAAAGTTGATGAACAAAAAAGCGATATAAACAATAGAATTTTCGACATAAATGAAAAACTTGATGAACAAAAAAACGATATAAGCAGCCAAATATCTGATTTAAACGGCAAAATCGGCGGTCAAGAAATCAGTATCTCTGATGAAATAAGAGAGCTTAAATCCGGTATTCATCAGTCCGTGTCAGATTTGACAGAAAAGCTTGAGAGTCAGGATATAACAATAACATCTGATATAACAAAAGAATTGAATGGATTAAAAACAGATATTATTACACAGTTTATTAATGTATTTAATCAAATATCCTTTGTTGCAGAACAAGAAGATATATTAGATTTCATCCAAGAAAAACACTCAGAGTTGATTACAATTCTTAGTCACATAGTAACAACATCTGATGGTATCGAAACGGTAAAAGATAATGTTGCTGTATTGGATAATAAGTTTGATTCTTTGAAAGAAGATATTGATTTAATAAATGAAAAAATAACTGCAATAATGTCATCAGAAGGTGATATAGATTATGTATATAGCCTGCAGGATTTGGAATCAGATATTGCGAATTTAAGACTTGTTCTAAATGATATGAAGGCTGATAACAAGTCCAAAGAATTTGAAGAATTAATAAGTTCTACCAACAATATTTATCAAATAGTAGAAACCATTAAAACGGAACTGCCAAAGTTTGAAGCTGAGGAGTTTAAGAAAGATTTTAATGATTTAGCAGAAGATATTGTAAGTATTAGTACAAGAACAAATAAATTACTTTTAACATCAGACGAATCATATAAAACATTACAAGATAATCTGCAAGATTTTAGAATGGTAATAAATGATTTGGATGAAAGAACAAGAAATTTTGTACATGATTCAGGTATAGATAAACTTGATAATAAATTAACATCAATAAATAATCTGATTCAAAATGGTGCAAAAACAAATCAAGTATTTAATCAAGTATTTGAGTATTTAGCAGAATGGGTAGATAAAGCAGGGGAACAAATATCTACAATTTCAGATAAGGTAGAAACACTTGACGATATTAGTCAAATAAAGCTTATGATTGAGGATTTAAAAGCAGGTTCTCAGGACAATTCCGAAAGTCAGGAATTAATAGATGCGTTGGCTGCAGTTTTTGATAAGCAAGCAAAACGTATTGCATCTTTAGAAGCAAAACTTGACAGAATTATTGTAGATTCTAAAATAAATAGTAAGAAATCTGTTGATATGAAACCATTAGAAGATACATTAAACAGATTTTTGGTTACCTTAGATGATAGAATTTCTATACAGCAAAATAAAATAAGTTCTTTGGAATCAAAATTGGAAGAAGTTGTATCTTTGGTGGATAATAAAGATACCGCACAACTTACTAAAAAAGTTGGCGGAATGGATAGACAGCTTGCAAAGTTAAACAAGAGTATCGAAAAAATAGCATCAAATGTTGTTGAAAAGTAACATAGACGATTTAAAAAAGGTTCTAAAAAAAGAAAACTTGCTCTTCAAAGAAGAAGAGAGGTATTGCTATGCACAAGATTCAGCAAATATAAAAGAGCAAGGCAAGTTACCCGATGTTGTAGTTTTTGTTGAAACAATAGAAGAAGTGCAGAAGGTTATGCGTTATGCTAGTTCTCACGGCATACCTGTTATATCGCGCGGCGCCGGAACAAATACCGTAGGAGCTTGTACTTGTGTCCATGGTGGAATTGTACTTAATTTTTCTAAAATGAATAAAATATTAGAGTTTAATCCTGATGATATGACAATGCGTGTAGAACCAGGTGTTGTTTTGGGTGATATAAAAAAAATGGCCGAAAGTGAAGGGTTATTCTACCCTCCGGATCCTTCGAATTTTAAAGTCTCAACAATAGGCGGAAGTATCGCACAGTCTTCCGGCGGTGCCAAATCCTTTAAATATGGAACGACAAAGGATTATATTTTAAGTTTAAAAGTTGTTTTGGCTGACGGAACTCTTATGCGTCTTGGCTCCGGTACAATAAAAGATGCAGTAGGATATCATCTGAATCAGTTGATTATAGGTAGTGAAGGGACGCTTGCTATTGTCGTTGAAGCAGAATTAAAATTGATTCCGCTTCCGGAATCAAATGCGATGATAACAGCATATTTTGACAGTTTTGAAGATGCAACATCAGGGGTAAACGGAATTATTCATGAACGAATATTCCCTGCAACAATAGATTTTATGGATAAAAATTCAATTAGTACAGTAGAAAATTTTTACCCTTGTGGATTAAATGTTAATAAAGAATGCATGCTTCTAATCGAAGTTGACGGATTTGAAGTATCTATGGAAACTCAATTAAATCGTGTAAAGAAGGCTCTTTTATCAAGTAAAGCATCAGATATAGTCATAATTCGTGATAAGGGAGAAATGGAAGCTGTATGGACTGCTCGCAGAGCTAGTTATGGTGCTGCTGCAAAGCTTGCACCTGATGTTGTTACAGATGATATCATTGTTCCTCGTTCATCACTTTCGAAAATGGTGTGCGGTTGTAAAGAAATTTGTAACAAACACAATTTGCAAGTGTGTATAGTTGGTCATGTCGGAGACGGAAATGTTCATCCTCAAATTGCGTTAAATTTAGAAAAAGATGAAGACTTTAAACATTTGACAGATGCAAAAAGTGAAATATATTCTCTTGCTGTTTCATTGGGAGGAACTATTTCTGCAGAACACGGTATTGGTATAGAAAAGCTTTCTCACATAGATAAAATTTTAGATGAGAATACACTTAATTATATGAAACAGATTAAAAAACTGTTTGATTCCGGTAATATATTAAATCCAGGAAAAATTTTTAGAATGTAAAAAGGAGTAGCTATGGATATAATTGTTGTTTATTGTACAGTTCCTGATAAAAAATTGGCAAAAGATATTACAAAAGTCATAATGAAACATAAGCTTGCAGCATGCGTAAGTCAAATAGAGAATGTTCGTTCGACATTTGCTTGGGATGGCGAAGTTAATGAAGAAAAAGAAATATTACTTATGATAAAAACAAGAAGAACGAATTATGGCAAAATAAAACTTGTCATCGAGGATATGCATTCATATAATGTACCGGAGATTATTGCATTACCTGTTGTAGATTGTAGTGAAGATTATTTGAAATGGTTAGTAAAAGAAACAGAATCTTAGAACTAAAAAAATATTTTTCAGATTTGGGTATTAACGTAAATATAGGAAAAACAAAAGCTCGCGGACACAAAGGTGTCTTTATGCATTCATTTGACAATTATAGAATAGATATTTCTAAAAATGTTAGTGAAGAAGAAACTTTATCTATTCTTTTGCATGAGTTTGCTCACTATGTTCACTATTATTACGACAAGAAATTAAAGTCATTGGACTTTGTATTTGGCAACTATACGGATGAACTAAGAGAAGAATTAATAAAAGTAACGGTTCAAGAAGTCCCAAAGGAATATGCATCAGAACTTTATAATGCAAAATTGGTTACAAACAATGAAATAAAAACTTTAACGAACCAAATAAAAGCTGTTTATCCGTCATTTAAACAGTCAGAAAAATTCATTGAACTGGAACGCTCTCTGCCTATTCCAATTAGGTATTTGCTAAAATATGATAATGTTAAATATTTTAATACATTATTATCAGTGAATAAATTGGATGAACATAAAGAATTGAATAATGTACAGAAATTTTATTTAAAATTAAAATCAAAACAAAGAATGTTAAAACGCATAACATCGAGAATAAATAGATTAAATAAATATTATAATAATCCAACCGAATTATTTGCACGATTTTTCGATGCGTATTATACAAAGCCGGAAATAACTCAAAAGCTGGCTCCGATAGCATGCTCAAAGCTGCGGAATTCAAGAATAGGTATGTTGACAGGGTTAAGCAATCTATTAAAATAATACGGCATTGTATTGTGTTATGTACTTGATAATATTATTAAAGTTAGCGTTTGCGTGGTAATACTGATTAATGCTTTTTGCTTATGGGGTTGTGTTATTCGGAATATTATGTCTTGCGAAAAAATATAAAATAATGATATACTATATTTATAGAAAGTTTAAATAATGTAATTTAATGTAAGGTTGGTAATATGGCATCTGTACTTGATAAAAAAGTTATAAAGGATGATAAGAAATTTGTATATTTTATCATACTTATAGTGTTAATTAATGTGTGGTTTTTTTCTGCTCCGACAAAAAGAATGGCGTATATTGAGATGTTTTTCAACAATATAAGATATCAACAAGCAAAGGCTTCGCACGATAGTTCTTATGAAGAGTATATGTATCACAGAAATAATGCTATTTATTTGATAAAATTAAAGAATTCACGCAGAACTCTTCATGCAATAAAAGAAATGGACAAAGCTATTGCCACAGTTCCTGATTATGTAACACCTTCTGTAGTGCAAAATTTATATAGAGATAGAGGATATATAAAATTATATGCAGGAGATAAAAAGGGTGCTTTGGAGGATTTATTATTATCCGGTGATTTGAATATGAATGACAATTTGAAAGTTGCTGTAATATTAACTGACCATCAGGCTTATGGTATGGCACGTAAATATTGTCAAAATATTTTGCAAGAGAATAATACTGCTATATTAGGATATGTTTGCTTGTCTTATGTATATGAACGGGCAGGAAAAACTAATTCTGCACGAAAAATTTACGATTATGCAATAGAAAACAAGAAACCAAGTAATCCGAAATTGTATGTAGAAAGAGCTTTGTTTAAACAAAGAATAAATGATTTTAAAGGATTTGATGAAGATATTGCAATCGCAAAAAAATTATCTCCAAGTATTAATATAAAAACATCAATGATAGAAGAAGCTGTCAAACCGACTGATATAAATTTATCAGTACAATAGTTTTTTAACATAAATAAGCAAAATGGTGATAATTTATTAATTCAGATAAATCTGGATTTGTTTCTTAATTAATCCATTTGAAACTTTTGACATAATTATCACCATTAATGTTTCCTTCAATTTCGGCAATAAATTTGCGGAAAGATTTTTCATTTAATTCAATACCCGGAATTTTGTTAATTTTATCTAATATTATTGAATCCTTGGCAAGGTCTATACCGGGTATAACATTAAATAACGTATTTAAAGAAACATTCCCGAGCGGACCGAACATTGTTGATATTTTTTTAGATAATATTCCCAAAACTTCCATATTAGCTTCTGAATTTGAAAAATTATATTTCCCTGTTATAAATAAATTTAGATCTTTACCTTTTGTTGATATTTCAATGTTGTCTGAAGTTCCGTCTTTAATATCCAAAACTCCGTAAATATCAGAAAAGTCTCCAGTTTTGAGAGGTGAAAGGATATCTATTACACTATTTATAGATATACCGGTAACTCCTCCTTTAACTAAGTTTCCGGCTTTAAGCAGATATTCTAAAGAACCTAGTTTAGGCATTCTTCCTCTGCTTACATTAAATTTAGCCGAGCCGTTTAATGTTTCCATACATTTATTAAATTCAGAACCGTTACAAGACAGTTTAAGATTGCCGGTCAAATCACCGTAAATTTGGTTATTTAAGTCAAATAATGCAATGGTTAAATCATTAGCATTAATATTTTCAGCTTTGATATTAAGTCCTGTGTTATTATTTAACAGGTTATAAGCAAAGCTGCCTTCTAGTTTTCCGTTGGCAATAATAAAACTAAAATTTTCTATATTAAATTCTTTTTTATTAGAAAACGAGGCAAAAGCTTCAACATTTTGAGCGGTTAGATTTCTTAGTTTTATTTCATTTGCTTTTAATTTTAACTTTTTAATAACAGTATTTTTAACATCAAAGATTCCTAAGTTTTCAAAAGTGTTGTTATCATTAACTTGTGCCAATTTAAGCTTGCTGGTAATGTTATTTAAGTCAACAATTTTTGTATAAATTTCTGCGTTTTCAATATAGTATGGAGGTGTCAGCTTATTTTTTAGCGTTCCTTTGAATTTTAGGTCATTACCTAATACTTCTCCGGTAGATGACAATTCAATTACTTTATCCCTAAATACAAAGGAAAGTGTTTTCATAGTTATATCTAAAAACGGAATGTTTGTTTCTACAATCCTAAAAGTTCCGACAGGGTGAGGATTAGACATTGTGCCGTTCAGTTTTAGATCTGATGTAAACTGTCCTTGTTTAATATTTGGTTTTTTAAATAGAATGTTAAAAATTCTTGCGTCGGTTGGGTTGTTGGTTTTAATTTTAAGATCGTTAAATTTAACATCGTTTGCCAGTATATCAATTTTTCCGTTAGCTTTAAGCATATTTAGTCTGGTTGAGCGTTTTCCCTGTGAAGATATAAGCTTATCATATGAAAATTCTTTTATGTTTATAGCATTTTGATTTTTTATGTTTGAGTCAAGATTTAGAATAATGGAGTTTTCTAAGTCTCCTACCGTTGCTCCGAGATAGTATATATTGGCTTCTTTAGCCATATTAATTTCTGATGATAAATTAAAATTGTCTTTTATACCTTTAAGCTTGACATTATAAACGATATCACCTTTTACTTTGAGCGGGTATATTCTATTGTTATTAAAGTATTTATCTATAAAAGTTTGTTGAGGCTTAGAATTCATATATAGGTTAAAATCTTGTTTTGAGAATATGTTATCTATGTGTCCGTCAATCAATATTGGCATATTATCAGCCATAATGTTAATTTTATTCAAACCCAAATGGTTTCTGCGTATATAAATGCTTCCGTTAATTACTTTGATGGGTAGTTCAAGCGGTTTGTAGTTAAGTTCAATTCCGCCTATGTCAGTTGAAGCGTTTATGTTATTGTTTGATATTTTTGCATTCAGATTTATCTTCCCTTTATTAAAATGTATTTGTTTTAGTACATTTTTCAGCTCTGGAGGAAGAATTGAGCATTTGCTAAAAGAATTAATAAGTTGCAGTTCAAAATCTTTGAGGTTTATAGTTCCGTTAACAGTCGGAGAAGAAGTTATTTTATCAGTTTCCAGATTAATTTTAAATGAACTTTTTGTGTTATCAAAAGTTCCGTTCATATTTTTTATTTCAAGTTTTCCGTTCTTAAGTACAATCAATCCTTTTGACAACTTTAATTTATTACTTTTAGCAACTTCCAGTATGCCGGCAGAAAAGTTTACTTTGTCATATTCAATGTTATCAGTATTTCCTTTGTATTTTGCTTTTACATTAATTAATATATCAGCAATTTCTTGAATATAAGAGTCTGATCGATCAACAATATCTTTTAAATTTAGTTTTGGTATTGATATATCAGCATCTGCATATTTATCTTTAATAAGGGCATTTAGTGATAATGGTGATTTTCCAATATATGCTGCTAAATTAATATTTGCATTGGTATTATCAAAATTGATATTTCCTTTTATGCTATGAAGTTTTATATTTTGTATATCGATAGTACTATCAGTAATATTTATATTGCCTTTTACAAAGAAGTTTTCATTAAATTTGACAAGGCTTATATCCTTAATATTTCCACAAACTTTAAGTTTAAGAGCTGCGATTCCTTGTGTTATATCCATAGGAGGAATCATATTTTTTAATTCATTGATAAGAGTAGAATTTTTAATTGTTTGATAAAGTTTGGCAAGAGTTTGTTCTTCTGTTTTTACATCAAAATCAAATTTTCCTGAAAGATTACAAGTCCCGTCAATATTAATCTTTTTATTGTTTACAAGACCTTTTTTGAGATTAAAAGTTGCATTTTCATCAGTAAAATTGAGTACTGCATCTGCATCAGTAAGTATTAAATCAGGTATCTCAAGAAAATAAGTTTTGACATTATAAAAGTTTAATCCGCCCCAAACGTGTGGATTTTTTCTGTTTCCTTTAATTGTAATATCAATATTTCCTGTTCCTTTAATGTCCATAATCGGAACAGGACCGATTACGAAGTTTAGTATTTCATGAATAGGTACAACTTTTTCTTCTGCAGTTGCTAAATCAACATTTTTTGTACTCCAAACGCGCATATTAGCATATTTTATATTGTATAGTTCAACATCTCCTTTTACCCATACTTTCTCACCGCCGCCTGCCGGAACTGTGACATCGTAACCTAATGTTTTACCCATGAAATCAATTTTAACAGTCGCACCTTGAGCATTCGGAATCGGTTTAGTTAAAACACCGTTATTAACATATATATTACCTGTTAGTGAAGGCTCAGGTAAATTTCCCTTTATGTTAAAGTTACCTAAGATATTTCCGTAGAATTTGTATTTCTTTAGCTTGTACATGTCAATATCTTCGGTTTTAAACGGAGGACTCATGCTGATAAAATCTTCTATTGAAGATTTGTTTATTCTGATATTCAGATTTAATTCAGGTTTAAAGTTTGTGTATTCAGATATAGTACCATTTATTACAGTATTAATGTTATTTGAAAGTATTTGAGCATCTTTTATTGTAATATTTTTTCTTGTGATATTAAATTCTGAATTTATTTTCAATTCACTAGGAAATATTATAGAATTGCTTTCATCTTTCATAATAATTTTTAGTCCGTTAAAGCCGGAAGAAAAATTGTTTTTGTTTATATCTATATTTATTAATCCTTTGGCTCCTGCTAAATTTTTCGGCAGATAATTTTTTAAGTATTCTGATAAAGGTTCTATATCAAAATCTGAAATATGCATATTAAAATTTGTTTTAGAAACATCATTATTTTTTGGCAAGTATATATTTGCATTTGCTTGAGATGTTTTGTCATTAATTTTAATAGTACTATCAAAGTTTAGCTTTATATATCTTCCGCTATTTTTATAGAAAATACTTTCTCCCGAATAAACAGCTGTTTGGGTTGTATCGGCTTGTAATATATTAAGAAAAAGTTTTTTTATATTTATTTCATTGCAGCTTATTTTTGTATTGCTTAGATTTGATATAAAGTTTTTATCAAGCTCAGCTTTTTTATTTAGAATTGTGTTTATGTTAATATTATCGGCTTCAATGTTGTTAATATGAAATCTGCCTGATAAAAGCGGGAGGATTCTGAGTTTAAGTTTAAAATTTTCTATTTTTATTTTGTCATTTGTTGTTTTAGATGTAATGTTAATATTTTTAGCTTTAATTGTTGCATTAGGAATAATATTTAAGTAAAGCTGAGGTTTTTCTATAGAGATATTGTATGAAGTATTGTATGACAAATTTTCGCAAATAACCGGAACCGCTTTAGAAAAAATAAACGGTATTCCTAAAAGCCATACTGCTAATATCCCCAAAATTAATATATATTTATGATAATTACGATTCATTTTTATACATATATGATAACAACAACAAAGATAAATGTATAGAGCAAATCGGATATGTTCAAAAAATTGACTTTATTTAAATTATTATTAAGACTACATCAAACAGATGATTTTGCGAGTAAAAAGTAAAGCATTTATCTGATTTATCCGATAAAACTAATAAAAAGAGGTATAACTATGCAAATCAATGGCGGTGTCAGATTTTGTGAACACGGTATGAGGGCTTCTATTAGAGCCATGCACGTTCAGACTGAATTATTAGGAATGATTAACGAAAACGTTGCAGGGTTTGATAAAGTCGGATATCAGAGAAAAGAGGCAGTCGTTTCTTCTATGACGGAATATCTTGGAGTACACGGACTTTCGACAACAATTGATGATCAAGTCGGGCGTATTATGGTTTCAAATAATCCGCTTGATATTGCTATCGCGAATAAAGG
>Ga0247611_10006963_pt1 | contig 14362 bp, 6 predicted proteins | sample 177DNAGHGhighgp2_FD_192422 | JGI IMG/M metagenome (GOLD analysis project Ga0247611, IMG submission 192422) | Sheep rumen microbial communities from Palmerston North, Manawatu-Wanganui, New Zealand - 1770 DNA GHGhigh gp2 | ecosystem: Host-associated > Mammals > Digestive system > Stomach > Rumen ...
CGTCGGACAGTCCTACCCAGTCGTTGGGATGGCTGCCCTCCAGCAACTGACCGTCCTTGGTCTGCTGGGTGGTCACCACCTTCTTGTTCGTGTCGTCCCAAGAGCGCACGTTGAACGTCACGCTCTCTGCGCTTGCCCAGCCTGACATCATCGTCAGCAGGACGAGCATGAATAATCGTGTAAATGATTTCTTCATAGTTATACTAATTTAATGTTGTATTGTTTCTGGGTTACAAAATTACAATTTAGTGAGCAAAACACCAAATTTCTTCGCTTATTTCTTTTATACGAATTCCCTTAAAGTTCCTGTCTGCCTTTAGGGTAAAGAAATAGTTTAGGTGAGGTGGTGATGGCAGGGGATAAAAAAATGATTCTCCCTGTCTCACGACAGAGAGAATCCAATAACTAACTTATTATCAACTATTCATTACGAGTGCAAAGGTAAGAAAAAAAATTGAACCACCAAAAAAAATCGAGAAAATTTTTAAAAAAATCTCAAATCTCAAATCTCAGTTTCTAATTTTCGATTCCGAAACAAGAGATAAGTAATATATTATTATATATATATTATATATAATATATATATAATAAATAAATATACGATTTATTTTCATGTGATTTTGCGGAAAATGAATTTTAGAAACTGAGATTTGAGATTTGAGATTTTTCGCGCGATGTCATGTCGCCTGTCGTGTTAGGATGCTGTACAGAAAAGGATAGGGCTTTACACCGCTCCCGATAAGGTTTTATCTTGTAAAGGATGATCGTTGACAGGGGATAACCCTTATCGGAAACACCGTAAAGTATTATCGGAAGGAGGGTAAAGGGGGGAAGAGTTCAGAGTTCATAGTTCATAGTTTTGGGGAAATGTTAAAATGGAAATTTTGGAGTTCAAAAATGGAAATTCCGGGTTCCGATTTCATGGTTACCTCATACTTTCTTCGTACCTTTGCCGTTGCAATAAGGAAACACCGAATTTGCAAACGTCAATCAGAAGTTGCAACGACGAGAGACACACAATCAATTTTAATTTAACCTTTAAAAATTTAACATCATGAGTCAGAAATTTATTAAAATGCAGAACAAGAACATTCGCTCAGCAGCCTTCGGTAAGTGGTTTGCCAATGCCGTGTACGACAAAGGCTTCGTGGAGACCAAGCAACTGGCGGAGTTCATCCAGACCCAGGCAAGTGTGAAGCGAAGCGACATCATCGCCGTGCTTGACGAGTTGGGCAGTGCCATGAAGCACTTCTTCGAGATGGGTCAGAAAGTCCGTCTGGACGGCATCGGTATCTTCCGTGTCGGTTTCTCCAGCATCGGTGTGGCAAAGGCAGAGGACGTAGGTGCGCAGAATATCACCACCCGCCGTGTGATCTTCATCCCTGAGACGACCCGTGTGGTGACTGGTCAGTCCCGTCGCGCCGACGGTACCGTCGCCCAGAAGTACGCCAATGCGAAAATGCTCCTGAAGGATGTCGTCTTCGAGGAGGCACATGGGAATAGCGTGGGAGCGGAGACAGAAGGATAAGACCCTCTCCTAACCTCCCCCTGTTGAGGGGGAGGAATTTCAAACAATCAAACCTCCACCCCAGTTCTCCCTCTCACCAGGGAAAGTTAGAGGGGTCCGGGGTCTCTGAATTTTACTAACCCAAACCGTCAACCCTCAATATCGGTTCTCCCCCTCAACAGGGGGAGTTAGAGAGGGTCTCAATGATGAAGAAAGAGACTTGGAAGATGGTGATACAACTCGTAGTGAGTATCCTCACCGCCATTGCGACAACTTTGGGAGTAACGTCCTGTATGTAACAATAAGCCCTGCCGGTTCGGCGGGGCTTATTTTATGGACAAGGCAAAAAGATGGGCTTTGTTCTGCCTTAAAATTGATATTTTTTGACTTTTTCTTGCGCGTGTGTGAAAAATAATGTATATTTGCACCCAATAAAGGCTGATAAAATATATTTTTTTTGATTAAACAGACAATATGAAAAGAGTACAACTACTAATGATGATGGTGTGTCTTATGGCACTTACCGCACAAGCACAGACGAAGTTTTGTTTAAGTTATGCTGACTACAAGGCTAACCAGTGGAAATCCTACGAGGAACTGATTCCAGGCAAGGAGCCCGACTCAATAAATGTGAAGTACGACGGTCAGGACTTTAAACTCAGGACATCGGACAAGGAGGTGAATAACGTCATCAAGAAGGATGTGTTCATGATGACTATTGACAAACAGTTGTTTATCAACCAGCGTTTCCTGCGTGACGAGGACGGTGGCATCCTGCCCGTCAATAACTACCTGCGTGCCCTCCCTTACAAAGGTAACAAACTGTTAGTGGTAAGTTACCATGTGACACTGGGTGATGTCCTGGACTTGGTGAACATTGGTCTCGACATCGCGTTGCTTGCCACAGGTCATACCACCTGGGGTACTATCTTCCTCGCCACCGACCTGTTGCTGACCAACGACAACCTGATGCAGCATCACATCCTGTATCTGGTCGACAAGGAGCCTAATGCGAAAGGCAAGTATATCATGACCCGCCTGAACGATGAGTTCATGGAGAAACTGCTGCGTGATGATCCAGTCACCTTCGAGCAGTATTACGGTCGCAACAAGAAGGGTGACCGTCAGTCGGCTGCTAATATCCTGCCCATCCTCGTGAAGAAGGGACTGATACAGGACTACCACCATAAGCAGTAAATACCAATTTCGCTGTTTCTGAATAAGTGAATATGAAAAAACTATTTTTGTCTTTGGCACTCATGTTGCCAATTACCGTGTTTGCCCAATGGCGTGTGGGTGTAAACGCCGGAGGTGACGTGAACCATTACTCTATCAACACGCAATTCCAGTCAGACCTCCAGTACAAAGACCGCTGGGGAGTGACCATGGGTGTGATGGGTCAGTATGACTTCTTTGACTGGTTGGGCGTACGAGCCGAACTCGACTGGACCCAGAAGAACTATCGTATGAAGCGTCAGGTTCACGAGAATGTTGACTATAAGTACACGAACAATTATCTGCAGTTGCCTGTCATGGCATCGTTCAGTTTCGGCGGCAAGAAACTCCGCGGTTTCTGCAACCTGGGTATCTATGGCGGCTATTGGCTTAACAGCAGCCGTAAGGGTAGCGATATGAACGCTTTCACATGGACAGCATACGACTTTACGGAGAAGGTAGAGTTCAACGACGAGCGCGACCAGCGCTGGGACTTCGGCTTCATCGGCGGTGCCGGTCTGGAGTATCGCTTTGCCGCCAAATGGGCTGCGCAGTTGGAGTTGCGCTATTACTACAGCACGGTAAGTGTTCAGAAAGACTACACAGGATTCAAGGATAACCGCTATCATTCCACGCTTGCCCTGCAAGTCGGCGTGTGGTATTGTTTCTAAATAAACGAAAATGAAAACGACAATGAAAAACAAGATATTCACATTAGGACTGCTGCTGTTGATACTGATTGGTGCCATGTCGTGTCACGAGGAAAGCGATGTCGTCATGAGTTACGCCAACAACGACTATCTGACCTTTAGTGAGGCGGATAGTAGTTTTGCAGGTAAATACCGCGTGTTCTGGAAAGCGCTGAACATCAACTATACGCTATGGGATTATGAGAAGCAGAACGGTCTTGACTGGGACGAGCACTATGCCACCTACCTTCCCGAGTTCGAGGCTCTTGACAAAAGGGCCACTGTCACCGACGAGGAACTTAAGCAACTCATGGAGGAGATGGTAGCCCCGCTGCATGACGGTCACTTAATGGTAGAATTCAAGAACCATAAGACGAATAAATTCGTATATGCATCACCGGGTAATATTCGTAATTCCGTCTATGAAGACTTTAAACTTACAGAAGAATTTGAACCTGATTTAAGACACTACAAATCCAGTATAGTCGAATCTGCAGATTACAACTCGACTGTTTACGCACAACTCAGAAATGCCTTTTGGGGCGAAGGCACCGGTGTTAGTTGGGCTAAGAAACGTAGCAACGAATTAGCCGCAATAGAGTCTCCTACAGAAAGTGAGGCATCAGAGATGGCAGGCTTAAAGAATTTCCTGAAAGAAATGGAGGAACTGAAAGAAGAGGAAAATTTAACGCGAATGCTTAAACTCTATAACAATATTTCTTTACGTTATAGTTATCTGAACATCCCCTATCTTGACCCGATAGATGAAACATTCATAAATCAAGGCATTCATATCGTCTATCATCTGTTCAGCGATGGTATTGCCTACCTTTACATCGACGGATTCGCGCTGTATCCTTATCTTGACGAAACCATGTACAATAAGACTTTCGATGCCAGTAACTCTCATACCGCATCCATAGTAAGACATGTGAAAGAAGTATGGATGGCATGGTTCAATGCCGTTCAGCAACTTCATAAGGAAAAGAAACTGAAGGGAGTCATCATCGACGTTCGCAACAATGGCGGAGGCTATGCCAGTGATTTCAAGTATGTGCTTGGAAGTATGATGGAGAAAGGCGGTTTCCAGATTGGCTGGCAGCGTTACAAGCGTGGCTTGGGACGCTACGACTATTCACCGCTGACACCTCATATCGCATCCACCTTAGAGAGTGACCACGAAATCATCAACGACGTTCCTGTGGTAGTGCTCGCTAATATGCATTCTATCAGCATGGCAGAGATTACCTCAACAGCAGTCAAGTTAATGCCTAACGGCAAACTGATAGGTACGCGGACCTTTGGCGGACTCTGCGCGTTGAATGATATCAGCACATTCTCGATTAACTATAGTGGACATATCGGTGTTAGGAATGAGACCCCTGTTTACTGCTACACACCTTATTTGGCATTCTTCGACATGGACAAGAAGTGTCATGAAGGTCTTGGTGTTGAACCCGACATCAGAATAGACCTTGATGTCAATAATTTTAAGAAAGACGGTACCGACAATCAACTTGAACGTGCGCTTCAGTATATCCGGACTGGCAATTAATTTTAAAGACTATGAAAATGAGAAAATCACAATATTTACTGGTGATCCTGCTAACGTCGCTTACCCTGTTTACAGGTTGTTCTGAAGACAACAGTCTGACAGAAGTAAAAGTACCCCAAAAAGAGGGGCAGAAAACAGACGACGAGGTCATCAAAGCACTCAAGACCATCCCCGAAATCAGCGATATAGAGATCGGGGTAAAAGTTGTATACGGCGAAGACCCTAATACGAAATCGATGGTTGAAATCGATGAAAAGGTGTATAAGTTCAACTTCACGCAACCTATAGACCACCAAAATCCCTCTCAGGGGACCTATACACAACGGGTACGACTGATCTTCAAGGGTTTCGACAAGAATGTCGTCCTCCACACTGAAGGTTATAATTTTCAGACGGGCATGGAGATGTATGCGCCACTTGCCACGCAACTCGATGCTAACCAGATCAATGTGGAGCACCGTTACTTCGGAGAGTCACTTCCTGAGAACTTCGAAGACTCGCGCATGACCTACCTGAATGCCGACCAGGCGGCTCACGACCTTCACAATCTCGTGAGCGTCCTGCGCAAGAGCCTGTTCAGCAAAGGCAAGTGGGTTAGTACAGGTGTCAGCAAGAGCGGTATCACCACCGCCCTGCAGGCGTACTACAGCGATAAATATAACTGGCGCGACATCGATGTCTTCGTGCCGTTCTGTGCTCCGTTCCTTACGGGAACCACCTATAGTGACGGCTCATTCAGTTGTATGGATATCACTCCATGCACCTATCTGTACAAGAACTGTGGCAATGGTTATGAAGAAGGAACAGCAGAGGCGAAAGGCTATGATAACCTGAAGAAGATACCTTATTACATATGTACCCACGAGAAGATACGCAAGGCTGCCATCAAGGCTGCCTATAACGTAAGTCCTGGTGATTATCAGAAAATTCTGAATCAGTATAATCAGAAGAGTCCATACAGCACCGGCAACAAGGAAAAAGACCTTGCTGCCTTTGCCATCTCTATGTACTTCGACCAGTTGTTCGACAAATTCTCTTATTCACAGTACTACCGCTGGGCATCCCTGGTTCCCGATATGGACTACTTAGCCTCCGACAACGCAACGGATACGGACTTCTCTGATTTTGAGAATTTTGTGTTCTGGGGTGCAAAAGAAGTTGATGCGGCATTGGAAACTCAGGAATCTGCCAAGCGCGCAGCAACTGCCGATATCTATTGGGATTTCTTGAGATATCGCAGAGAAGATGTCCAAGCCCCTTATCGCATCCAAGGCTTTAAAGAACTCGGTCTTTTCGAAGTAGATTACTCTTGTGTTGACGGGTCATTCCTTACCGCAGAACAATGCTACAAAGTGAACTACCTGTTGACAGATCAATATAAATATGATGGTGCTTACCCTCAGGACAAAGGAAAACTGATGTCCGACTTCCTGGCATGGGTAGAGACAGAGACCACCATGCCGCTCATCTTTGTCTACGCCTATAACGACCCCTGGACAGGGGGAGGTGTTACCAGTGACAGAGTGAAGCCTAACCCCATGGTTGTGTCCGTGGTTGACGGTATTGCTGTCCATAACGACTACTTCCATGATCGTCAATCCTACCTACAGTCTTCGGAGAAGGCAATTGTGGATGCGCTGAACAAGTTTCTTAAGTAAGATGTAATTATAGTATAATGAAAAAGATGAGTCTATGGATGCTGACCGCCGTCATGAAGCGTTTGATCAGAACACTATTATCACTCCTTCTGTTGCCTGCCTCACTGACGGTACAGGCGCAGATTGACTTTAAACTGTATATGGCCAACAACATTGGCGAACTGCAGAGCGTGGCAAAGTTGAAGGCCAGCAATTCCGGGCTGAAATGGACAGAGGTTACTGACGGCATGATAAATGTTGACAACCGCTCATCCATGAAAGAGGTGCAAGACATGTTCAAAAGCAAGCGTCAGAAGACACGCGCCGACCAGGAACTCTTTTGGAAGATGCGCGACAACAACATGCTGTGCTTCCGCATCGATGACAGCAAGAGCAGTAACGGGGGGCAGTTTGAGGTGCGCCTGAAGTCGTCCTTCGACGATGACGGATGTCTGAAGAGAAACGTATCAAAATACTTTTTCATCAACACCGACAACCACGATGACTCGCTCTTCATCGCCGTCAACCGCGTAGGCAGCAAGGACACGCTGCACTTCCGCTACGACATCTTCGACTGGGGCAACGACCGCACGCTGGTCTTCAAACTCGACTCCCGCCGCCAGAAGACGGGGCTGACCTACCAGTTAGAGTATGTCTTTCAGTCACATGACGGACGGAAGGAGAGTACAGGCATACGCACGCTGAAGGGCTCCACCTTCCAAAGCATCTATATCCCGGAGGACAGCACGTTGAAGACTGCTTATTTTGTAAGCAACGGGAAGAAGATAGAACTGAAGGACCGCAGCCTGTTGCATGGTGTCAACCTCAGCAACAGACTGAACCGCCTGTACCTGAGTGAGAACTTCAATCTGGACAAGCACAAGAACCGCGAATTGACCATCTTCAACATGTTAGGGTCGGGACTCTTCGAGATGTACGACACGCTATATGTGACAGTGTTAGGTGATGACGGCGAGCCTATTGCCTGCACCATAGACTCGAAGACGGGGCTTGCCGATGGCTTTGCCTTCAACATCGCGCAGGTCGATGCCAACGGAAAGTTTGTGTCTAACGGGCCTGAGTTGAAATATGTGGGCTACAACACCAAACAGAAAAAGCACAAACTGCTGACCTACGGCAATCCCTGCTATATCGAGGTGCTTGCCTCAGGCTACTATCCCCTGCTATACAAGAACCCTGGTGCTTTCAATCCTGACACCAAGGTGCTGGAAAAGAAGTATACTGAAGCCACAGTGCGACTCATCAAGGGCTCAGCCACCGATACGGGTCCTGACATCAGCAACTTCAAACTATACGTGCTGAAGAAAAAGAACGATGACATCATCACCCGCAACAACAAGAAATACCGCGAGTTCAGCATCGAGGCCAAGGACTTGACTACCAAACCCACTTCCGGCTGCTATATGTTTGCCGAGGACGGCGGTTATCAGGTAGATGGGAAACTGATTGACGGCAAACCATTGGAGACTGGCAAATATGCCGATATCGCCATCAGTTACTCCATTCCCAAGACAAGGGCTGGTGCCGAAGCCGTAGCGATGCTGAAAATGGAGGAAGGGGGCACCACCACCTCCCTGAATGCCAAGTCTACCGCCGTTATCAACGGCAACGACTATGAACCGCTCAGTCGCAGTTGGTATGAACTGCGCTGGGATATGTTGGACAAACTGACCAAGGAGGACGTGAACTACAAGCCGCGTCTGACTATTGGCAGTAAAGACTACAACGAGTTACCACTGCTGAAACGTATCGTAATCGACGAGGGGAAGAAGAAGGAGGATGGTCAGAAACAGGCGGAGGAATATTTGTTTAACAACAGCAATTTTGCGGCTTTAGAGTCGAATATAAAACCTGGGGGAGGAGGAGACGGAAAAACCATCAACGACGGATGGCTCAGCATTCTGGGGAAATTCGCAAGAATGGACTTGCGCTTCGACAAGTGGCCAGGTGTCAATATCTCTGTCACGCCCAACTTCGACCCATTCCGCGAAGTCTTCGACCTGGACATCCTGGTATCCATAGCCACCAGACAGAAGAAGAAGGAAAGACAAGACCACACGGAGTATGAGACGGACGGTCAGGCATCTCGAAAGAATATGAAGGAGCATAGTCGTCTGAAGCGCTTCCGTATATGGGAGGGCACGCCGGAAGAAGAAAACGGTAAGGGTTCAAACCTAGGTCTCAACCTCGCCAACAAGTCAAAAACGTCGATGCTGGACAAAGACCACTGGATACAGTCGCAGTTGGACGATATCTTCAAGGTAGAGGCTAACAAACTGGGTTGGGGTTTCTCCTTTGACGCCCATGTGAATTTCGGCTGGAAATGGGGCGACAAAAATAAGTCGGGAGACAATTTTGCCCTTAATGCCGCTGAAGGCACAGCAGCCTTCGGCTACTACATCCAGAAAACAGACACCTTCAAGACTCCCAAGTGGATGCCAGTGCGCTTGAAGTTCGGATGGCATGTCAATTTCACGGCAGAGTTAAGATTAGGCTTCGGACTGCAGACCTACAATTTCAAGAAGAACGGTGCCATTATCCGCCGACAACAGGGTTTCCACGTTGACGTCACGGGAGTGGCAAAAGGTGGCGGCGGTGTCATGCTCAAGACCTTTTTCAGCGATGCCGATAACCCCGATCCTGAAAAAGAAGACGAGTACTTCAGTGGAAAGAGAGGTGCGTGGGCAACGCGACTTTTCTATCTGTCTGCCGGAGGACGAGTAGGAGCCAAGGCACAGGCACAGTTCGGTGCAGTTTATTTCAGAGGAAAGAAGGAAGGTGATCGGGATGGCTGGGACAAGGGACTCTCCCTCCTCTTCGTAGCAGCAGGAGAACTGTATCTCGACTTGCAACTGGGGCCGATCCTCCGCTTTAATCCCCGATTTGCCGCAAAACTCTCAGGTTTCTATGCCTATCCCGATAACAACTCCAACCCGACCATCCCGCTATATCCCAATTACCTCAGCGGAAAGAAGGCTCCCAGCCTGACCGACTTGCAGCGTGACATCAGAATACTCAACGCTTGGAGGGCTGCTACCAGCGAAAAACCTGAATTTCCCCTTGGCACCTGCGTCATGGAGGGTCTGAACACGCTTGCCTCACCTTACTTCCTGGGCGATCATCAGTTTGTCGTGGTCAACAACGGTGCCGGCAACAGTCCCGAAGACAATACGGTGACGGAATACACACTGCCGACAACAGACGATAAGATAGAAAAGACCAGCGGCACGGCTGTGGCAGCCTGCGAATACGTGCAGCAGAACCACAATGTAGACTATATGGGCGGAAGCGAGATCATCGTCTACGAGGAGATGACACGCAAGACCAACTCCGATGTGGCGACCTACGACGAAGAGGTAGACCAGGGTCGCTACATCAAACTGGTGTCAGCCATGCGTGGCAGCAAGGAGGATTCGTGGCTGAAGTACGACGTGGCTTACGATGAGCGTGTGCACGACAGCAAACCAGTGGTTGCCCTCAACGTCTATAGCGACGAAGAGGACGACCAAGCCTCACTGGGTTTCTCAGGCGATGCCGCCTGCGTGTGGAAGCGCGGCAACTATGTGCTGCCACCCTACGAAGAGGAGAACGCTACCGCTGAGGAGAATTCGAAATACCGTCAGCAGGCCGTCGACAGCAAACTGCGGGCTTTTGAGGGTGACCTCGTGCTGTCAACCTTCAACGGTAACAAATGGAGCGCCCCCGAGAGCATTATGAAACTCGGCAAAAACGACCATCTTGTCAACTACAAGGTGCTGATGCGTAACGACAGCGTGCTGACGGTAGCCTTATTACTGCCTGAGGGCAAGGACAGCATGGAACTGCGCTACTACTGCAAACCGTCGGGCGAATCTGTCAGGTATGTCAACACCGACGTTCTGGACCCGTTAGCCTTCTCGATGGATATCATCGGCGGACAGCCTACCATCGCCATTCTGAACAGAGTAGACAGTGCCAACAACGACATCTACGTCAAGCATATCAACCTGGCAGGGCAATATACAGGCTACGGTACCGACCTCTCCATTGCCCGCTTCAATCCAAAGAGTGTTAAGATTCTGGTTGACAGGGACAATGCACGGCCCGAAGACTTTGCCGTGCTGTGGGAGTGTGACGACAGGGCAGTCTACCGCGATGGCATAGTCCTTGCCGCCGACAGCACTCAGACCATGCTGAACTGCTCACGTATCTATTTACGCGACAACATGGCGGTCACCCCGTACATCACCTTGGGATGCACCACCGACAACACGTCGCTGACAGGCTACGATGCCTATCTGGATGACAAGAAAGTGGTGGTGCTCTATCAACTCACAGACGACCGCGACGGCAAGACCTATCTGCTGAAGGACGGCGTCGAGTTCTACAGTGACTTCAAGTACACCATCAGTTATCCGCGTGACGCGATGATCAACTCCGATGTCATACCTGTCAATGTAACCATCTATAACACCGGCTCTACGCCTATCACTGCCATCGAGGGTTATGTCAACGACCAGTGGTTTGCCTTTGACGAGATGGACGACCTCTTTATCGATCCTTACTCCACGAAGACTCTGACCGTTGATTACGAGTTGCCAGAAGACTTCAACGGAATGCTGAAGGCACACGATGTCATAGCCTCCTTCGAGGACTACTACCAAATACAGCGTGCCAGTCGTCGCGGAGCCCCTGTACGTCGCAGTATGAAGTCGGACTACGAGGTGATGCGTTATGCGACAGGTGTGTCCGACATCGAGGTCAAGTTGCTCAGCCAGACTATTAAGGGTACGAAGAACAAAGTATATCTGGAACTGACTGACTACGACGGACTGAATGACAACGAGACGGTACATGTAGGGCTGTACCCCAGTGCTGTCGACGACGTGCCCATTACCAATACTGCTGAGGTGCTGCTGAAAGCAAGCGACTTCACTCTGGTCGGCGAAGACCGTAAGGCATATGTTGAACTGACTGTCGACGGACTGGAGGAGGAGCAGCAGGTGGAAATCCGTGCCCGTGTCTATAACGACCGAGTGCTGGAAAGCATGGATGATGATGCGGATGTCAGTGATGCCGTGGTCAATAACCTGTCGTGGTACGACAACCGTCAGGTAGTGACCCTGCTGCCCTCCGAACTAGACAACGTCACGTTGCTGCCAGTGGTCAAAAAAGAGGCAAAAGACCGCAAGGTCAAGATTGAACAGGCAGAGCAGGGCGTATGGATAAGTGGACTGGAGGAGAGTGACCATGTGCGCGTCTTCGATGCCGCAGGCTTTACCGTCTATCAGCATAGCCATCCCACCAGCCGTCTGTTTGTGCCCCTCCGTCAACATGGCATCTATCTGCTCAGTACAGGACAGGAAGTGGTGAAGTTCCAATTTTAAGAAATAAGAAGGATGAAGATGACTTATATATATAATAAGGTGAAAAGAATGATGCAGTTGGGGCTGTGCCTGCTGGCACTGCTGCCAGTACAAGTAGCAGCCGATGAGTACTACGGTACCTACGGCATTGGTGTCAGTTATGACCATAAGTCGTGGCATGAGAATTATTATAACCAGGGAGACATCGACCGTACCGAAGCAGGTTTCGAGGGTAGCGGCACACAGAAAGCGCCTTATCTCATCAAGAGCGTCTGGGACCTGTGCCGACTGGAAGATCTAGTGAACGCCGGCAACAGTTTCGCCAATAAGTATTTCCGGCTGGAGCAGGACCTCGACTTGGGATCGGGACAGGCCTACATCGACCCCGACCTGTGGTATCCCATAGGCATTCATAACGGAGTGGCATTTAAGGGCAACTTCGACGGCAATGGTCATACCATCCGGAACATGCGCATCTTCATCGGTGACCGCAACAACGAAAGCAACCAATATGCCTACGGGCTGTTTGGCTATTCGGGTGGTGTCATCCGTAACCTGAAGATGTCCAATGCTTTGATCAAGGTAACTCAGGACCACAACGTTGCAGTATTCCTCCATGTAGGACTGCTCTGCGGATACCTGAATAACTATCCCGATGTACAGAGTTATGGCGCCATCTATGGTTGTGATGTGCAAGGTGAAATCAATGGGCGACCATCAAACAAGGATAATTCCTATACTTATATCTATTTTGGAGGATTGGTGGGAGTGGCAGTCAATCCGGTGAGTATCTATCAATGCCATGCCGACCTGACAACTGACGTATCAGACGTAGCCGCTATTGGAGGAATCGTAGGCACTATATTGGCAAATTATGACATGTTTCCTTCAGAAGATGATTCTGAGAACTCTTTAGCAAAGCCAAGGGCAACGTATGTATTCGACTGTACGGCAGATTTTAATGGTAATGCTGGCGGCAGGTGTGGAGGCATCTGCGGTAATAACGAGTATGGCAACATTGTTGCCTGTGCTGCGACTGGTGATATTAACTTTGGTCTTTCCTCCCCTGCTGCCACAGCAGGAGGTATCGTTGGCAGGAACTTCCATACAGTCATTGACTGCGTCAGCATGGTGACACTCCACGGGTCGACAGACTCTACCCTTGGTGGTGTCATAGGTGATAACAATAACGGGCGTGGTAACTGCAATGTCTTCAACTGCATGTATAGCGGTCATATAGACGGCGATCGGTGTCCTACCGCCTATGGGCTGTTGGGTACAGGCAAGACCTTTACCAATGCGTTGTTTTTGGGTACCATGGTGAAGAACGAGAATTGTCCTTCTGCCAACCCCATCTGGAACAGTTCTGACGAAGGCAATGCATATAGCGATGCCAATCTCTTCGACAGTGGTGGCAACTTCAGTGCCTATACTCCATATCTTGACCTGATTAGTGGTCAGAGCAGCAAAACGGAGTTCTCCAGCAAGGCTAACTACCACCGATGGTGGACAAACAGTCGTAGCGGCGATAACACAGAAATCACCATTAATGATGTGTGGCAATTCAAACAGGGCTTCTACCCCCGCCTGCAGGTGGGCAGTTCGAACATCACCAACGGTACGACTGACGCCCTGCTCAAACTGCATGACTACGTCATAGAACTGGCTGCTAACAAATTCGGTGATGACAAGGTGGCACTGACCAATCCCAGATTATTCCCTCAATATGCTTGGCTGGCATCGGTTCCCGCTTTCACCCACAACGGACAATGGGCTTATTTTATGGACACCGCCCTGTCGCTGGCACAGCGCAATATGACTGACGACCAAAGCAACGTGCTGAGGGCTAATTTCTCGTTGGAGAATTACTATAACACCAGTTATTCTTCTTTGCTGACCGTCGCCGGCAATACCGCTACTCCCGTGGCGAACACTTCCGGGGATGTCTGGTTAACCATCAGCACTCCCTCAGATGTCAGCAAGAAGTTATTGCTGAATGTCAACGGTAACAGAAAGTGGGACGGCGAGTTTGCCGCCGGTTTCGACGGTGGTGACGGTACCTCTGAGAATCCTTACCTCATCCACGATGCCCGTCAACTCATCCTGGTCTTTTCGGTCAATAAGAAAAACCAGTACTATAAACTCGTCAATGATATCTGGGTCAACGAGGACCTGCTGACCAACACAGGTGAACCCCGTGACGGCTGCAGCAAGTGGGACCACGAGTCAGATCGCGACCAGAACAACTGGAAAGCCCACCTCGACGGCAATGGCTACCTCATCCGCGGCCTGTTCTCCACCAATGCCTTCGGACTCATAGAAAAGATACATAACGATGCCTCCATCGTGAACACTGGCTTTGTTGACTGTCTGACGTGGAGTCCGGAAACAGA
>Ga0247611_10006964_pt1 | contig 14361 bp, 5 predicted proteins | sample 177DNAGHGhighgp2_FD_192422 | JGI IMG/M metagenome (GOLD analysis project Ga0247611, IMG submission 192422) | Sheep rumen microbial communities from Palmerston North, Manawatu-Wanganui, New Zealand - 1770 DNA GHGhigh gp2 | ecosystem: Host-associated > Mammals > Digestive system > Stomach > Rumen ...
GGGCTGTATGCCCACGTCGTGACGGAGGGAATGTTCGGCATCCGTCCGACAGGTTTCCGGTCTTTCCGGCTGACGCCCAGACTGGCTGCGGCGTGGCCCCGGATGGCTCTCCGGCACATCCGTGCCTTCGGAGGAGACTTTGACATCTGCGTCCGGCGCCTGGACGGAAATAAGCTGGAAGTACGGGTCCTGGACCATTGCCAGGCAAGAAGCGGACGCTGGGTCCTTTCCGACAGCGACGGCCTGGAAATCGACCTGGACCGTCTTCCCGATGAGGAACCTTTTCATTGGGAAGCGTTGCCGGAAGGACTTGCCCTGAAAGAGGGCGCAACGACCCTCGGCGAATTCCGGATTCCGGCCATGCCCGGGATCACCCATCGGGAGAAGGCGGAACGGCTGGATGAGCGGACTTTCCGGATCGACTGTGCCTTTACGGCCACGAAAGACCTGGATTCCACGCGTCTGGAAGCCGGTTTCGTGCATTTTTCCTCCAGTCCGTTCTGGATGGTCCCGTCCGTTTCCTACAACGGGAACGGATGGGGACGGGGCAAGGAGCCGAAGGGTGCCCGGGAGGACGGCGAATGGCGGACGACAGCCGCCCGGCGTACCTCCATCCCCGGGGCGATGTATTCGGAAGGGGAGCGGTACGCGGTGGCCACTTGGACCGAAGCTCCCCGGGAGGACCGGATGAACTATTCCGTGTCCATCCGTCCGGAGCAGGAGCAGGTCGGACACCTTTACATCTGGCCGGAGGAAGAGATGCCGCTCACGTATGTATCCCGGGACCGGTTCGGGACCGGTTACCGGAAGCGGGCGTCACTCCGGAAAGGGGAATCCGTCCGGCTTTTGCTGTATGTCCATGTGACGCCGGTGCAGGAAGGACATGCCGCCATGCGCTCCTTCCTGGACAAGGCCTGGGAACTGGCTCCGAAACCGGAAGTGGAGGTGTTCCCTCCGGAGAAAGTCTGGGAGCTGGGCGTCCGGTACGCCAAGGAGTCCCTGTGGGCGGAGGAAGGTGATTACAAGGGGTTCAGTATTGGACTCCTTCCCGAGCCCGACGGCAGCTGGAAACAGCGGGGCGGCGGAAAATATGAGATCGGCTGGTGCGGCCAGAACGCCTCCTATGCCATCTCCCTGCTGCAGGATTACCTGCGAAACGGTTCCCGGGAATCCCTGGAGAAGGGAATGGCCGCCCTGGATACCTGGAGCCGGTGCGCTCTCCCGAACGGTCTTTTCACCGTCCATTATGACGGTCCGGACGGCGCGGTTGACGCCTGTAACCTGGGCACGGCGGCGGTGAATTTCTTTGAAGCATACGATGTTGCGAAGGAATGCGGGTATGAACGGCCGGAATATGAACGAGTTGCTTACGGCATCTGTGATTTCGTCGTCAAGGACCAGCAGGAAAACGGTTGTTATGCCAAGGGATGGCAACCGGACGGGACGTGCATCTACCGGGAAGGGACCATCGGCTGTTTCCTTGTCCCTGCCCTGATCGAAGCTTACCGCCGGAGCGGAAAGGACGTCTATCTTGATTCCGCCCGGAAGGCTTATGCCCATTACCTGTCCGAACTGCGGGAACAGGGATTTACCACGGCCGGGGCGCTGGATACCTGGTGCATCGACAAGGAATCTTCCATTTCCCTGCTCCGGTCCGCCCTGCGTTTCCATCGGCTGACCGGGGAGAAATCCTATCTGGAGGATGCCGTAGCCGTATCCTACTATCTGTCCACCTGGCTTTGGCACTATGACGGTGCGTATCCCCGTGAGGATGCCTTTACGCAGTACGGATTCCATACTTTCGGCCTTACTTCCGTATCGGTCCAGCACAATCACCTGGACCCGTATGCGCTCTACTGGGTGCCCGAATGGGTGGAGCTTTCGGAACTGACCGGCGACCGGCAGTGGCTGGAGAAGGCGCGCGCCATCTGGCGGGGCGGCAACCAGCTGCTTTCCGACGGAACGCTCCGGGTGAACGGCCTGCTCCGTCCGGCCGGATCCCAGAACGAGGCCTATTTCGAATGCGGCTGGGGGCTGGGTCCCGCCGGCGCCTACAACCGGGAAGGCGGACGTATCAACGACTGGCTCGTGGCCTGGCCCGGTGCATTCCGGCTGGAAACGCTCCGCCACCTGGATAACTGGATGATCCTATGAGAAAGATTGCCTTCATTCCTCTTTTGACGCTGACCCTCTTCTCCTGCCGGGAGCGCGAGGTTCGGATTCCCGTGCCGGAAGGCACCCTGTATATCGAACCGCTCGCGGAGGATGCCATCCGTGTCCGGGTACTTCCCGAAGGGACTGTTCCGTTGGAGGAACTGATTTATAACCAACCGGTTCAGAAGCCGAAATACCGGGTTTGCAGGAACGGTGACAACGTGACGGTGACGATGGCCCGTCTCACCGCGGAGTATCATGCTTCAGAGGGAAAACTCCTTTTCAAGGACCCCGGCGGCCAGGTGCTGATGGAAGAGAAAAGCCGTTCCCTGCAGTCTGCGGAAGTCCGCGGCCACTCCGCTTATGACATCACACAGTCTTTCGTGTCTCCGGAAGGGGAGGCGCTGTTCGGTACCGGACAGTTCCAGGACGGCTACCTGGATATCCGCGGCCTGACCCGGCGCCTGACGCAGGTCAATTCCCAGATTTCCCTGCCCCTGGTCATCTCCAGCCGGGGATACGGGCTTTTGTGGCACAACTACGGACTGACGGAATTCAATCCCTCCGAAGGACAACAGCCCCTCACCCTCGCTGAAGCTTCGGTGGAATCCGCTTCGGTCAATGTGACCGGTACATCCGGCAATTTTATGGAAATCAGGCGTTTCAACCGCTATACCGGCGAAATCGACCTTCCGGAGGACGGGGATTACGCCCTGCTGCTGGATGTTGGCAGCTCCATGGCCCGGAAACAGTATCTCGCGGTGGACGGGGAGGTCCTCGTGGACTTTTCCAATTTCTGGCTGCCGCCCACGGTCGCGGCAAAGGCATACCTCACTGCCGGAAAACACCGGGTGGAAGTCCGGGGGGCCGAGGGGGATGCGCCCGTGCTCGGCTGGCGACGGATCACCCCGGAAACGACTTTCCATAGCCCTGTCTCACAAGGAATTGACTATACGGTTTTTGCCGGGAATGCCGATGCCGTCATGCACTCCTTCCGCCGCCTGAGCGGGGCGGTGCCTCCGATGCCGGACTGGGCGTTCCGGTATATCCATTGCCGGGAACGGTACGACACGCAGGAAGAACTCCTGACGGTCGCCCGCCGCTTCCATGCCGAAGGCCTTCCGGTGGGAACCATCGTCCAGGACTGGCAATGGTGGGGAAAACATGGCTGGAATGCCATGCGGTTCGACGAGGACAAGTATCCCGACCCCTCGGGCATGGTGCGGGAACTCCATGGCATGGACCAGCATCTGATGCTGTCCGTGTGGTCCAAGGTGGACCAAGGCTCGGAAGTGGGGCGGCAGATGAAAGAGAACGGGTATTATATCGAAGGGACCGACTGGGTGGATTTCTTCAAGCCCGACGCCGCGGCGTGCTACTGGGAGAACTTCCGGGACCGCCTGCTGCCGGTGGGCATCGACGCCTGGTGGCTGGATGCGACAGAGCCGGAGAACGACGACCTGGCGAACCGTTCCATCGGCCCGGACGGCATCCCGGGAGAGTTCTACCGAAACGTGTATCCGCTGAAGGTCGTCGGAACGGTCTATGAAGGCCTTCGCAGGGATATTCCCGAACGCCTTCCCGTCATCCTGACCCGGAGTGCCTTCCCGGGCATGCAGCGCTACGGGGCCGTGACCTGGAGCGGGGACGTGGGGGCCGACTGGGACTCTTTCCGCCGCCAGATCGCGGGCGGACTGGGCCAGATGGCCGCCGGCCTGCCCTGGTGGACCTACGATGCCGGCGGGTTCTTCCGTCCTACCGGCCAATACGATGACCCGGATTACCAGGAATGCATGCTCCGCTGGATCCAGGCGGCCGTCTATCTTCCCTTCATGCGGGTCCATGGTTATGTGAGCCGCACGGAGCCCTGGGAGTACCCGGAGGGGATCCGGCACCTTTTCGAAGAGGCCATCCGGCGCCGCGAATCCCTGCAGCCCTATATCCTCCGGCATGCCCGGCGGGTATGGGAGGAGGACTATACCCTCATGCGTCCGCTCGTCTTCGATTTTCCGGACGATGCGGAAGCGCTCCGCCAGGACTGCGAGTTCATGTTCGGCCCCGAATACCTGGTGTGTCCGGTGACGGCTCCGAAGGTGACCGCCTGGCGTGTGTATCTTCCTGAAAATGAGGGAGGATGGGAATATCTCCGGGATGGCTCCGTCTATGAGGGAGGCCGCTATGCGGAGGTTCCCGTGGACCTTGAAAACATTCCTGTATTCAAACGAGTGACTGAATGATGATGCGAAAACTGTCTGTCCTGGCGGCTTTTCTGGCCGCGGCGCTTCCTGCCCTCGCGCAGTCCGAAGCCTGGAAAAATGAAACCCTCCCCATCGGCGACCGGGTGGAGGCCTTGTTGGAAACTCTGACGGTCGATGAGAAGATCGACCTGCTCCGGGCGACCTCCCCGGGTGTCCCGCGGGTGGGCATCGACAAATACTATCACGGGAACGAGGCCTTGCACGGGATTGTCCGTCCCGGGAATTTCACGGTGTTCCCGCAGGCCATCGCCCTTTCCGCGATGTGGAACCCGGACCTGCTGGAGCGCATTTCCGGCGTGGTCTCCGATGAGGCGCGGGCCCGTTGGAACGAGCTGGAACGCGGGAAGAAGCAGACGGCCCAGTACAGCGACCTCCTGACCTTCTGGTCGCCCACGGTGAACATGGCGCGGGATCCCCGCTGGGGCCGCACGCCCGAGACCTACGGGGAGGATCCGTTCCTCTCCGGCGAAAACGGCGCCGCCTTCGTGCGGGGCCTGCAAGGCTATGATCCCCGTTACCTGAAAGTGGTCTCCACCCCCAAGCATTTCACGGCGAACAACGAGGAACACAACCGCTTCGAGTGCAATGCCGGCCGCTATGAAGGCGATGAGGTCGCCCAGGTCTATGTCCGCCTGCCCGAATACGAAGGGAAGGCCCCCATCTCGGAGCTGCGGGGCTTCCAACGGGTGCACCTGAAGCGGGAAGAGACGCGTGCGGTGACGGTATCCCTCCGTCGGGAAGACCTTCGGTATTGGAGTGAGACCCGCCAGGCGTTCGTGGTTCCGGAAGGACTCCCCGAAATCTGGGTGGGCGCTTCCTCCCGGGACATCCGCCTCACCTGGCCTTTGGAATAAACAACTTATACCTGAATTGATATGAGAAGAGTGATGCTGACGATTCTCGCGGCGCTCCTGTGGCTTCTCCCGGCCGCCGCGCAGGGCGTTTCCGTGGAAACGGCCCGCTTCCATGTGGGAGATGACATGGCCTGGCTGCAGACCGGATTCGATGACGGCTCCTGGCAGGTACTGACGTTGGACAAGGACTGGAACCGGCAGGGGATCCGCAATGCGGACGGCTTCGGCTGGTACCGGCTCCATGTCGTGATTCCTTCCACCCTGAAGGGGGGTGTCATGGAACAGGTCCTGCTGGACCTCGGTCCCATCGACGATGCGGACGAGACCTGGCTCAACGGTGTCCTGGTGGGCAAGACCGGGCGGAATCCGGGAGATGAAGGAGGCTATGAAGGCAAGTGGCAGGCCTCCCGGCGCTATCTCGTGGATCCGAAACTGGTGAAATGGGACCAGGAGAACATCATCGCCGTCCGGGTCTATAACGGCGGCGACCCGGGCGGTTTCTACGCTCGTCCGGCCTGGATCGGGAAGCCCCTCCTGACCGATTACGTATCCTTGTCCCTCACCGGGAAGGATGGCGCTTACACGGCGATGCTCCACTCTGCCATCAAGACTTCCGGTACCGTCGAGACGGTGATAAAGGATCCCGTCACGGAAAAGGAACTGCCGACGCGGCCGATGAAAGTGAAACTGTCTCCGAAGAAAGATATCACGGTTCCTGTCAAGGCTACGGAGAGATCCCGGCTCACCGTCATCTACCGGGATGATAGGTTCGATGAAACGCTCGAGGTCGAACTCTGCACTCCGTACATCCTCACTCCGCCGGCGCCGGCCACGCCGCGTTACAACGGACCGCTCGTGTTCGGCGTCCGCCCCGGTTCCCCGGTCATTTTCCGGCTGGCCTTCTCGGGTGAAAAGCCCATGGAATATGCCGTCCTGGGCCTTCCGGAAGGGGTGAAGCTGGATCCGGACAAGGGCGTCCTGAGCGGCAGTGTCGCGAAGGAAGGGGATTATCCGCTGGTACTCGTCGCGAAAAACGCGAAGGGAGAGGCCCGTGCCGACTTCACCCTGAAAGTGGGGGCGCAGATCGCCCTGACCCCGCCCATGGGCTGGAACTCCTGGAACTGCTGGGGTACCAGCGTTTCGCAGGAGCGGGTGATGGCGTCGGCCGCCGCTTTCCTGAATGCCGGACTGGCGGATTACGGCTATTCCTACATCAACATCGACGACGCCTGGGAAGCGGCGGAGCGCAATCCGGACGGAACGATCGCCACGAACGAAAAGTTCCCGGACATGAAGGGTCTCTCCGACTGGCTGCACGGCAACGGGCTGAAACTCGGGATCTATTCCTCCCCGGGCGACCGCACCTGCGGCGGCTATCTGGGCACCCTGGGCCATGAAAAGCAGGACGCCGAGACCTGGAATGCCTGGGGCATCGACTTCCTGAAATACGACTGGTGCGGTTATGCGAAAGTGTTCGATCCGAGCAATGACCATTCTACGGCCGCCTACCTGCGTCCGTACGTGAAGATGCAGCAGTATCTCCGCGAACAGCCGCGCGACATCTTCTATTCCCTCTGCCAGTACGGCATGGCGAACGTGTGGGAGTGGGGCGCCTTCATCGACGCGAACTCCTGGCGCACGACGGGGGACATCACCGATACCTGGGAGTCCCTGTACAGCATCGGCTTCAAGCAGCAGGTGGGCCTGCATCCCTATGCCGGACCCGGCCATTGGAACGATCCGGACATGCTGGTCGTGGGCAAGGTGGGCTGGAGCGACAACCTCCGCGACAGCCGGCTCACCCCGGACGAGCAGTACACGCACATCTCCCTGTGGTCACTCCTCGCGGCGAACATGCTCATCGGCTGCGATCTTTCCCAGATCGACGCGTTTACCTTCAACCTTCTGTGCAACAATGAGGTGAATGCCGTGAACCAGGATATCCTGGGCAAGCAGGCGCATCAGGATGTCGTGGAGGACGGCATGCAGATGTGGAGCCGCGAGCTGTATGACGGCGGGATCGCCGTGGGGATTTTCAACCTCAATGACGGGACGGTCCCGGTGGACCTCGCCGGCGCGCTGGGCAAGATCGGCATCGAGGGCGTGGAAACGGTCCGCGACCTCTGGCGTCAGAAAGACATTCCGATGGGGACTTACCAGGTTCCTTCGCACGGAGTCCTGTATCTTAAAGTGAAAAAATGAGAAAATGGCTTTTGACGGTGGCGGGTGCCGCCCTTCTCTGCGCCTGTGCACCGGAATTCAGCGTGTATGACCTCCGCTGCGAGGGACTCGTGGAGCCGCTGGGCATCGACTCCGGCCAGCCGCATTTCAGCTGGAAGATCCGGAGTGACGTGCCCATGGAACAGGTCGCCTATGAGATCGAAGTGGGACCGGACATCTGGACGTCGGGCCGGGTCTCGTCTTCCGACCAGGTGATGGTCCCTTATGGCGGAGAGCCGCTTTCCAGCCGTCAGCAGGGCTGGTGGCGGGTGCGCGTGTGGCGGTCGGAAAAGGAGGTCAGCGACTGGAGTCCGAAGCAGCGTTTCGGGGTGGGAATCATCGGCGGGGACTGCATGAAAGGGGAGTACATCGGCGCTGTGCCCGGGGAGGGCCGGGAGCCGCTGCTCCGGAAGGTATTCCGCGTCGAAAAGAAGGGAAATGCGCTCCTGTATGTGAATTCGCTCGGCTATCACGAGGCGTTCCTGAACGGGAAAAAAGTGTCCGATGCCGTGCTGGCCCCGGCTGTTTCCCAGCTGGACAGGCGCTCTCAGGTCGTTGTATATGACGTGTCCGCCCTCGTGGAGACCGGTGAGAACGAACTGCTCATCGCCGCCGGGTCAGGTTGGTATAAACCATTGACATTCAGGGCGTCGTATGAAGGACCGCTGGTGAAGGCGGAACTGGATGTGGACGGACGGTCCGTTGTCTGGACGGACGGGACCTGGGAAGGCGCGTGGAGCGGAGCCCGGGACCTCGGGAACTGGCGCCCGCACGGATTCATCGGGGAGCGCATCGAAGCGGGCGTGGAACCGCAGTGGGTTCCGGTGGATGTCGTTCCTGTCGAGGGACCGGCCGCGTCGATGCAGATGTGCGAACCGGCTGTCCTTCAGGAGGCAGTCAAGCCCGTGGAAATCAGGGACCTCGGAAACGGCAGCTGTCGGATCGACTTCGGCCGGATTGTCAATGCGCTGTTCGAGGTCGATCTGCCTTCGCTTCCTGCGGGGCATCTGACCCGGGCGACTTTCAGTGATGTGGACGCCGAGGAATATGACTGGGAGATTTGCGGCTATGACGAGTATGTCTCTTCCGGCCGGAAGGAGGGCGATTCTTTCCGCAACCGTTTCAACCACCATGTTTTCCGGTATGTACAGCTGGACAGTCTCCCCGCGGCGCCGGTGTCGGCATCGGCCTTCCCCATCCGGGCGGCTTTCTCCGGAAAGGGTGCGGAATTCCGCTGTTCGGACGAGGACCTGAACCGGATCGAGAACCTCGTCCACCGGACGGTGGAGAACCTTGCCTTTGACGGGTACATGGTGGACTGCGCGAGTATCGAACGGCTGGGCTACGGCGGGGACGGGAACGCATCGGCCCAGACCCTTTTCACCTTTGCCGATGCCGCCCCGCTTTTCCTGAACTGGCTCCAGGCCTGGGCCGATGCCCAGCGCCCCGACGGCGGCCTTCCCCATACAGCCCCGAATCCCTACACGGCGGGAGGCGGCCCGTATTGGTGCAGTTTCCTCGTCCAGGCGGCCTGGCGGACCTATCAGAACAGCGCCGACCGGCGATCCCTGGAACGCTTCTATCCGCAGATGCGCCATTGGCTGGACTATGTCGATGCCTATACGGTGGACGGTCTCCTGAAGCAGTGGCCCAACCTGGATTACCGGGGCTGGTACCTCGGTGACTGGGCGGCACCCAAAGGGGTGGACGTCCAGGATCCCGTGTCCATCGACCTGGTGAACAACTGCGCCCTGTGCCAGTCCTGCCTGGCCTTGGAGCAGATTGCCTTGACGCTGGGGAAAAAGGACGATGCGGCGGAATACCGGAATCGGTACGCTGCCCTCCGGGAACAGGTCCATGCGGCCTTCTATCAGCCTGAAACCGGTATTTACGGCTCCGGGAGCCAGGTGGACCTGGTGTATCCGCTGCTGGTCGGGGTTGTCCCTGATTCCCTGAAAGAAAGGACGGTGGCCGTATTGAAGGAACGGACGGAGAAGGTCTATGACGGTCATCTCGCCACCGGCCTGGTGGGCGTTCCGGTCCTGACCGAATGGGCGGTCCGGGAAGGCGAATGCGACTGGCTGTACGGTCTCCTCAAACAGCCCGGCTATCCGGGCTACCTGTTCATGCTGGACAGCGGCGCCACGGGTGTTTGGGAAGAATGGGATGGCGGACGGAGCCATCTGCACAACTGTTACAACGGCATCGGCAGCTGGTTCTATCAGGCCCTGGGCGGCATCGTCCCGGACCAGCCCGGGTATCGGCACGTCACCATCGACCCGCAGCGGCCGGAGGGCCTGGACCGGGTCGAGGTGAGTCAGGACACCCCCTACGGAGTCATCCGGGTTCAGCGGAAGGGGGATGCGCTGACGGTGGAACTACCGGTGGGCGTGAAGGCCACCATCCGTGGAGAAGAATATGGTAACGGGGTACATCACCTTCGCTGATAAATGATTATCTTTTTGTAAATTACTGATATGACTATGAGAAAGACCTGGAAATGGATGATGGCAGGTGCGGCATTGCTCATGCTCGCGGCCTGTACGGAAAAGGCTCCCGTCGGGGAAGCCGGAAAGAAGGTCGATGCCCTGGATGCGTCGGCATGGGATGTTTCGGAGTGGATTTCTGCAAAGGACGCTCCGGTGGTGACGAGCCGTAAGGACAGTGACCGCGCGGCTGACGGGGCCAGCTGGTTCCTTTCGGAGGTGAAACCTTCGAAAAAGGTAACGTCGGCCGTCTGGATGACCTCCGGACTCGGTGTGTACGAATTGTATGTCAATGAGATTCCCATCGGGAAGGAAGTCTTGAAACCGGGCTTCACCCACCCCCTGAAGACCCGTCGCAGTTTTACCTATGACGTGACGGACGCCTTCCGGACCGGGAAGGGCAGCGTGAACACCCTCGCCGCGCAGGTGACTCCGGGCTGGTGGGCCGACAAGATCGTCACGACCGGCGACTACAAGGGCATGCTGGGCGAAAAGGTCGCTTTCCGGGGTGTCCTGGAACTGACCTATGCCGATGGTACCAAGGAGTGCTTCGGCACGGATACGGAGCACTGGAAGGCCGGTATCGCGGGCCCGGTGAAACATGCCGCCATCTTCGACGGCGAAGAGTACGACGCCCGGGAACTGCCCGGCTACGCTACTCCGGAGAAGCTTTCCGCTCCCGTCGTGAACACCGAGTTCAAGGGCGAGATCCTGCCTTCCGAGGGTGCTGAAATCTATCTGCGGAAGGACCTGACCCTGAAGCCCGTCCGGACCTATGTCTGGCAGGGGGTCGATGGCGCCGTGGAATCCGAGGATCGGGAGACGGCCGCATACGGAAAGGTCCATATCCTTCGGGAATATGCTGCAGGACAGATTGTCACGCTGAATCCCGGTGAAACCCTCGTCGTGGACTTCGGCCAGAATGCCGCCGCCGTGCCCTGCTTCGTGTTCAAGGCCGCTGCCGGTACCGTCCTTACCTGTCTTCCGGGCGAGCTCCTGAATGACGGCAACGGGGCGAAGAAGCGCGGCATGGACGGTCCGGAAGGAAGCGTCCACCGCGACAATCTCCGCATGTCCGAGGAAGGCATGATCCTCCGGTACACCTTTGCCGATACGAAGGATTATGCGACCTACTATCCGCACTGCACTTTCTTCGGCTACCGCCTGATTTCCGTCACCGCGACGGACGTGGTCGAGTTCAAGGCCATCGCCTCCATCCCGGTCACCTCCATCGCCGAGGACCTCGAAACCGGTACGCTAACGACCGGTAACGAACTGATCAACAAGCTCATTTCCAATGCGGTATGGGGCCAGCGCTCCAACTACCTGTCCGTCCCTACCGACTGCCCGCAGCGCAACGAGCGCCTGGGCTGGACGGCCGACACCCAGGTATTCACGGAGACAGGTACCTTCTTCGCCAACACGGACCGTTTCTTCCACAAATGGATGAAGGACATGCGGGACAGCCAGAACGAACTCGGCGGTTTCCCGGGCGTCGCTCCCTTCGCCCAGTACGGCAACGAGAAGATGCGCCTCGGCTGGGCCGATGCGGGTGTCATCGTCCCCTGGACCGTCTGGAAGCAATTCGGTGACAAGGAGATCGTCGCCGAAAACTGGGAATCGATGGAACTCTTCATGAAGCATGTCAACGAAACCCGGTACGACCATCCGCTCCTCATCGCCGAGAACGGCAACTACCAGTGGGCCGACTGGCTCAGCTATGAGGCGCTCGAAAGCTGCACCGGAAAGGCCTTCGTCAATGCGGAAACCCGGAAGCAGGCGGAAACCTACTGGAGCTACCTGGGCGGCTGCTACTGGGCCATCGACGCCGGCATGATGCGGGATATGGCGGCGGATACAGGACGCGATGCCGCCAAGTATGAGGCCATGGCCGCCGAGGCCAAGGCGTACCTGAAAGCCCGCTTCCTGAATGCCGACGGCACCTTCAAGCTCCCGGTCCTGAACACGATGCAGACCCCGGCCCTCTTCGCCCTGAAATTGAATCTCGTGGAAGGGAAGGCGAAAGAGAATATGATCGCCCGCCTGAAAAAGAACTTCGAAGACCACGGAAACTGCCTCCAGACCGGTTTCCTGGGCACCTCCATCCTGATGCAGACACTCACGGACAACGGCCTTTCCGACATCGCCTACGAGCTCCTCTACCAGCGGAAGAACCCCAGCTGGCTCTACTCCGTGGACAATGGCGCCACCACGATCTGGGAGCGCTGGAACAGCTACATGGTGGACGAAGGCATGGGCCCGAACGGCATGAACAGTTTCAACCACTATGCCTATGGCTGCGTGTGCCAGTGGCTGTGGGAGACGGCCGCCGGCATCAATGCGGATCCCGCGAAGCCCGGTTTCAAGCACATCATCCTGAAGCCCGTCCCGGACAAGCGCCTGGGCCACCTGGATGCGTCCTATCAGTCTGCTTCCGGCCTCATCAAGAGCAGCTGGAAGTATGAGGGCGATACCTGGACGTGGACCTTCACGATTCCGGAAGGAACGACGGCTACCGTCACCCTGCCGGGTGAAACCGAGACCAAGGATTACGAAGCCGGAACTTATACTATCGTTAAATAAAAGGATTTTTCTTATATTTGTGGGTTAAACCGTATCTCGCGATGCACGTGAACGATTTTCCCATATCGACTCCCGCGATGGTGGCGTGGTTTATCGGCCTCACCATCGCGGCAGGCTTTTTCATCCGGCTCCTGAATTCGCTCATGCGAAAGGGCCGGAGAGGGTGGATGGGGGCCATTTTCGCCCTCCTGCTCATGCTGGGTGCAGCCATCCATGTGGTACTGCTCGCCCGTTCCTCCCATACGGTGACGGAAGGAAACTGGATCCAGCTTACGCTGACTTCCCTGGTGGCCGGTCTCGAGATGTTCATCGGCCACACCGTGGTGTTCGACGATATCATCGCCGCCGTCATCTTCCGGGAACCGGGACTGCTGCTGGCATACCTGACGGTATTCACCTTCATCCTTTCGTTCTCTTTCGTACTGGTGTTCCAGATCCTGCCGCGCCGCCTGCGGGACCGGTTGTGGCTGCGGATGCACCAGCACTCCGCCGCGGTCAACCGCAAGAACCATGTCTTCCTGGGCCTGAGCCGCAGTGCGAAACTCCTGGCGAAGTCCATCCTGGACGACTGGGCCCGGGAGGAAAACCCTTCGGACCAGGGGTATCTGATCTTCGTGGACCTGCCCGAATCGGACGGCATCCATACGGAGATCTCCTTCGGTGATATCTTCACCAGCCTCGTCAGTCGCCGGAAGGAGGTGGGCCTGGATGAGGAACTGGGCACGGACCGGTTCGTCCTCCTGAAGGGACACCGTCCCGTTTCCGGACGCGAAGAAGAACTGACGGCGGCCATCGGCATGCCCCGGCTCCGTCCCTGGCTCCACAATCCCAGGACCAGCGTCTATTTCCTCCTGGACGACGAGGAGGAAAACCGCCAGATGATGGAAAGCCTCATGCAGGACCGTTCCGTCCAGGCGAAAGTCTTCTGCCGGGTGAATCGGATGGACGGTTTCAATTCCATCTACACCGCGACGCAGCGCCGCCTCCATCTGGTGGATTTCCACTACCTGATCGTCCAGAATCTGAAATTCGACCGCCCGGAACTGCACCCGGTGCATTTCGTAGAGATCGCCCGGGACGGCAAAGGACAGCCGCTGGGGTATGTGGACGGCGCTTTCCATGCCCTCCTGGTCGGGTTCAATACGACCGGCCAGGAGGCGATGCGTTTCCTGTATGAGTTCGGATCCTTCGTGGGCAAGGACAACCGTCGGATTCCCACGACGTATGATATTTTCGGGGACGATGTGGAGGTGAGCCGTGGCGAATTCCTGCACCGCTGCCCAGGACTGCGGGAGGATCCGGCCCTTGTCTGGAATCCGGAAACGGTGGGTTCGGACGGCTTCTGGCGGAAATGTGAGGAACTGATCGACAGCGTGAATTATGTCGTCGTCGCTACTGGTACCGCGCAGCGGAATATCGAGCTTTCCGTCCTGCTGCTGCAGACCGCCGCACGGAAGAACAAGGATATGTCCCGATTCGTCATCCTGGTCCGTGTGGACGTGGCGGACCGTCGCCTGGCGAGTCTGTTCGACTTTTACAACCGGACCTACCATCCCGGCGGCGATCCGGTTCTCCGGCCTTTCGGGATGTCCGAATCGGTATGGACCCTTCCGTCCATCACCGGCAAGGATCTTAAGGACCAGGCGGCCCGTTTCTATGACGCCAGCCAGCGTTCCCTGGGCGGTTCGGAAACCTGGGAGTCCCGGCACAAGCGCCTTCTGGGAACGGCCACCGACCGGTTGAGAAACCGGATGGCCCTGATGCGCGAGCAGGGGCAGGAACTGTCCCGGTCGGCCTTCATTCCCA
>Ga0247611_10006965_pt1 | contig 14361 bp, 11 predicted proteins | sample 177DNAGHGhighgp2_FD_192422 | JGI IMG/M metagenome (GOLD analysis project Ga0247611, IMG submission 192422) | Sheep rumen microbial communities from Palmerston North, Manawatu-Wanganui, New Zealand - 1770 DNA GHGhigh gp2 | ecosystem: Host-associated > Mammals > Digestive system > Stomach > Rumen...
GAAGGCCACATAGCGTTGAAATACTGTTGATTTGCCATTTATCTATAATAAGTTATAACCTATAATTGCTATTATACCAAAGTTTAGAAAAAGAAAAAAGAGAAAGAATTGCTTCTTCCTCTTTTTTAATAGCTTTATTGCTTATTGCTTATTTGACTATCTTTATCTTCATATGCTCTATCTGATCTACATTGTCATCAGTCATGAATTCTGATGGATCTGGCTTATCTTTCCAAATCTTTGACATTTCATCGTAGAACTTTGCACGGTCAGCAAGAGACATTTCTGAATAGCATTCGGACTTCATCTTTTGAAGAAGTTGCTTGAATTCGTTTAGATATTCCTTGAACATTTCTACTTTTTCAGAACGAGACATTTCTTTTTCAGCAGGTTCTTCTTCCGGTTCTTCTTCTTCCGGTTCTTCCTCTTTTTCTTCTTTATCGTCTGCTGGCTTTTCTTCTTCCGTTTTGTCTTCCTCTGGTTCTTTATCTTCTTTTTCTTCAGGCTTGTCTTCGTCTTCAGAATCTTCTTTAGCATTGTCTGCTTTTTTAGCAGGAGCAGAAGGAACGGCGTTTTTCACGTCTTCTACAGGCTTAGGATCAGATTTTTCTATTGGCTCATAAGTCTTTTCTCCAAAAGAATCAGGCTGTCTTGAATCACAGCCTTTAGCTGATGGATCTGCTTCTTCTGCTGCAAGAATATCTATTGCTGTAAATCCAAGTTTCTTAAGTTTCTGAACAGCATCAAGCTTTGCATTTTCAATCGTTGTAGCGTTAGAATAGCATTCTCCGGTCTTTATCTGTCCATTCTTCATAGCAGAATAGAATAGAACAAAAGCTGATGAATTGAATTCAGGAGAGCCAATGCCAATAGAATCTTTAGCTGCTGCCTCTTCAGAATTAGGAATTGCTTCATTTTCAAATCCACCTGAATTGTCAGATGGCTGATTTAATCCAGGATCGCTTGTCTCATATTCATTTTCTTCATCTTCCGGATCAGTATCTGATTTAATGCAACCTTGAGAAATAGCAAGTTGATATAGATCGTCTACTTTCTGTTTCGTCTCAGGAGTAAGATCGTCGAAATCAACGTCTAAAAGAAACTTATGAGCGTGTTCCATTTCTGGACAGTCAAGAAGTTGCTGGACTTTGTTGTATGTATCTGTATCTTCTACAAGTTTTCCACGAACGATTGGCGTAACTGCTTCACGAAGATTTACTTTAGCAAAAGCAGCCATTATGCGGTCCTGCTCGCAGACAAATTCTTTCTTATGTTGTTTCTTCATATCTTTTAAGTTAGTGTAAAGTATCTATTTTTCTATTTGTTAGATATTTACACTTAAAGCCAAAAATTTTTAGCTTTATAGTTAACAAAAATGAAAGACCCAATATTTCATTGGGTCTTTTATAAGATTTGCTATTAAACTAACTTTAACTATGTTCTTCTGCGTAATCTACAACAGCATTTCCAAGTTTAGTAAGTTTATAGACACCATTTACTTTTTCCATAAATCCTGCTAGTTGAAGATATCCAAAGACATTGCAACCCCAATTTTCGTCATTGACTTTATCAGGATCAGTAATACGAAGAAGATCTTTTCTTGTCTTAATTTCGTTGTCTCTTACAGCAACAAGTTTCTGAACCCATCTAAGCTTCAAAGAAGGTAGTTTGCTGAATTGATAATCTTGTCTCCATTGGCCGCCACCGTATGAGAACTGATATCTATTTGGTCTTATCTTATCTTGAACTGCTTTGATTTCTTTTCCAAAAAGTTCTTGCCATTTTTGATTAAACGTGAATTTAGGATAATCGTTGTTCATTGGTTTTTTGTATCTATTTGATTAATTATAGACTGTTGACAGCATTTTCAAATTCTTTAAATGCTTGTTCAAACTTCTTGTTATAATCTGATGAAGGGGTAATAGCAAGTTGAGACTTTTCAATATAATTTAAAAATTCTTTCCAAGCAGCAAAATCTTCAACGCTATCAACATCTTCCGTGAATGTCATAGTTAATGCTCGTGCAAGCATATCAAAGAACTTATTTCCCTTTTCTACTGCGGTATCTTTTGCAGCATCTTCTGGAGAAGAAGCTTCTTTAATCTCTTCGTCTACAAAATAAAACGTATATTTTCTAGAATAAAATCCGTTATCTCCATCATCCTCATCCCATGAAAGATTTGGATATTTATCTAAAAGTTTATGAAGGTCATCGCGGATATATCCTATCTTTGTTGGATTGAGATTTTTAGTAATAACTACAAATGAAGTATCATAAGCTTTTTCCAAATCAACGTTGTTTTCAAATACTTTCAAAATTTCATTTTTAATGGTATCGTCAAATGTTTGTGTAGATTCTTTTACTTTAATTTTTAGTTCATTGTCTACTTCTTTAGCTTCAAGGATCTTCATACCTTTGTGACTCTTCTGAAATTTAGAAAGAGATTCGACCAGATTTCCTTTGTAGTTCTTTACTTTATATGTCTTCATCTTGTACTTAGATTAAATTGTTTGAGATTATTTACAATTTTCTCTTAGCTGCTTGGACAGTATTCCACATCAGCATAGTGATAGTCATTGGCCCTACGCCACCAGGAACAGGCGTGATATAGCTTGCTTTGTCTTTCATTCCCTCGAAGTCGCAGTCACCAACAAGACGGAATCCAGATTTCTTAGTTGCATCTGGAATTCTATTCACGCCAACGTCAATCACAACAGCGCCTTCCTTAATCATATCTGCTGTGACAGTATTTGGCCTTCCAGAAGCAACGATAAGAATGTCTGCCTGCCGAGTAATCTCCTCTAAGTTCTTCGTTCCTGTATGGCACATCGTCACTGTGCAGTTGATTTCTTTTCTTGAAAGTAGAATAGAAATTGGCTTCCCAACGATATTGCTACGCCCAACCACAACTGCGCGCTTGCCTGCTGTCTCGATCCCCGTCCGCTTCAGTATTTGGACGATTCCATGCGGCGTGCAAGGCAGAAAGCATTCCTTCCCGATAACCATATTTCCAACATTTATCGGTGTGAATCCGTCAACGTCTTTTGCGGGATCGATCCAACCAATTACTTTGTCTTCATCAATATGCTTTGGAAGTGGCAGCTGCACAAGAATTCCATTTACAGAATCGTCTGAATTCAGATCGCGTATTATCTGAAGAAGCTCATACTCTGTAGTAGATTCAGGAAGAAGAACTGTCCTGTCTTCTATTCCAAGTTCTGCTAAAGCTTTGCGCTTGCCCGTGACGTATGAAACGCTTGCGGGATTGTTCCCAACAAGAATGACTGCAAGACAAGGAACGATTCCTCTGTTCTTAAGCGCTGCTACTTCAAGCGCAAGATCCTTCTTGATATCCGCAGATATCTGCTTTCCATCGATTATACTCATAAAAATATAATACTTAAAAAAAATCCACGATTGCTCGTGGATTTTTACGATTGCTTACAACAAAAATCTTAAAATATTCTTCTAACAATTCCTCTATCAATTATATCATCTGAATTATCATATCCATATTTAAGTTCTTGTCCAGGCTTTAAATTCCAAATTTTATTAATGTCAATTCCAGGAATTTCATTTATATCAAAAAATTCTTTTAAATGGTTTTTCTCATAACTAAAAACTACTATACAATCTTTTTCAAGAGATCCATCAGAATACATATCGCGTTCTGTATTTATTGAAAATGCTTTAAGCGTTCCGTTACTTTCATCCCACCCTACAGAAAATGCTTTATTATCTAAAGTACTCCAAAAATCAGATGATTCTTGAAGTCTTTTGTTTTCTTCTGCTTTAATCTTAAGATCGTCTCCGTCTTCAACAGCTTCAACGATCTTCATGCCTTTGTGATTCTTCTGGAATTTAGAAAGAGATTCAACCAGGTTGCCTTTATAGTTCTTTACTTTATATGTCTTCATAATTTGTTTAGATTAAATTGTTTGATGTTATTTACAATTTTCTCTTTGTAGTTTCAACAATATTCTGCTTTCCATCTATAATGTTTGCTATACTCATAATAGATTATAGTACTAAAAAAGAATCCAGCATTTCTGCTGGATTCTTGAACATTTCTGTTAACTTTTTAAAGCAGCTTTTAAAAGTTCGTCAAACTGTCTTCTCAAATCGTTTTTGACTATACTATATTTATCTATAGCATTAAGCAAAGGATCCATAATTCTCTTGCATTTATTTGACTCTTTCCAAGCAAGAAAAGTATAAAGATCTGCTTCATACCTGGTCTTTAATAGTTTTAAGCACAATTTAAGTTGTTCTGGAGAATATTTCTTCAAAAGCACTTCCAACTGTTCTTTAAGATAAGCAAAGCTTGTTTCACGATACCCGTCTGATGCAAATTCTGTGTTCAATATAGCATCTATGAATTTCTTACTAGCATCTATATCGTTAACTTTAAATGCCTGTGATAGATTTTTTCCAACACATTTAGCAAGATCGTTTAGAAACTGTTTCAAAGCAGGTTCAATTTTTTTCTGCTTTGGTTCTGGATCGTTTATTCTATTTGCTGAAATCTTATCCAATGCTTTTATGTTGAAAATTCCATAGATATTGCCTTCATTCTCAGCAGCAATTCCAAGACTTTCAATTTCTACGCCATAATATGCCCAATAGCCAAGCTTGTCTAAAATTTTCAAGATTTCTGTTCTAATGAAATTTTCTTTATCTTTGGCGCTCTTTCTATATCCTCTTTCTTCACACCAAGAATATAGTTCTTTTAAGTCTTGAACGAATCTGTTTGCTAGATCTTTGTTTTCTTTTGGTATCTTTACAATGGTTTTGTATTTATCTTTGTCTATTGGAGGCATAAGCGTTCTAGAAACATCGTATAGATCTAATGTCTCATAATGGTCTATGTCTATTCCATAGATCTTTATTCCAAGCCACATCATTTGGACTAACCGCGGAATGTATTTGCTAATTGCTTTGATATCTCCGGAATGTTTTGGATCGAATATCTTAACGTTCTTAGCTAACTTTACTATGTAGACGCCACCATTTTCACCACCATATTCAGATGCTCCTTCGGCATAATGTTCAGCATAGCTCTTTTCTGTTGTCACATAGAATGGTCTCTCTGGAGAAGGTGGCCTTATCTTCATTGTCTTTGGAGATACTTGCGAGCCGTGATAGAACGTCAGCTTCGAAAGATCCATTGTTCGCTCAACTATTGTCTTCATATGTTAGCATATTTACACCTTGTTTGTATAGTTCTTAACAAAGACTAAGTTTCCACAGTCCCAAACTCGATAATATCCATTAGCAGACATGTTTTCTGATTCTGTTTTTGATGGATCAAAGTTTTCTAACAACTTTGAAAGCTTATGCTTTTGATACTTGACTCGAGATTCTCTAATCATTTCCTTCTTACTAATATAGAAATAATTAGGGGAACTTATGTGATCTAACTCAAACCCAAGTTGTCTATAAAGATTTCCTTTACTCCAACTTCTATCGGCATAACTTACTATATTTTTTGGATTGTACTCTCTTTCAAAGTGACTCAAAAGTTTGCTTGCTGCTCCAGGAATGTGCCATCCAAGTTTATTGCAGAATCTTACTAGTTCCCAATCGTGCTTCTTATCGAAACGCGGTTTAGAAAAAGTCATCAAAGAAACAAGTTCGTCTTTGAAGTACAAACCAAGATTTACTTTACTATTGATTGCTCCTTGGATATGGTTTTGAGATTGAAAGTTTATCGAATCTAAAGAAGAAACTTCTTTTACTTCGCATTGTCTAGCAAAGCACTTATTGTCATAGATTCCAAGAAGATTCTTAAGACGAGACTTTACTATGTCTTTTCTATATAGCCAATCGTCTTCAAAAAGATGAATAAGTTGAATTTCTTTCTTTTCACACTCTTCTGTCTTTTTTAGATGATATGTTTTATCTGTTCCTGCAAATTCAGAATGCCAATAGATTCCATTGAATTCTATAGCTAATTTTTTGTCAGGAATATAGATATCTAATTCTTTTGGAGGAATTATGATTCTTGATTTTTGTCCATGAATGACTGTTCCATTATAGATAGAAGATATAAAGTCAAAAACTTCGTCTTCTTCTGAATTTGATTCACAATGCTTACATAGATGTTCAGAATCTAAATGTTTCAAGACTCCGTTATGTATCCATACCTCTGACGTTTTTCCACATTTCTTGCATAATATCTTAATTGGATCTTTTGTTACTACTTTTGGATAAGAAAGTATTTCATACTTGTTTTTATCTAACTTGTTGTCTATTTCTTGCTTGTTCTTTTCTGACCAAATTTCTTGAAATCTATCTTTATAGCATTTTTTGCAAGTATCTTTATAACCAACATATCTATTAATGAATTCCATTTCTGTTTCGTTGCATATTCTACATTTTGGAATTTCTTGTAAGTTATTGTCTAATAGATAAAATCTTTCCATTAGTCTTAAGTTTTCTTTATCTATTTGAACTATGTTCTTTGTTCTAACGACTAAATCATGTAGAAAAGAAAAATTCAATTTACACACAAGCAATCTTGCATTATCGTTCTTTACCATTTTTTCTTTTTCTTTAATAAAGAATGAAGAAAATTCTTCTTCTGAAAGAAAAAGACCATTATTGTCTAATGATTTAGAAAATTCTTCATTTATACTATCTATTCTTTTTCTTATCAATGGCTTAACGTCTATTGTTCTCTGTTTATGCTTGCAAGATCTAAAAGCAGTTTGAAGTTTAGTAAAAACTATAAATGGTTTTCCACACGTTTTGCACTTTTCTATTCTATTATGCTCATTGTCCGTCAAATATGATAAACGCATTCCAAATGGAATTTCTTTGGAAATTTGATCTAATTCTTTAGTATTCTGAAAAACCCATTCATAAATTGGAAAACTTTTAAGATCTGATCCTAACCAACGTAAAACAGAAGCACTTACTTTTCCATCTTTTTGTAGAAAAAACTTAATCTTTTCTTCTTCTTTGATGTTTGAATCAGAAAGAAGAAGTTTAAGTTTTTGTGTTTTTGGTGATGGCATTTTCATTTTATGATTATAGAATTATCTGTGAATATTTACAATAAATATTGTACTCATAAATACAAAGTATCAAAAAGAATCCAGCATTTCTGCTGGATTCTTGAACATTTCTGTTAAGATAATGTTTAGAGCATTTCGCTCCAGGAACCACCTCTGCGAAGGATATTGAATTCGATGAGAATGAATTCCATGAATTTGTTAAGCTTGAGTCCAATCTTAACGCGGAATTCGTTTCTCTCAATAACCTCGTCAGTATTTATGCTCTCGTCGCAGATTATCTTATAATCATACATACCACCTTGAGCTTTGATTTCTTTGAAGACGCCATCAACGTCATCATAGAATCTTTGACGATTGTAAGCATTGTTCGTTTCATAGACATACCAACGGGCAATCTCGTAGACGATTCTTTCAAAGCGAAGCAGAGCACGGCGAGCAGCCACCCTATCAAGAGCACTTTCTTTCGTCTGGAATGTTCTCTGTCCTTCAAGCACGATTCCATCGTTTGGATAGTTTCTAGCATAGTTCCAGCACTTTGGATAGATTTCGTCTGCTTGGCGCTGCGTTGGTGAGAACGCAATGTCAAGAGCAGGAACGATTCCTCTATTCAAGCCAGCGGGAGCTTCCCAGTAGTCAAAGTTAATGTCTGTATTCAAGTAGACACCTGTTGCTTGGATCGAAGGTGGGCACCAGAAGTAGTCACCTGAGAATTCATCTGCCTTCTGGAACCAGTCACAGTAGCCAGCACCATAGTTCGTATTGATTCCGGTTATGTACTTCAACATTGGAAGAATCGTTGCATCAATCGTGTTGCTTGGCTTAGATGGACGGACGATCTTCTTATTGCCCTGCAAGCAGAATGGACGAGGTCCGTCTGCAACGAACATACAGTCCTTACGGATGTTCTTACAGAAGTTGTCATACATTGCAAGAATTGCGCGATATGTCTTAGTATCTTCCTTGTTGCGTAGCTTGAAGAGTGTAGCATATTCAGAAGCAGGATCGTATTCGCCAGCCTTTCCAGCAAAGACGCTCTTAATGAACTGCGCTATGTTAGAAACACCGGCATCGCAGACTATATCGATCTGCTTTTCGTTGATGTCTTCATTCTTCTCCCAAACAAGAGGAAGTGCCTTCATGATTGAATCAGTCAAAGAAATGTTTTTCTTAACCATGTACTGATAGAATCCAAGGTCTCCAGCCTGCTGAGGATTGACTACAAGAAGATCCATCTTAGAATATAGTTCGCGAGTAGCAGTCTGATTGAAGCAGTTAGAATATAGCTCAATGTATTCAGACTGATTGTTGACTATATCGTCTATGAACGTCGAGGCACCAGTATTTGGATCTGTTGCTTCTTTATCAAGTTCGCCTGCATAAGCTTCAACTATATCGTAGTTGACCTTGTTTCCTTCACCTGGATCAAGAAATGCACGGAGAACAACAACGCCAATCTTCTTCATGTTCTGGCGGTCCATCGTTCCTTCAGACGTGAAGTGGATAGATGGGAACGAAGCAGCGGCCATCTGAGAAACAGTATAGTCGCCTGCGTTGTCAGACATAAATGGGATTGCTGCATCAGCATTGTCTATTGATAGAGGTCCAACCGGCTTCTCATTATCGTCTACTATAAACGAATCGTTGAGCGTAGTAGCTATCTTGACTGCATTGTATTTAGAAATTCCAGAATCTCCAGTATCGAGCAATGCTTGAACGTAAAGTGCATTGGCTGCTGTTGTGATTACTGGAATGATTCCAACGAGTTCTTTCTGAGTTCCATCAGGAGCTTTAGCATATGCAGTTCCAAGAGTACCGCGTGTCTTATCGACTATGACGATGCGGTTAGTGCGGACAGGCGTTTCGCCAGTAGCATATCCATCGATTTCTTCAAGATCCTTGAGTTCGACGTCTGATTCAGAATTGATTGTCAAGTAAGACTTTATCGTTGGATCAGCTTTCTTGATTTCAGAGTATGCAAGAGAAGAAACGATGCTGTCGCTTAGGAGAGCACTCATCTGAGTCTGCATCCATTCGCTACTTGTTTCTGGACCATATGCATACGCCGTAAGAGTCTCAAACGCTGATGTCTGAGTAAAGTCCATTGAGAACTTAAGGAATTCATCGTATTTGAGATTGTCTATCGTAGCGTCTATTACTGCTTCTACAGAAGATAGTTCTGGTGTAGCAGAATCTGGACCGTTGTATGATTCGAAGACTGTCTTTCTTTCAGTAGAAGAAAGTCCATCATCGTCGAACTTCTCAAAGAATACGTTGAGATTTTTAGCATTGCGTAAAGCTGTCTTAGTATCTGGATTCGATATTATCGTGTTGTCTATATAGTATCTGATAGCAAGCTTTGCGAATGGAGTATCGTGATAGAGTCCTTTCTTAGCAGATTCTACAAGCTTTTCGAAGTTTGGATCATCAAACATATTGTCGAAGCATTCTAGAATCGTGTCAAGCGGAGTAAGGATCTCATTTGAGAGACGAGTTATCATCTTGCACTTTAAGGCATCGTTTGACTCATCTGTATTAGCCCAGAGCTCATTAACCCATGGTTGTTCAAACGCTGGATCTGCTGAAGTTGGATAGTCGTGGTCAACGTATGCTGTCATTGGTGGAACAAGCATGCTGACAGGCTTATCGAAGATAGTAGATAGTGAAGGCTGTTCAGCATCGAAGAAATCGTCTAGTCTTGAAACTTTGTTCCACATTTCGACGATTGGAGTCTCAGCGAACTCTTTAGCATAGTCCTTTGACTTCTCATAGTCTTTGAAAGCCTTGTAGTAAGATCCAAGATTGAATTTGGTGGCGTCGCAGTAGTTGTATGTCTTAAGTCCGCCAAACAGAGTATTGTCAGTCTCAAAGTCTATAGTGTTTAGAAGATTGAATATCTCTTCGTTGTCCTTGAAGAATTGATAGATTCTAGATTCTGTAAACGTTGTTCCATAAGTGTTGACTACACTTTCAAGCGTCACTCCTGACGAAGGATCGCAGGCTGTTCTAAATGCTTGAGAATTTGGATTTCCACCAAGTGCTTGGAGAACATATCCAGCGAAAAGTTCGACTCTCTCAGCTTGTCCTTGGTCATCGTTGAATCCAAGTGCGCTTAATTCTATTGTTTTTCTAGAAGGAATAGGCGTTCCAGATGGAACATATGCTGAAATATTGTTGATCCACTCATTGAATCCTATGAACGCGTTTCCATCAGGACCAACACCACCCTTATAGAAGTCAGAAGCTTGGTTTAGTAAAGCTCCAAGTTTGTCTATAATGAACTTTACCGGAGTATACATCCAATTGTCTTCTTCAGTTCCAGGAATGTTTATTTGGTTCATCCATTCGTCTTCAGCATACGCGTATGGAATAGCAATCGTGTAGTTGTCTACAATGTGAGAGAACTTTAAGAATTGCTTTTGAAGATCTTTTGCCTGGAAAAGAATATCTATATCTTTCTTATATTTCTCTGGGTTAGTATATCCAAATGCAGTAAAGTCGCCAGCAAGAATTCTGTCAAGTTCGTATTCGTTCGCATATTCAGCAACGGTTGAGAGCATATGTAGATCAGCTACGTTCACTGTATATGTCTTTGCTGTAAACTTGTTGAGCGATTTGTTCTTATATGGTAGCTTGCAGGCATAGAGCTTTCCACCCTGGTTTATTACTTCCATACCAGCATTGAAGAAGTATTTTTCTGCTTCATTAGATGGCTCGCCGAACTGCTGTAGCCATGCAGAACGAGAAGTTATGAGAATTGGTTCGTAGTCACGTCCCTTAGCAGCAAAGCCAGTAACAAGTACTGCTGTGCCAACCGGACCTGTAGTATATTGAGAGATATCTCTTTCAGTTATCTCTATTCCTGGAGAATTTATAGTCCTAATAGCCATAGTTTATTGTCTTTCTAAAAAGTTTTAGTTGTTTGTTTCTATTTACACAGAAACAACCAAGACTTGAAGAAAAACTTATATGCTATCGAATACTCTTCCAATCAGATAGAATACTACCAAGATTGCCCTGTATTCCAATTTGAACGAACGAAGCAGTCTTATATATGGCTTTTGGATCCATTGGGCGTCCGTTTCTACATTTCCAGAACTCTTTAATGTTGTTGAAGCTTCTTCTACGACCTGTAGCTGGCCCATTCCAGTGGTCTAAAAAACCACCAATTTCGTTTCCTGCTGCATTCTTAAAGAAAACGAAGATGTCTGGACCAGAATAACCACTATGGACTCCCAATTCTGTTGGTTCATCGAAACTACACTCCCAAGAAATACTATGGTCGCTGCATCCAGTAACCTGGACATTATGAGATGTTCCGCCACCTTCAAAAACGCCCTTAATAGCACCAAGTTCCCTGCCGGCGCCCCAATCTACAGCGCCTCCAAGTCCTCCTGGAGCCAAAAGCCATGTGGTTATGAACGCGTGAGATGCCATATTTAGCTATTTTGTGGTATTGGAGTTGGATCTCCTTCTACAGTAGGATGGATCTGGTCAGGACAGATTTCATTGTCTGTTAGAAAAAGAAAATAGATATCGCTATTAGAAGTATAGTCAATGCATTGCTTAATGTCTTTAGCTTTGTTCAGCTGCCGTGAAAAGCTATAAGAAAACGAAGATCCTACTCCTTGAAGATTCACTGTCAGTCCAAGATCGTAGTGCTGCCAATGCACTTCCTGACCTGTAGAATCTCTATTGACTTCTATCCATACTTTTCCATTCTTTGTAGTAAATCCAGATTCGTCTATCTTAAAAGATATAGTATAAGAATTTCTCTTAAAGACAAAATTAGAAAGGCTAAATGCTACAGAAGTTCTAGTCTTAAAAGGATCATCGTCACCAGAACCTGTAGCAGAGGCAACTGCACCTCCACTTTTCATCATCCACGCTGGAGCAGAAAATATAGCCATTATCCAAGAACTGATTGCGTTACTTCTTCGAGGTCCGCGCTTTGATTGACTATTATCGAGTTTATGATGATGAACTCGGCAGTCTTTATTGGACGGATAGCGATAGTCGCATGGATTTCGTTTCTATCTATCGTTTCGTCTGTATTGTTTTCTCTATCAAGTTTTAGATAGAATTCAGATATTCCATCTTTATCTTGTATTCTTTGAAGAAGTTCTTGAAATTCTCCACGAAGTTGAGCTAATGTTCTGTCTGTTATCTTCTCATATTTGAACCAACGAGCTATCTCACATATGCTTTTCTTGATGAATAAGCATAGTCTACGAACATTTACTCTATCTAAAGCGGTTTTTTCAACTTGGAACGTCTTCTGTCCTTCAAGAACGATTCCAGATATTGGAAACGAAATAGAATAGTTCCATTGGTGCTCATAGAAGCTTTCAGCCTCTTCAATCGTTGGACTAAAAGCAAGATCATATGCGTCTTGTATTCTTCCACGATTGTCTCCAGCTGGAGCATCCCATGGATTGGCGTATCTATCTGTGTATAAGTATATTCCAGTTGCTTTAATAGAAGGCGGACACCAGAAATAAGACTGCGAAATCGTGTCTAAGCACATGAACCAGTCACAGTATCCAGCACTATATGAAGAATTTAGACCGGTCATATAGCGTATCTTTGGAATAAGATTTTTCTTTATAGTGTTCTGAGGAGCATATTTTCTTACTATCTTCTCGTTTCCACTAAGACATAGAGCTCTGTGGCCGTCTGCAACGAATATGCAGTCTTTTCTCTGATACTTAACGAAATCGTCGAACTTTTTAAGAATCTTTTTCCATTCTGAAACACTCCAGAATTCAAGAACGAAATCTCCATCTTCATCGTATTCTGGCTCATAGTATGCCGTCTTATCAGCTCTAGACTTCATATATTGAGCTATATTAGAGACACCAGCATCGCAAACGATGTCCATCGGATAAGAAAATGGATCTTTAGCTTTGTCAAGAATCAGGTCTAGAGAAGATTCTATCGTTTCTGGAGTTATGAACTTAAAGCATTGAGAAGTAAAGAATCCAAGAGAAGTTACTTTCTGATTAGAAATAAGAATAGTCGACGCTTCATCGAAATGCGTTCTATATGGGCTTTCAGGATTCTTAAAGTCGAAGTTAGAGAACAACTGTATGAATTCAGACTGATTGTTCACTATATCGTCTATGAATAGTTTCTTTCCTGTTGTCTCATCTACTGCTTTCTTATCTAACGAGCCAACGAATGCTTCTACTGGATTGAAGTTTATCTTATTGTCATTAGATGGGTCTACAACCATCTTAAACACGACTATCCCTATTTGCTTTAAGAAAGTCCTATCAAGAAGATTTTCTTCTATGAAGTTTATTGGTGGAAACATTGAAGCAGCTGTCTTACTAACTGATTCAGATTCTGTCTCGCACGAACTTAACGGTTGAGCGAAGTCGCTATATATAGAAGAAAGTGCTGGGAGATTGTTTATTGCTGGATTCGTATTAGTTATAGTCTGAAAATCTTTAACTACGTTGCACGTTCCGCTAAGACTATCGTTTAAGAGATTCTGATAGTACATAGCATTGAGAGGAGTAACTATTACTGGAACATATCCAAGATAGCTTTCAGTTTCAGAAGAAAGAATATCTCTAATTCTTGCATCTTTACTATATCTATTCCTTACTGTGTTTACTATAAGAATAGTATTCTGTTTAGGTTTAAGCTTTCCAACAAGAAACTTATCGAACTGCTCATATGTTAGAAGTCCGGAACCGTCAACTACCTCGCCTAAAGAAGATAGATAGTCATGGAATTCTTCATTGTCCATAGAATCAAGTTCAAAGTATGAAGTTATTGTTGGATCGAGATTTCCTATAACATCTGAAAGCTGTTCGTTAGCAGATATTTCGCAATGAGAGTTCTTTGTCTTATATATCGTGAACGAAAGCTTGTCTTTAGAATCGTTGTCATATGGTATCTTTGCAGCTCTTATTCTTCCACCCTGCGAAAATACTTCTTGAGCTGTAGCATAGAAGTATCTTTCTGCTTCGTTCGTTGGATAGCCATACGCGTTGACAAAGTCTTGAAGAGAACGGAAATATTGGATCTCATAGTCATCTCCCTTATCAGCAAAGCCTGTAGCAAAAGTCATTGTGCCAACAGCCGCTCCATCGTTTATTAGTCCATATTGCGAACGGTCTATCTCGTTGTATTCTACGTTCGGAGCATTGTACTTTCTATAAACCATATTGAAACAAAATTAGTTTTTGCTATTTACACTTAAAACATGGTATAATAAACTTATCTAGTTTAGTGGAACGTACTTTCTTTTGATATAGTATAATTTTATTATAAGAATAGTGACTTTACCGAAATAGGACCATGGACCAAGAAAAAGAACCATTTCTTAAAGAC
>Ga0247611_10006966_pt1 | contig 14360 bp, 12 predicted proteins | sample 177DNAGHGhighgp2_FD_192422 | JGI IMG/M metagenome (GOLD analysis project Ga0247611, IMG submission 192422) | Sheep rumen microbial communities from Palmerston North, Manawatu-Wanganui, New Zealand - 1770 DNA GHGhigh gp2 | ecosystem: Host-associated > Mammals > Digestive system > Stomach > Rumen...
GAGGGTGCCGGTTATTCCGACACCCTCATTTGGCACAATAATTCCCGATTTTTGTGGCTCTGCCTTAGCGATTTCAGTGGCGCAATCGTGACCGACGCAACTGGCTCTAACAGAGCGCCGTATTCAAATTATTTATAATCCGGTTAATTTTGATAAGTGGTGTATGCTAAACAAAAGATTAAGGATAATTCAGGATAATTATCAATACAGATCATTTTGCATGAGATTCGCTAAAACCAGCCATATATATACATATAAATGCCTTAATTATAATTTTCTATCTCTTCTCAATTCACCAAAATTGTAATTATACCGAATTAGAACAATATAAAAAGAAGAAGACGAGGAATTATTCGTTATACCTCACTTCTGTTTTTCCTTTAATGATCAGTGATACAGCAAATACCATTCTGAAGATCAACATCAGAAAAACTACACCGATCATGTCGATTGCAACATCACTGATGACACCACTTCTTCCGGCAACAAATAATTGATGATATTCATCAATGACAGCATTAAGAATACAGAACCAGAGTGTGAAAATGATGCACATCTCATTATCAGATTTAATGAACTTAACACTGCTTTCCGAATATGACGTCTCCACCGAAATTTTGTTCGTATTGAAGATTGCCAGATATGTAAATAATGAAAGGATCGTAAATTCAGTTATATGAGCACCCTTACGGATAACAGTCTCATTTATCGTTCCATTGATAATTCCTGAGAGGAATTTTGCGATTTTTAATGAAGTCTCACTGGATTCATCGCCTGTCTGGTGAGAAAAATAAAAAATAGATACAACACAAGCAATCGTAGCCATCCAGAATATGACAGCCAAAAATATATTGATTTTAGAATATCTGTGTAGTTTTTCACTGATCATAGTTAAATACTACCATACTTATTCTTCATTTTCATTGCACGCTCAATATCGCGTTTTGCATCCCTCTCACTGACCGTATCACGCTTGTCATAATTCTTTTTGCCTCGTGCAAGTCCGACTTCGAATTTAACTTTTCCGTCCTTGAAGTAACATTTTGTCGGAACAAGTGTAAGACCATCAAGTTTTGTCTTTGAAAAGAGTTTGATTATCTCTTTCTTGTGCATTAGAAGCTTGCGGGTTCTCATCGGATCGAGATTAAAGCGGTTACCATGCTCATATGGACTGATATGAACACCTATAAGGAACAGTTCACCATCCTTTACCTGGCAATAAGAATCCTTGAGATTGCATTTACCTGCTCTGATACTCTTCACTTCAGTTCCGGACAGAACAACACCACACTCGTACTTCTCATCAATGAAATAATCATGATAAGCTTTACGGTTCTCAGCTATTAACTTTATTCCCTTAGTAATTGCCATATTAGTCCTTTACTTAAACTGAAGTGACGGTTTTGCATTAAGATCCATTCCCGCCCTGTTCCCGTTAATATACTCGTAATAACCGCAACTTGCAATCATTGCAGCATTATCAGTACATAGTCTCAGCGAAGGATAATACAGTTTAAGATCAAATCTGTTTTTGTTTTCCTCAAATATATTGCGTATAAAGGTATTTGCTGACACGCCTCCGGCAAGACACAGTGTCTTGATACCCGTGTTTTGTACAGCCATCATTGCATGATCAAAAAGATAATGAGCTATGTGATCCTGATAACTTGCCGTGAAATTGCAGATGTTGATCTCTTCGCCCTTCATCTTACTCTCATTAATAATATTAAGAGCATTTGTCTTTATGCCGGAGAAGGAGAAATCCATCTTATCGGCAGTTCTTGGAACAGAGAAACTGTAAGCATTTATGTCTCCCCCCTGCCCTGCCTTGTCCATCTTTGGACCTCCGGGATATCCGAGACCAATGACACGGGCTATCTTATCAAAAGCTTCGCCTGCAGCATCATCTAAAGTTCTTCCGATTATTTCCATATCACAGTAATTGGAAACCTTGACGATCATTGTATTGCCTCCGCTGACAAGAAGCGTCAGGAATGGCGGTTCTAAATCCGGAAAACATATATAATTGGCTGCTATATGACCTTTGAGATGGTTTACTGCAACCAATGGTTTTCCTGATACGGCGGCCAGTCCTTTGGCACAGTTAACTCCTACCAGCAATGCTCCAACGAGCCCCGGGCCATATGTAACAGCAATCGCATCAATATCCGATAATTTAAGAGAAGCATCCATAAGAGCTTTATCAACTGTCTGGTATATGCTGTCCACGTGCATTCTGGAAGCTAATTCCGGAACAACACCGCCATACTGCATATGAAAATCAGCCTGTGATGCTATAACATCAGACAGCACTTCCCTGCCGTTCCTGACAACTGATGCAGCAGTCTCATCGCATGAACTTTCAATACCGAGGATCAGAACATCATCCATATTATGTCTCCCTTGAGAAATACGTTGTCAGGAATCTGTTAACGGATTCTATGTACTCGTCACTGTTGAGAGCATATTCCTCGAGGTATCCTGCACCGGATATCATCTTTGATTCCGTAAGACTGGAACTTAATCTGTTGCGTTCATTTATTATCTGACTTATACGGTCAGCACCGATAAAGGTATCATGGCCTCCGTATATGATGCATACAGGTATAGGAAGTCGTGCTATGGCAGAGGCAAGATTAACAGATTTCTCACCGGAAGATATGCTTATGGCATATGGAACAAAGTACTGCGTAATAATGCCGAGAAACTCATTGTTACGAACTATTGGTTTGATATAATCGTCGGAATTCTTTGCAGGAGAATCGAGTATCATTCCTGAGACATATGCTCTTGTAAAACCGAGATCCTGAATGTTCTTACTGTAAGAACGGAGTTCTGCCTCAGTAACATCAGCAGGAGGCAGATTATTGTAAGCAATAAGCGAAGATGTACAGCCAGTTCCGATTCCATATAAGACAACATCAGTCGTAACGGATATCTGTCTTACCAGAGAAATGGCACCCAAAACATCCTGCCATTCAAGATAACCATAACTTGATATATCTCCATTGGAGTCTCCGCTGTTGCGCTGATCAAAAAGAAAAACATTATATCCTGAATCGAGCCAGTCTTCGATCATGTCTATCATGGTAACACCGAACTGAAGCCTGTTGGATCCTGTATCATGAACGACAATGATCGTAGTTACCGGATTCTTTGTCTTGAAAAACCATCCTGACAGGTTCGTCTGACCGTCAGCTGAAGTGAAAGCACAGTTGCTGTATGAAGGAAGAATATTAGAAGGCACGTTTGATGCATGGTTCTTCTCAATATTCATCAGTCTGTTTGCAGATGATACTGTAAGGAATATCAGGACAATAACAACGGTCGCAATGATACTTAAGATCAATGCTGTTCTTGTTATAAAATTGCTCTCGGGTCTTTTACCGTGTTTATTTTTTAAGAAACCTTTACTCATAATCAAAGCATTTTCTTTTTTCTCATTACAATAATGCTGATGATAAGGCTTGCAATTGCAGCAACTGTAAGTATGATGAACGGAACCGGATTGTCGGCAAAGCCTGCATCCCAAGGCATAGGACAGTTCTGACCGAAGAAACTGCCGATAAGATCAGGAATAGTAAGACAAATCGTAGCTGCCGCTAACACCTTCATTATTGAATTCAAATTGTTATCAATGATTGAACTGTACACATCAAGCGTACCATTAACGATATTTGCATAGATAGTTGCCATCTCATGAGCCTGCTTATACTCGATAACAACATCTTCCAGGAGATCTTCATCCTCATCGTAGAGCTTGACCGTGCGTCCTCTCATCAGTTTCTCAAGCACACCCTCGTTTGATTTGAGAGATGATGTGAAGTAGATCAAAGATTTCGCGAGAGCCAGCAATTTGTACAAGTCCGTGTTACTGATCGATTTTGCTAAAGCACTCTCTGACACTTCCAAAGTCTTATCGATAAATCTCAAAAGACGCAGATAATCTTTAGCAACTGCATATAAGATCTGAATCGTAAATCTTGTTCTGAATGGAATAAACAGATCCCTGATCCTGTTCTCAATGAACTGATCAAGAATATTGGTCTTACGCAAAGATACTGTAACGATGTGTTTATCGGCAAGAATAATGCCGAGAGGCGCCGTCTCGTACCTTGTAATGTCATTCTCTCTCTTGGAATAAGGAATATCAATGATAACAAGAACGTGGCCAGTGTCATCATCAAAGTCTATACGAGGTCTTTCTTCTTCGTCTAACGGATATCTGATGAATTCCTGAGGTATGCCGAGTTCCTTCTCAACTCTCTCGATCTCAGCTTCGGTAGGTGAATACAGATCAATCCAGGAATCAGGAGTGATCTCTTCTATCTCCTTGACCCTGTAAACAGAACGGCTGCCGATCTGCTTATACTCTTCTGACATATAAATATTAAGCATATCAACCTCCGTATCCGCCTGAATCTATCGAATTTTAACACTTTTCGGGGGCTATTGCCACCTTCAATCAGTTTGTACCCGTAGATCCGAATCCGCCGCCTCTGTTCTCACCGATATCAGCAACAGAATCGACCACCACCGGATCACAATACTCGACTTTTGCTACGACCATTTGTGCCACTCTGTCACCCTTACAGATCTTATAAACTCCGTGAATACAGCCTTTGTTACTGATCAGAAGCGGTTCGGCATCAGGATTTTCTTCACTGAATGAAGCATTATACATGATAACATTAACTTCATCGCGGTATCCGCAATCTATTGTTCCTGGCGCATTAGGTATCCTTAAAGGCGTCTTGAGAGAGATCCCGCTTCTGGGTCTTATCTGCACTTCGTAACCATAAGGAATAGCCATCTTAATTCCTGTCGGAATAAGAGCAGTCCTTCCCGGCTCGATAATAACGTCTTCTGCAGCATAGATGTCCATGCCGGCATCACCGTCATTGGCATATGTAGGTATAACGGCTCCTACCCTGCACTTCTCCATCTTGATCTCAATCCTGTCGCTCATGCTGATACCTCTTATATGATGATAGTTTTGTTGATAATAACATTATAGCCCGCAGATACTGCCTGTTCAGTTATGCTGTCATCAGGAAGATTCTTAGCCTTGCCGTATATTGTTGAAGAACAGTCAAAGGAATGTGGAAGAATATAAACCTCTTCATCCATATTGTTGCTCTTCATCGTATATACGGTGTTGTTAAAACAACTTCCGCAACGAACTGTATTTCCTCCAACAGGGCAGAAATCTGACTGCATCCAGGGGATCAATCCTTCCTGATGGATTATGATATCAGGTCTGGTAACTGATAAGGTCAGTATCTCCCCTATCTCTCCTTCAGAAAGTTCATGAGAAAGTGATATTCCTTCAGAATTACGCGAAGCGAAATCAAATGAATCAACATTATAGACATTGGCTCCTGCAGACAGATAATGCTTAAGTCCAAGAGATGTCAGATCACTGTTCTTACCATAAATACGGCTGTCAATATAAGATGTAAAGTTATCTCCCAGAGCCTCCTTGCAGATCTTGGCAACTGATATTATCATCTCCGATGTCCTGTCGTGATACAGATCAGGCAATAGCAAACATAATTTAACATCATTGGTTTTAATAAAATCAATTATCTGTTCTCTTACCGGTTTGATGTTAACCTCAAAAACGCTGAATGCATATATGTCTGCACCTTGGGATACTTTCGAGAAATCATTCCTTACAAAAGGATAGGTATACATCTTGAGAACGGATCCGGAACAGGAAATGGTGACATTCTTCCGTGGAGGTATGAATTCAGATATGACGGCATGCTCATACTTATAGTCAAGTTCACCTGTAAGAGCGCTGATTACGCCTCTTCTCAATTCATTTATGAGGCTTACAGGGCACTTGACCGATTCATCGCCTGTAAAATAGATATTACTTACTCTGAAAGGAGAGTCTCCCGTCTTCATGAGTTGAGAAGTTATTCTCTCCTTGCTCAGACTCGCGCCTTCAAAATCAGATGGAATATCAACTTCATACTCTGCATATATATCTGAGTTAATACCATCATCTATGCTTGCATTGCAGATTATTGAATTGTTAGTAACATCTATTGACATTGTAATATCAGATCTGCGCATCTCATCACGGGGAATCGCAACCTGATGACCCATAAGGTAAACATCCAAGCCGTTATCAAGCTTGGCTATCATATCGGGATGGAGACCTTTTACTGCAATTGAATCAGGCATCTCATGGATCTTACCTACAGGGAAAGAACATATTTCCTTGCCGTTCTTACGAACAGAGACAAAATCACCCTTTGAAGGAAGCGGCAATCCGGGCTTAAAGGATAATGTGACCGTTCCCTTTCTCGCATCTGTACGAAGGATATTGCCTGCTTTCAAACCGAATTTGCCGGGGTATTCACCTGACAGGAAATTATTCTGCTTTTTACCGGACAGGAACTGAGATGTATACTCTCCTCCCCTGTTGAAATTAACGAGAAGATCATTGCGGACACTTTTAATCAGTTCTTCATCAAGAGATCCACTATAAAACCCGTCTATGATCTTACGATAGCTGCAAACAGCAGATCTGACATAATTAATATCACGCATTCTGCCTTCTATCTTGAGGGATGCGACACCTGAAGAAATGAGATCACTTATGTAAGGGATTACATCCCTGTCTTTAGGAGACAGCAAATGACCTTTACGAACCTCTTCCCCATTACAGTATAAGGAATATTCCTCTCTGCATGGCTGTGCGCAAAGACCCCTGTTCCCGCTCCTTGAACCTGATCTGTTCATTGCAGAGAACAAACAGAGTCCGGAATAACATACACATACAGCACCGTGAGCAAAGACTTCAGTCTCTATACCATAACGCGAAGCAATCTTAGTTCTTCTGGCAATCTCAGCTGCAGATAATTCCCGCGGAAGGACAACTCTGTTAAAACCGAGTTCAGATAATGCTTTGAAATCAGAATCAGAGAATATATTCATCTGTGTGCTGCAATGAATAGGAATAGACGGATATTTCTGATGTATCCTGCAGGCAAGTCCGACATCCTGGATAAGAATACCGTCGCAGCCTGCCTCATAAGCACTTACTGCTGTATCAATACCATCTTCCATCTCAGAATTACCAATAAGGGTGTTCAGTGTCAGATAGATCTTACTGCCGCGATAATGACAATAAGAAGCACCTTCTCTGAAATCATCTATGGTGAGATTAGAGGCATTGATCCGGGCATTAAATGCTGAAAGACCGCAATAAACGGCATCTGCGCCACAGTCTATTGCTGCTTTGAGGATCTCAAGATTGCCTGCCGGAGCAAGGAGCTCAATCATTTATATCACCCTCTGCAGCGCCAAATGACAGTTTCTCCATCGGCGTAGGTTCAGGCTTGGATTTCTCTTCATTGTAAAAGTCTTTTTGCTTGAAATACATTAATTCTGTACGCATCTCTGAAATCTCATCTTTAAGAGTGAGGTATCTGTCACAGCATTCGATCAGAGAGAGGATAGCGGTCTTATTGGTTGCGATATAAGGATTATTCTCTTTCGTCTCCTTATATATCTCATCAGCTAGGGCTGCAACCTTACGAATACGGGCTTCACTGATTTCTTCATTGGAACCGAGGAGATACGTATTATCACCTATATTAACTGAAACTCTTTTGGACATCGGATCAGGCTCTTTGTTATCTGAGTTGGTCTTCTGTGCGATCCTCTCGCTTAATGTCATTGGCTTAACAGGCTCAGTAACGTCTTTGGCCATGGAATCGCCTTTGAACCTTTGCTCATACTTAACCATTGCAGGAACAGTCTTGTCTTTTTTCTTCTTAAGATTATTATCTGAATATTTACCCAGAATACTGCTGTTGGTTTTCTTCATAAGATGCCTCACACGATTAAAATCTCGTTAGATTATACCATATATATTCTGGCAAAATCAGAAGGCGATAATTCCTCTGCCCTTACCTGTTCACTATAACCTAAAGAGAATAATATTTCCTTATCTATATCAATATTGTTAAGCAGTTTTTTGCGTCTGTTTCTGAATGCACTTTCAAGGAATGCTGCAAATTTACCATCAAGAGGAACAATGCAATCTTTCCTTGTAAAAGTAATTACTGAAGAAGTTGTCTTCGGCATCGGATAATACATGTTGCCCGGAAGATCAAAAACAGTAGTAACATCACCATACAGGCTGCAAAGAATGGATAAAGGACCATATTGCTTTGTGCACGGTTTAGCCAGGATTCTTGCCAAGGCTTCCTTCTCGACCATAAGAACAAGACGTCTTGAAGAAGATAACTCCGTAATAAGTTTCTTCATGATCGGTGTCATCAGATAATACGGTACATTACTTACGGCAACGTCGATCATTGCAGCATTATAATCTTCAGCGTCAAGCTTTGTATAATCGCTGGCGATAACTCTGCATCCGTAGGTAATATCAATATATTCGGCAAGTCTCTTATCGATCTCGATTGCAGTAAGATCAATATCACGGGCTGTAAGTTCTTCTGTGAGGGCACCTAAACCGGGCCCTATTTCCAACACTTTATCCCCAGGGCGGAGTTCACACAGATCAACTATTCTTTTGCAAGAATCTTCATCACAAAGAAAATTCTGCCCGAATTTAGACTCGGGCAGAAAACCTATTTCTTCTGTTAAATGTATAATATCGCTTCTGTTCATTACTTAAAGTAAGCAACGCCGGACTCAAAGATCTTCTGATGCTTATTTCCGCCGATATTTTTTGTAAGATCTGCTTCATAACGCTCTGTATGACCCATCTTACCCAGGATCCTACCATCGGGAGACAGGATACCTTCGATAGCACAGATCGAACCGTTAGGGTTAAATGCCGTATCAGCTGCAAAATTATCATCTGTATCCACATAACATGTGGCTATCTGGCCATTGGCCTCAAGGCGTCTTACCAGATCCATAGATGCAGCAAATTTACCCTCACCATGTGAAATCGGTATGTTATAAACTTCACCTACTTCACACATGGTAAGCCAAGGACTGTTATTGGACATGATCTTGGTCCTGACATAACTGTTCTGGTGTCTGCCGATATTGTTGAATGTAAGCGTCGGAGATTCAGATGTCAATTCCTTAATATCACCATAAGGAAGGAGTCCGAGCTTAATAAGAGACTGGAAGCCGTTACAAATACCTAGCATAAGACCGTCTCTGTTGAACAGAAGATCTCTTACTGCATCTGTGATCTGATTGCTCCTGAATGCAGCTGCGAAAAACTTGCCTGAACCTTCAGGTTCATCGCCGGCAGAGAATCCTCCCGGGAGCATAACAATGTTAGCTTTATTGATCTTGCCTGCAAGAGTTACAAGAGACTCTGTGATCTCCTCAGAAGACTTATTCCTGATAACGAATATATCTGCTTCTGCCCCGGCTCTCTCGAAAGCTCTGGCGGAATCAAGTTCGCAGTTGGTACCCGGGAATACAGGGATTACAACCTTCGGCTTTGCACCTGTCAGTACTGAAGGCGCAGCCTTGAAGACCTTATCAGTCTTATAAGGCTTGAGTTCTTCAACTACAGCTGATGTTGCCTTAGTTGCAAAGATGGGCTCAAGCTTGCCTTCATAAGCTTCAAGAGCATCAGCAACAGACAATTCCTGACTACCGAAAGTGAACTTACCGGAATCATCAGTAACGCCAAGGAACTTACCTCCTGCCATCTCAACCTTGTCAACAGCATTGGAATCGTTGGGAATAGCTACGATGATCGCCCCCATTGTCCTGCTGAACAGATCCTCAGAAGAGAGTTTATCAGAGAACTTGAAACCAAGACCGTTACCAAAGCACATTGCAGCAACTCTTGAAGCTACACCGGATGCCCTTACAACAGCACTGTTTTGAACCTGTCCCCTTGCCTGCAGCTCTTTAACTGCCTTGAAAACACGTAGAACATGGTCCTTTTTATAGAATCCCTTGCCGTTTCTTGCACACTTAATGATATACAGCCTCTGACCTGCAGAAGTAAGTATTGAAGAAATGAGTTTATCTGTTGTAGTCATTCCGACTGCAAAGCTTACAAGTGTCGGAGGAACATGGATATCGTTGAACGATCCGCTCATGGAATCCTTACCGCCTATAGAACCCGTGCCGAAATCGAGCTGTGCCTGATATGCACCAAGGAGCGCCGACAAAGGCTTGCCCCAGCTTCTCTCGCTTCCCATCCTTTCGAAGTATTCCTGGAAAGTAAGTCTTGCCTTATCGGGATCACAACCCATGGCAAGGAGCTTAAGCAAACTCTCAACCACTGCATGATATGAACCTGCATATGTATTCCATTCAGTAAAATAAGGATCAAATCCATATGTCATTACTGAGCAGTCTGATGTAGTACCCTTCTCCATAGGGATTTTTGCAGCCATACCTTCCTCAGGAGAATTCTGGAATTTGCCTCCGTAAGGCATCAGGGCTGTTGCAGCACCGATGGAAGAGTCGAATCTCTGAGTAAGGCCCTTACGTGAACATCCGTCAAGACTGCTCAAAGCACCCTTAAGAGATGCTGCAAAATCATCAGCTACATATGAATCTATTGTCTTATCGATATAAACGTTATCCATATCTGGAGCACTGACAACAGCTTTTGCATACTGCTTTGCACCATTTGTATCAATAAAGCTTCTGGGAAGGTCTACTATAGTATTGCCGTTCCAAACCATCTTCATAACAGGTTCTTCAGTAACCTTGGCAACAACTGTTGCTTCAAGGTTTTCCCTGTCAGCAGCAGCCATAAACTTATCGAGATCTGCAGGATGAATAACAACAGCCATTCTCTCCTGTGATTCAGAGATCGCAATCTCTGTGCCGTCCAGGCCTTCATATTTCTTGGGAACACTGTCAAGATCGATCGTAAGACCTGCTGCAAGCTCACCGATTGCAACTGATACACCTCCTGCACCAAAGTCATTACATCTGATAATGAGTTTGGTTACTTCAGGATCCCTGAACAGTCTCTGGAGCTTACGCTCTGTCGGAGGATTACCTTTCTGTACCTCAGATCCGCAAGTAAGGACAGACTTTGTATCGTGAGCCTTGGATGAACCTGTTGCACCGCCGATACCGTCTCTGCCCGTTCTTCCGCCGAGGAGAACGACAATATCGCCGTCAGAAGGACGCTCTCTTACAATATTCTCAGCCGGAGCAGCAGCAATAACGGCACCGATCTCCATTCTCTTTGCAACATAACCGGGATGATAGATCTCATCTACATGACCTGTAGCAAGACCGATCTGATTTCCGTAAGAGGAATAACCAGCAGCTGCAGTCCTGACAATCTTCTTCTGTGACAATTTACCCTTAAGTGTGAGTGATACAGGAACCGTAGGATCTCCCGCACCGGTAACACGCATAGCCTGATATACATATGATCTGCCGGACAAAGGATCTCTGATGGCTCCGCCAAGACATGTAGCAGCTCCGCCGAAAGGTTCGATCTCCGTAGGATGATTATGTGTCTCGTTCTTGAACATAAGGATATAATCCTTATCTTCACCATCAACCTTGATTCTTATCTTAATTGAACATGCGTTGATCTCTTCAGACTCATCAAGATCGGCAAGTTTGCCGTCCTTCTTGAGCTTCTTGACAGCAAGAGTTGCAATATCCATAAGGCAGATATGCTTCTCTTCAAGTCTTCCCTTGTAAAGGTCTTCCCTGTTTGCCAGATAATCAGCATATGTCTTCTTAACTTCTTCGGTGAGTTCATCATCACCTTCGAAAGAAATATCGGTCAGTTCCGTAAGGAATGTTGTATGACGGCAGTGATCAGACCAGTAAGTATCGAGAACCCTGATCTCGGTAATTGTAGGATTCCTTCCCTGAGACTTGAAGAATTCCTGAGTGAACTTCAGGTCAGCATCACTCATTGCAAGACCAAGTGAAGTTCTCATCTCGGACAATTCCGCATCTGACATGTCAGTAAAACCGTCAACAGTCGCAACAGTTGTCGGAACGTCAAAATTGTCTGCAAGAGTATCCGGTTTGTCAGCTGCAGCCTCGCGGCATTCAACAGGATTGATAAGGTAACCCTTGATCTTCTCTTTATCCTCTTCTGTAAGAGAGCCATAGAAACAAACGATCTTGGCAGATCTGACAGCAGGTCTCTCTTTCTGAGTAAGGAACTGAACACATTGTGCAGCAGAGTCAGCTCTCTGATCGTACTGACCGGGAAGAGCCTCTATTCTCAATACATAAGCACAATCGGCAAAATCAACTGCCTCATCGTAAACATCATCGACAGGCGGTTCAGAGAAGACTACCGTCTTAGCTTTCTCATATTCCTCATCAGTAATGCCTTCGACATCATACTGGTTAAGGATCCTGACCTTATCTATCGTTCTGATATCAAGGTCTGAAGTTACATCATGCAGTATCTGCTTAGCTTCTACTGCGAATTCCGGTTTCTTTTCTGAAATGATTCTGCGAACGCGCATAAACATCTCCTCCTAATAGAAGAATTACCTAGTAAGTATAACATAATAAATAATAAATTAACGGGAAATTGAGTACATCTGGAATTCAGATACTGCAGTATTGTTATAGATCGTGCCTTCGTACACTTCCTTGATCTCAAATACTAACTTATCGCAATTGAACCCGTCCTCCAGATAGAAAGACTCTGTCTCAACATTCTCATTATCTTCAAATAACAGCTCCTGCTCATGAACAAGATTGCCGTCAAGATACAGATAAACATTAGCCTTGGCTATTCGGTTATTGTCATAATAACTGTCACCGGTCGATCTGTTGCCGTTGGATATATCGAGCTGATAAAGATCAACAGGATCAAAAGTGAACGCCAATGTCTCACCTATGCCTGCATAACTGTTGCCTTCCATCCAGCAGGTAGACAGTTCACCGTCTCTTGTAAGTGTAATATCATGTGAACCCGTGTCATCAACCAAAGAGGAAGATGCTGCAAGATTATTAAGATAAACAACATCAAGATCACTGCGGTCAAGATGAGATACTTCAGATGTCTCACTCATATCCGAAGGATCAGATTCAGTCGGGTTGAATTTCTCGTTATACCATTCCTTAAGACTCGGGAAGGAAACGAAGATAGCAACACCGATAAGAATGACAAATACACCGATGACACCATAGATAAACAGAAGGTTCTTGGACTTCTGCGGTGCATTTTCCTTTTTCTTTGGGATCGAAGAGAAAGACTTAAGAGGCTCTTCCTCTTCTTCTACCGGTGTCTTGTATTCAAAAAGAAGATCTGTCTCACCGGGAGCAGCCTGAGATTGTTCAGATACCTGTGATATAGGATCAGCTGTCTGAACAAATGAACGCCAACCGATCATCTCATCAAAGAAGACTACAAATTCTTCCGCTTTGTTGGGAGCAAAACCTGCTTCAGTAACAAGAAGATCATGTACTTTAGAATAAAAAATACCGTCAGGAACGCCAGATGTGAGCAATTGAGTATGATAAACCTTGCCAACACCAACATCATATGCTGCCGATATCTCCCTGGAAACTTCCTTGGAATCAGCCAGAAGGTCGCTTAAAGCATTAACGATATAACTGCTGTCTGTTAAGACATTATTACTTCCAAAATCGTCATATATCTTACGAAGAGCTCTTCCTGTATCTGTCTGCGGATTATCTCTCAATAAAGAAATTCCGCAAAAAAGACATACTTGCGAGCCTTCAGCATTCTCCGCACTGCATTTCCAACACTTCATTTATATAAAACACCACTTATAGATATAGATTAGCCTGATGATTCTCTACACTTAATTCGAGTACCCTTAAGCTTCCTACAAGTATTCCTTCCTGTATAGCCTTTTCCTGAGCTGTACGGTATCTGCCGCAACATCTCTCCAACACTTCAAGAAATCCTTCATAATACTTGATTTGCTGATCCATATAAGCAAAAAAAGCAGTAATCTTTTGCTCGAAAACAGTCAGATCCAAAGCTATACCAATAGTTAATTTTATCATAGTATATGTCGACTTGAGTTGAGCAAGTTGAATCTTAAAAAAAGTAATCTTAAGTTTGCAAATATTAATAGCACGCCTGATGTTGTTGTAATCAATAATATCTATTGAGTTATAAAGATTAATATCATCTGTTCCATAAATATCAGCCATAATACACCTCTAATTTAAGTAAAAGCCAAAGCAAGTTTCATATATTCAAGATCTGCTACCAGATCATCAAGAGCACGAACACAATCTCTGACACCTAGATTTGATGTCTTAGTATATGTCTGAAGTTGACTCTTGATTGAATTTGCCAAATTTATGGCAGAATTAATATTATTAATAATCTCAGCTTTTTCTTGCCTTACTTGAGTATAGGCAGAATTCAGATAATAATATTGAGACTGTAAATTGCTTATAGCATTTTG
>Ga0247611_10006967_pt1 | contig 14359 bp, 10 predicted proteins | sample 177DNAGHGhighgp2_FD_192422 | JGI IMG/M metagenome (GOLD analysis project Ga0247611, IMG submission 192422) | Sheep rumen microbial communities from Palmerston North, Manawatu-Wanganui, New Zealand - 1770 DNA GHGhigh gp2 | ecosystem: Host-associated > Mammals > Digestive system > Stomach > Rumen...
ACTGAAATAAAGGAAAATATTATGAAAACAACATTCACTAATGAGGCAAACAACCTCATCATGACTTTTGAGGGCAGGCTTGACACTGCAGCATCTGCACAGACGGAGAAGGATATGAAGGTTCTTCACGACTGTGAGGGCAAGGACATCACTCTTGACTGTTCCCTGCTGGAGTATATCTCGTCCAGCGGACTGCGCTTGTTCCTCGGCCTTGCCAAGGTTGCCAAGGTCAAGGGCAGCAACATTACCATTACAGGTCTGTCTGATGACTTGCGCCAGGTGTTTGATGAGATTGGCTTCACTCGCCTCTTTAATATACAATAAGGATTATGGCAAAAGAGCTAACCAAAGAACAATTGCAGGAAGAGAACGCCGCTCTGCGACAGGAGATAGAACGACTGAAGGACGAACTGATACGCTTGGTAGGGCGTAACCTCGACCTTACGGAGCGTCTGGAGGAAGATGTGGAACTGCGCCGCCGCACAGAGGTGGCAAAGGAACTGCTTGATGGTAATATCACACGTCAGCGTAACGCCGACCTGCAAGACGACCCGCAGCTGATGGCACTCATGGAGTTGAAGGTGGAGAGTGACCTCCCATATAAAGACCCGCAGTTTAATGCTAAAGCCCTTGCAGAGTTACTGGGAGTGAGTCATGAGAGACTGATAAAGCTCTTCCGTCACCAGACCATACACCGCACGCCAGATGCATACATAGACAACCTACGCACACTCTATGCACTCAAGCTCCTGCGTGAACACTCCAACTACACCATAGCAGTGGTGGCAGAGGAGGCAGGCTTCGCCAATGTGCGCACGCTGCAGCGACGCATACAGGATGCCATAGGCATGACGCCTGTGGAGTATCGCCTGATGCTCACGCGTGACGAGTGATACACTCCTCTTATATAAAGGATGAGGCTGTATAGGGAATGAAACCCTGCATAAGGATAAAAAAACATAACCGCATATCTCAGGAAAGAGAAATGCGTTTTTTTTATGTCATTATACCAGGAAAAACAGTTTGAAGACGTGTTTCGTAACATATAATATGCAGCCTGAGAGGAGGAGAAATACAGTATTTTGTCAAGAAACTGATGTAAAAAGAGGTCTGATAGCGGGAAAAACAACAAAATAAGGCAAAATTTTTTTCTTTTTGTTTTTTTAATAGAAAAACGGCATGATTTTCCCGATGAAATGGCTGAAAAAAGGGGGTGTGTAATTTTCGATATTGTGGAAAATTACACACCTTATTATCGAAAATTACACACCATTATCGAAAATTACACACCTTATTCCAAAATAAAATATTACCTTTGCGGAAAATTTGTGAGAACAAACAGACAATAATCTGCAAGCTTCCTCTTAATATAGAAGAAGTCTCCATAATACAGGAAATTATCTTAGGAATAGATATAGAAGTTATCTTCGGACTTTAGAATATATAGGTCATCTTCGGAATAGAATATAGGTCCTTTTCGGACTGTAAAAACCTTCTTAGGAATATAACATTTATTTTATTAATCAATAAGGTAAAACTTTTTATGTTTAAACAATTACTATTATTTTTATTGTGCTGGCTATGGTCAGCGTTGCCCTTGGAGGCTGTTGAGCCGATATCGGTAACGCTACCCGGAACAGTTACCTATACGTTGCAAGACACTTATGGTGACGGATGGAATGGTGCCAGCATTAGTGTCATTGACAGCAATGGCAACGTAGTGGAGACCATCACGATGAGTGAAGGAAGTAGTTTAGAAGGCTCCATCTCCCTTAATTCTGACGAGGACTACAAGTTCGTATGGAAAGAAGGAGGTTATGACAATGAATGTGGTTTTGACTTCTATGATGAGAACAACAAGGTGATTCTGAGTCATTATGTTAGATCTGATTTCGTGTTTGTTGACGTAGAAGGCTACAGCACTTGTCTTGCCAAGGCAGACTGTGCTAAGAATTGTAGCGTAAGCACTATTACATATAACAGTGCTGTGCTGTCATGGACTGGCAATGAAGAAGTGCAGTCATATAACATGCGCTATCGTAACATGGATGCAGATGATGGATGGCATACTGTTACGGGTGTCACTTCGCCTTATACTTTGACAGGCCTCGCTGCTGAAACTAATTATGCCTGGGAGGTACAGACCGTTTACTCTGACCATAACAGTGACTGGTTGATGTATGAATGTTTTACTACGTCGGAGCGTTATGTCAGACCGTATGACTTCGCCGTGACCGATACAGCAATAACCAGTGCCGTGCTGTCATGGTCAGGCAATGAGGACATACAGTCATATAACCTGCGCTATCGTAAAGCGAATGAAGATGAAGAATGGCAAACTGTGAAGGGTGTCACCTCGCCTTATACCCTGACAGGTCTTGCCGCTGATACAAGATATGCCTGGGAGGTACAGGCCGTGTATTCCGATAATAGCAGCAAATGGGCGAAGGGTGAAGCCTTCACCACACTGGAGCGTTACACCAGACCGTATGACCTCGCCGTGACGAACCTCAGCTCTACCAGCGCCGTGCTGTCATGGACTGGCAATGAAGAAGTGCAGTCATATAACCTGCGCTACCGTGAAGCAGACTTTGTATTAAGTGAGAACTTTGAAAATGGTATGCCTTCTACATGGCAGACGTCAGGTGAAAATGTATTTGTCGATACTCCGCCTATAGGCATGAGGGCACCAAGCGGAAACAGTATATTGGGAATGAACAGTGGTGATTATGTGATTTTGCCGCAGATGCCTCTCGGTGGTGCGCTGACCTTCCAGGCAGGAGCATACGAATCCTCTACATCAGGATATTATGTAAAGGTAATAATAGATGGAGACTCTGTAGTCGTGGCTGATAGAATCGTCAGTGCTGGCTCTTATGCCCAGCAGACTGTTGACCTCAGTGCATACACCGGACAGACGGGTGCCATCTCCATTGTTATGACTTCTGGTAGCTACCTGATTGTTGATGATGTTAATATATTACCAGCCGATGATGCTGGATGGACTACTGTGAACAATGCTGTGGCTCCATATAAACTGACCGGTCTCACCACTGAAACTTCTTATGTGGTTCAGGCACAGGCTGTATATAAAGATGGAAAATCCAAGTTGGAAACTTTCCCTGTAATCACTACGCTGGAACGTTATGCCAAGCCGTATGGCCTCGCTGTGACCGATACAACAACAAGCAGCGCCGTGCTGTCATGGTCAGGCAATGAAGAAGTGCAGTCATACAACCTGCGCTACCGTGAAGCAGACGTTGTGTTAAACGAGAACTTTGAAAATGGTATGCCTTCTACATGGCAGAAGTCAGGTGAAAATGTGTTTGTAAGTCCTCCACCTCCAGGCATGACGGCACCTAACGGAGACTATGTGTTGGGAATAAACGGTGGTGGTAATGTGACTTTGCCTCAGATGCCTCTCGGCGGTACACTGACCTTCCAGGCTGCTGCATTTGATTCTTCAACAGCTGGTTATATTATAAGAGTATCAACAGACGAAGGCGATGAAATCGTGGCAGAGGGAGCAGCCAATGAGGGCTCATTCGCCATACAGACTGTTGACCTCAGTGCATACGCCGGACAGGCGGGTGCCTTATCTATTATTATGACTTCTGGTGCCTACCTGATAATCGACGATGTTAGGATATCAACAGGAAATGTTGCAGAATGGACTACGGTGAACAATGCTGTGGCACCATATACGTTGAAAGGCCTTATCCTAGGTACCTATTATGATGTGCAGGTACAGGCTGTATATGAAGAAAAGACTACAGACTGGACAGAAAGTGTTTTGTTCCATACATTGGAAAGCACCGTACCCGCTCCGACAGGACTGACTATAGACAACGTAACGGTCAGCGGTGCCGTGGCATCATGGACCGGCAGCGATGAGGCACAGTCATATAACCTGCGCTATCGTACTAAGGTTGAGGGCTCAGGTGAGAATATCTCTGAGAATTTCGACTCTTCTAGTTCGTTGCCAACAGGCTGGGTAGGTAATGATGTGTTCGTCACCACTCCGCCTCCAGGTTTGACGGCAATAAGTGCAAGCCATATATTGGGAATGGAAGAAAATGGATGTGTATCCCTTACACAAGGAAAATTGCCAATGACGCTGACCTTCTATGCTGCTGCATTTGGTACTGTAACATCAAGTTATATAATAAGCGTATTAATAGACGGAACCGAAGAAACCGTAGCAGGGGGAACAGCCAATGCAGGCACATTCGCCCAGCAGACGATAGACCTCAGTGCATACGCAGGACAGACAGGTAACATTGTCATTAAGCAAACTGCTGGTGTATTCTTGATTATTGATAACGTTGTTTGCTCAGGTGATGAAGAAATTGGCCAGTGGCAGACTGTGAAGAACGTGACCAATCCATACACCATGTCAAACCTTATCTCAGAGACTTCATACCAGGTGCAAGTGCAGGCGGTAACTACCGAAGGCGTGAGCCGATGGAGCAGTTCACAGTCGTTTGAGACATTGGAGGGTATAAAGAGCCCTACGGATTTGGCTATAGACAACGTAACGTTCAGTGGTGCCGTGGCATCATGGACCGGCAGCGACGAGACACAGTCATATAACCTGCGTTACCGTGCAAAGGATGACTCTCAGGCGGAGTGGACTGTAATAAATGGAATAACCGCAGGCACATACACCCTCACGGAGCTCGAGCCAGAGACATCATACGAGGTACAAGTGCAAGCTACGGACGGCGAGACAATAAGCCGTTGGAGCAGTAAGAAAGTATTTACCACACTGGAACGCTTCGCTAAGCCTACGGGCCTCACTGCAGAGTCTGTGAAGTCAACCAATGCCCTGCTGGCATGGACCGGTTCTGCTGACGCTCAGTCGTATAATCTGCGCTACGGTATGTCAAATGTCATACTGAGTGAGAATTTTGACGGTTCATCAATATCAACCGAATTGACATCGAGTGGAGAAACTTTTGTAGGAAGACCTTTGTCAACCTCGGCTCCAAGTGGAAGTAATGTGATGGTATTAGGTGAAAATGGGGATCTGGCAATGCCTGCAATACCTCTCGATGGCATACTCACCTTCAAGGCAGCAGCAGAAAGGACATCCACAGCATCATACGAGGTATATGTGAGCTCAGTGGGCTTGGTGGCTTCCGGAACAGTAAACATCGGTAAGTTCGCCCAGCAGACTGTTGACCTCAGCGCATACGCCGGACAGACGGGTACAATAATTATAAGAAAAGCTAGTGGTACATACCTGCTTATTGATGACATAGAAGTAGAAACTGATACGGAATGGCAGACAGTGGAGAATATAGAGGATACACATTATGCCATATCGGGACTTGAGCCAGAGACTAAATATAATGTACAGGTACAGACAGTATTTGCCGATGGCACAAGCAAATGGAGCGATCAGGTGAAATTTACTACATTAGAGCGCTTTGCCCAGCCGTATGACCTTACGGCAAGCAGTGTGACATATAATAGCGCTGCTCTGTCATGGAAGGGTAATGATGATGTGCAGATGTATCTCATGCGCTACCGTGAGAACAATATGCCTCTCAATGAGAACTTCGATTCTTCTAACGAACTGTTAGCAGGATGGGAGGTAAATGGCTCAGGTTTTATTGAGAACAAAGAAAATGCACCAAGCGGCACAGGAGTCTTAGTGATTACTGACGGTTCTGTTATGATGACTAATGAGATACCTCTCGGCGGTACGCTCTCGTTTAAGACAAGGGGCAGTTTCGCATCTTATGCGGTAAGCGTTGAATTGGGAGGGGAGCAGAAAATGTTGGTCTCTGACTTTGCTCCAAGTGGTACGTTTGAGGAGAAGACGATAGACCTCAGCGCATACGCCGGACAGACGGGCAGACTCATATTTAGTTGCTCTAACAACCTGAAGAAAGTCATAGCAGCCAAAGCAACAAAAGCTATCTCAGCTACTGATGCACCATTTTTAGTAATCAATCCCAGAGTGTATTTTGACGACATAGTGCTGAAGCTCGGTGATGACGCAGTGGTAGGAGACTGGATTAGCGTGGATGACGTCACCTCTCCTTACGCCCTCGGCGACCTTGACCCGGAGAAGACCTACGAGGTACAGGTAAAGGCAGTGTATGATGAGCAGGAGACCGACTGGACCAAGGGTGTGTTCTTCACTACCTTGCTGGCAACGGGTATCACAGACTATCACCTCGCAACCCCAGCCAAGAATGTAGATGCATGGTATGACCTTAGCGGCAGAAAGCTGAATGCACGTCCTGCAAAGGCTGGTATGTATATCTACCGTGGCAAGAAGATTATGGTAGAAAGATAAGAACAGAAGTCAGGGAGCAGAGACTCTTTGACAAGATACAGAAGAAAGCGGTGTCGCCTCCATAAGGAGGGCGGCACCGCTTCTTTTTAGGCCGGAATTGATGGAATCCGCTGCTATAAATTTAGCGATATGATAAATGTCAAGGAATAGGACATTTTCGTCATTTGGCCTTTTCAATTTTGTCAACAAAAAAATGCAAACCAGGAGAAAAAGCGGCACGGAAAACGAGGAAAAGACACCTTTTTCGCTCTTCTCAACCATTTTTTTTCGTGAAAGCATAGCTTTTACCATGTAAAGTGATAGCTTTCACACCGAGAAACGATAGCTTTTACACCCTGAAAGCATAGCTTTTACAACGCAAAAGCTATGCTTTCTTTATGCTTTTTTATAACCTGTTACTGATTATCAGCGAGTTACAAACTCGCATAGAATGAGCTGTATGCGGCCGGAGGAAAAGTTTTTCAGAATATCGCAAGGAAAAGGGGGGTAAGAGCATACCCGAAATAGGACATTTTCGTCATTTGCCTTCGGACAGAAAAGGGAGGGAGGTGTGCTTTTTGTCGCATTTTATGATGTTTGTCGCATGTTTTTTTGTTGTTTTTTTGCAAAATATTATACAGGTATGAATGTTTTGACTAACTTTGCAGTCGTAAGAAAGAAAAGGAACAAATAAAAATTATAGAACAATGAAAAAGATTTTAGTAATAGTGGCAGCTGCCATGATGACTGCCACAAGCATGTTTGCTCAGGAAGAACAACCAAGACATGAGATAGGCGTAAGCTATGGCGCCGGAATATCACTGATAGGTGACGGTATAGGCAATGGCTTGACAGATGGCATCTTTGATGCCATGAACGGTCGTAAGTGGGAAAACTCCAGAGAGCTGGGCACGGTGGCTGTGGAGTATTTCTGTCACCTTAACAACCCGAGGCTGGCGGTGGGTGGTGTGGTCACCTATGCTCGTATGGGCGAGGACGTTATATATGAGGGAGAGAAAGAGGGAGAGCGCACGCGTAATTATATGTCTGTCATGCCGGCAATGAAATATTACTGGGTGAACAAGAAGCACTTTGGCTTCTACAGCAAGGCCGCCGCAGGCTTTATGTATGCGTATGCGAAATCAGACAATATCAGGAAAGGAACGACCGATAAGGAGAGCCGTTTCAACTTCATGTTCCAGGCATCTCTCGTAGGTTTGGAGGGCGGCTCTACGCACATCCGCGGATTCTTTGAGGCAGGTGTGGGCGAGCAGGGCATAATACTCGCAGGTGCGCGCTACAGGTTCTGAGTAGATGGCATATAACGACAGCAGGGAGACATGCCCAAGGGAAAGCGGTGTGTCTCCCTGTTTTTGCTTGCAGAAAGGAGTGAACATGAAAAAATAATGCCAATAACTTGCAAAAACAGTTTAATTTGTGTAATTTTGCGTGTGGACGGGAAGGAAGAGTACCGCCAAGGCTAAACAATATAGAAAATCAGAGAAACTAAATAACAGAGATTATGTCAAAGAACAAGAACAACGCTAAGCGTAAGGCTTATGCAGAGAAGAAAGAGCAGGAGGGACGTAAGGTTATCAACTGGATATTCGGCATACTCGTGGCACTGGGTGCTCTCTATGCTATATACACCATTGCCGTACAGTAAGTGGCAAGTGAATGACAATGTTACATTCACTGCCACTTATATAAGTGGTGGCAGGAGTTTAGAATATGGAGATAGAACGTAAATTCCTTGTGAGGCGTGACGATGCGTTTCGCAAGTCTGTTACCTCGTCATCACACATAGCTCAGGGCTATATGGATGTCAAGGGCGCAACGGTGCGCATCAGACTGAGGGACGACAAGGCATACCTCACCATCAAGGGACCGTCTGCCAACGGTATCTCACGTTATGAGTTTGAGTGCGAGATACCATTGGATGATGCCCGTGAGATGCTGAAGCTGTGCCGGGGCGGACTGGTGGAGAAGACCAGGCATCTGGTGCCGGTGGGCAACCATACGTATGAGGTGGATGAGTTTCACGGTGCTAATGACGGACTGCTGTTCTGCGAGGTAGAGCTGGGCAGCGAGGACGAGGAGTTTGAAAAGCCAGACTGGCTCGGACCGGAGGTGACAGGCAACCGCCATTTCTATAACAAGGGACTGCTGACAGACCCTTATCCGAACTGGAAGACGCAGTTACCGGAGGAATACAGATAGACCACAAAAGACTATAACTGACATTATAAAGGCAGGTAACGAGTATATATCGTTGCCTGTTTTTATTGTGTTTATTGTTAATAAAAATTAAACGCGATGGGAAAAATAGTAAAATAAGCATTACTATTTAATGAATTATACTAACTTTGCACACCGAAACAAAAAATGTGCAAAGAAAAGGAAAAGATAAAAAGACAAAAGGATGACTAAGAAACTATTATTTTGTGTTGCGCTTCTGAGCGCAGTATCTGGTACGGCTTTGGCAGGTGGTATCTTGACAAATACCAATCAGAACGTGGCTTTCCTGCGTAACCCGGCGCGTGACGGTGCTATAGGTATCGATGGAACATACAGTAACCCTGCAGGTGTGGCTTTCATGGATGAGGGCACTCATCTCTCTATCAACTGGCAGGCTGCATGGCAGACACGTACTATTGAAACCACAAACCCGGTGTTTACTATGTCTAAGGACTTCAACGGCCAGCCACAGCACTATGAGGGCAAGGCCTCTGCACCGTTCATCCCTTCAGTACAGGCTGCATACAACAAGGGTAAGTGGTCACTGCAGTTTAACTTCTCTATAACCGGCGGCGGCGGCAAGTGTGAGTTCAGCAACGGACTGGGCTCTTTCGAGGGCGCTGTGGGACAGATAGCTGCCGGACTGAATCAGTTTGGTGTCAACGCTGGTCTGCCCGCTGCTGTTGTTACCTCTGGCTATGACTGCAACAGCTATATGCAGGGAAAGCAGTATTACTTTGGCTTCACTATGGGTGCGGCATACAAGGTTGCAGATAATTTCTCTGTATATGGTGGTATCCGTGTGCTCTATGGTTCTGCCACATATAAGGCGAAGATTGATAATATCAAGGTTATCAATGGTATGAATCCAGACGGAGTGGACTTTGGCGAATACTATGATCAGATAAAGCCTTACATTACTGGAGCCGCGCAGAATTATGAGGCAGCAATAGCGGCATACGCACGTGCAGGTCAGGAGATACCGGCAGAGATTATAAACGGTTACACTTCTGTAAGGAAACTTCAGGCAGTTGAGTCTTATCGTGAGGGTGTAAACCTTCAGTCTGACCAGAGTGGCGTAGGTTTTGCTCCTATACTTGGTGCCGATCTGAAACTTGACAAGTTTAACTTTGCCGTTAAGTATGAGTTCCGCACAAAGATGAACATGGAGAACAAGTCAACGGTGAAGGAGGCTCATGCCATTGATGCCGTTAACGTGTTCCGTGACGGTACGTCAATCCGCGAGGATCAGCCATCACTGCTTGCCTTCGGTGTGCAATATACTCCTGTGGAGTGCGTGCGCATAAATGCTGGCTACCATCATTTCTATGACAAGGCTGCGAAGAAGACCTATTACAAGATGAACGAGGCTGGTGTATCTACACGTTACGACAATAAGAACAGTCTGCTTGACAAGGGCACTGACGAGTATCTCGGCGGCGCAGAGTGGGACATCACCAAGAAGCTCACCGCCAGTGCAGGCTTCCAGATTACACGTTACGGCAACACTGATGAGTACATCAACGATATATCGTTTGTGGTTGACTCATGGAGCTACGGCCTTGGTGTGAAGTATAAGGTGACAGACAAGATAGCCATCAACGCGGCTTACTTCAAGACATGCTATGATGACTATACCACTGCGGTTGACGCAAACGGCGTGCAGAACTCATTTACACGCTCAAACCGTGTGGGTGCCATCGGCGTAGATATAAAGTTCTAAGAAACATTGTTTAGTTAATAATACCCCTATATTAATTATGCCCCTTGTAATGAGCGTTCATTACAAGGGGCATTTCTTTATCTGTCAAAGACACAGCTCTATTGAGCCATAATCTTTGCTGTCTGCTTCTGACCGTTGGTCAGTGTATCTTTCATCACATATATCTCAGAGGTCTTGAGTGTGGTTACCTGCTTGCCGTCAAGGGTGAAGAACTCACGCTTCAGTATGTCTGCCTCCTCGTTCACCGGACGTATGCACTTTATGGCGTCGGCCTTGTCTGTGACAGCTACGCCGAGAGTCTGTGTGAAGGTGTGGTTGTCGGCGTCGGTCACTGTCATCTCTATAGAGCCAAGCTCTGCATCGCTACCAGCGGTGATGGTTATGATGCTGTCTGTTATCTCAGCAGAGAAGTTGCCGCTCTTTGAGCTGATGCTGTAGGCAGGGCTCTTGGTAAAGCCGCGGAACTCAGGTGCGGTGTTGAATGTCACTGATGTGCCGGGAGCTAACATAACGTATGGATGAGCCATGAAGTCAAGGTAGTGCTCCAGACGTGTGTAGTCGTCGCTCATCACCTCGTTGTTGTCTGCATTGTCAGGGTTTGAGCCAGTCAGCTCCTCATACCAGTTTGGCATACCGTCCTGGTCAGTGTCGAAGTCGGCAGCGCGGCTCTCCTCCGGCCATATCTCAAAGCCGGTGTATTCACTTGTCGTAATATCGTCCTCATGGTCTATCTCACCCTTGATGCTAGAGCGGCTGCCCACGTAGGTGTATGTTCCGTCAACGGTCTCGCGAACCACGCGTACGTGCTGGTCGTCGCGCATAGGACGTATGGCACCTGCCGTAGATGTTACAATCTTAAACGCCTCCTCGGCAGAGTGTATCGTAGCGTATGAAGGGAAGAAAGGCTCATCAACGAAGGTCTTGTAGCCCAGTCCGTCAGTGCGGGTGTTAGGGTCTATCACATCAGATTTTTTCAGAGTATAGCGGTATGTTTCGTTCAGGGCATCGGTAGTGAGGGTGTGGTCCTTGTTCTCGCGGATATTGCCTGAGATGTAGGCTTGCCATACGCCATTGTGGTTAGGCAGCTCATAGTCCTGAGAGAATAGAAACTTCAGCTGGGTGTCAGCGCCCATCTTGTAGTAGTTGTTCACGAAGTTCACTGCATGGCAGCCGCCGTCGGTGGTACGCTTGTACCAGTTGTAACATACGTTGTTGAAGATATCCATCTGACCTATAGGCATGTTGTTGCCGTCCATGCCGCCACCCATAGACCAGTTACGGCCCTCGCAGTTCACGAGCAGGTTATGGCTGTATGTGCCCACGTTGCCGTCAATGGTGGCAGCATAGCCGTGGTTGGTGCCGGCAGGGTAGTTCTTATGGTCGGCAATGCCCAGTGCCTCGGCAATCATAGAGTATTGGAAGGTAAGGTTCTTCGCACCGCGTGAAGAGAAGGTCTCGTCTGTTCCCCATGCCATTGTTGTGTGGTCGATGATGGTGTTGTCGGCACCGGCAGCACCCATGGCGTTGCCTGTATCGCCGTAGCCTCGTTTAGCCCTGAGGAACTGAACGACGCTCTCTGAGCCGATGTTGAGGTTTGAATGCTTCAGGCAGATGCCCTTGCCCGGTGCTGTCTGTGCAGCGATGGTGACATAAGGCTTTGCAAACTCTGCCTCAAAGTCCATGACGATAAGTCCGCTGACATCGAATACGATGGTACGTGGACCTTCCATGTCTGTAAGACCATAAATCAGTGAGCCGGGGGTATGGTCGTTCCTGAGGTTGGTAACGTGATATACCACACCGTCGCGACCGCCCTGTGCGAAGCGTCCGTAGCCTTCTGCCCCAGGGAAAGCCAGTCGGCGTGGACGGAAACTCCATGTGTCGCCTATATAGACGTTGTTGTTGGCATCCACCTCGTCAATGCGCCAGTAGTAGGTCTCGTGGGTTGTGAGCTGGCCTGTGGTGAACGTGGCGTTGGTAACCTCGTCAACCAACTGCATGTCACTCTCTGATGTACCGATATACACGCGGTGCTTCACAGCGAGGGATGCAGGAGTCCATGAAAGGACGGCAGTGCCGGTCTCGTTGCAGTCAACGTGCATTGACGGATTGGCTGGTGAAGGGTCTGACGCCGTAGTCTTCGGGTTAGGACGGTCGAAGATAAGAGCATTGATGCCCACCTGTGTAGTCTGGTATGTCGCGCCAGTGGCTGGCACGGAGATATACTCCACCACCACGTCCTGTCCCTTCGTGGCATTGAATGTTATGTATGACATGCCGCACTCAGCCTGTGATGCAGCCTGTGCTGTCTGTGCTACGTTCTCAAGTACTACGTTGTCGTTCACAAGTATCTTGAGCGGTGGCATTTCTATGTTGTCGCTGTTGTTGTGGTATGCACACAGAGTATGGCTGCCTTCCTCCAAACCACTGATAGTGATTTTGATGCCCTGTGCCTCTGTAGTGCTTGTGGTCCAATCGTTGTTTGCGTCAATGTAGCAGGAGTATATACCGTCGTATATCAGCTTATCTTTCTGGGTTACGAGGTTTCTGTTCCAGTTGTCGCGCACGCCGTTGCTCCATACTCCATCTGCTGTGCTGATGGCCACAGTAATGGTAGAGTCGATAGCGGTCTTGAAGGATTGTGAGGCAGTCTTCACACGACCCGGCGACCAGTTCACGTAACCGTCGGCAAGGCTTTGGCTCTGTTTGCCGTTCAGGTTAAAGTCAATCTTCTGTGCGCCGGCCTGCATGGCACAGGCAGCGAGAAGGCATGACATTAGGATTTTTTTTTGTTTCATATAGATTGATTTATAGTTATATTTTTTACGTAAACGCCAACACCTTTGGCGCAGCCAAAGTTACTAAAAAAAACAGATACGACCAAACGAATGATTTGGAATTACGACAATATTACACAAAATTCCCCTTTATATATTGTCTTGAAAAAAGTTTTTGTTAGTTATTTGTTTTTATTTTCAAACTAAATGTTGTAATTTTGTATTCAGCTACTATGTTAGTAATGATTTCTTGTTGTTCGGTAAGTTAAAATAGAGAATTATGGCAATGACAGTTAGACAACGACAGACGCATCCCATGAGTTACTATATGGATATGGTAAAGGACATGGATAATAGTCAGAAATTGCAGCTGATAGCAATATTGGCAGAGAGTGTGAAACTGGAAACTCGCAATACAGCAGAAACGGATGAAGAAGAATACTCCCTCCGTCCCTATACTATGGAAGAAATTGATGCTATGCTTGATGAGGCAGAGGCAGCATTTGAGGCTGGTGACTATTTGATGCAAGATGAAGTGTTTAGGCACAAGGAAACATTGGCTGTATGAAAATATACTGGCATAAACGAGCTGTAGAGCAACTGCATCAAGTGGAAGCATACATTCTCCGCACTTTCGGAGAACGGGTATGCGAAGAGTTTAACAACGAGGTGGAGCAGACGGTACTTTCTGTAGCCAAGATGCCTGCGATGGGTAAAATAGACCCACTCTTCGTTCATCGTAAGCAGACATATCGTAGCATTATTGTTCGTAGGCTAAACAAGATTGTTTATTATGTAAAGGGTGACACGCTTTGCATTGTGGCTTTTTGGGATACTCGCCGTGAACCAAGGAATCAGGTTAGGCAAACAAAATGATTTTTATAAATAGTCATCAAATGTATATTCGTTATTAATAAAGCATAGTGTTTATGGAATACTGGGTGTTTTCAAAAAAAGAGCTGAATTTGATATCGGATATCTTGCGTATGTCAAGAAATAAGCGTAACTTTGAATGAATAAGGTGTAATGATTATGAAGAAACTGACTATAGTAAAAGTGGGCGGTGCCGTTGTGGAAGACACGGCGCAGCTCTCCGCATTGATTGAGAATTTCTCTGCCATAGAAGGCGCAAAACTGCTGGTGCACGGTGGTGGCCGTCGCGCTACAAAGGTAGCTGCTGCTCTGGGTATAGAGACAAAGATGGTGGGCGGCCGCCGTATCACCGACGCTGATATGCTCTCTGTCGTTACGATGGTGTATGGCGGACTGGTAAACAAGAACATCGTGGCACAGTTGCAGGCTGCCGGACAGAATGCCATGGGTCTTACCGGT
>Ga0247611_10006969_pt1 | contig 14358 bp, 17 predicted proteins | sample 177DNAGHGhighgp2_FD_192422 | JGI IMG/M metagenome (GOLD analysis project Ga0247611, IMG submission 192422) | Sheep rumen microbial communities from Palmerston North, Manawatu-Wanganui, New Zealand - 1770 DNA GHGhigh gp2 | ecosystem: Host-associated > Mammals > Digestive system > Stomach > Rumen...
TGCTTCTATCACTTTTTGCACCGCTTCCTGTTGGCTGAGGTTGAGCCAAGGGAAGGAGAGTCGCGGTAGGTTGCGGTATGAAGGATGTAGGGGGCCGATGAGGGTGTCGCGCAAATGGACGAATTTCTCGTTATCGCTGCGCATGGCGGAGGCAAGGGCCTCCTGCATCACTTGGTAACTGGTTGTGTCGATGCACAGCTGCACCCCCAGGAGATGGGTCTCCTCCAGCGCTTTCAACGACTGCAGCGCGCTCTTGTTGGGCAGGGCAACGCTCATGACGCCGACATCCACCTGCTCCACATAGCACTGATAGGGCGTCTCTTTCACCGACTGACCATTGTCGCTCAAGTAGAAGAAACTCACTGGTTTACCCGGCTCAAAATCCATGTCGGTCTCGTCGTCTGCCACCTCGAAAAAGAGGGTCAGTACCAGCTGGTCCAGGGCGTTGTATTCGCTGTGGCCCAGCGAGATGGGGTAGCGGCAACCAGGCTCCTGCATACGGCTGCCAATACGGTCGGCGGTCAGTGCCTTGGCATAGTTCTCGCGTTCGTAGACCATCTCCTTTTTCAGAAGTTCGGACTGCTTCTGTAGTGCTGCTATTGGGTTGATTCTTTCCATTTTAAGTGATTGTAGCATGGACGGATGTGGCGATACTGCCGGCCCACAGTGTCATCTTTGGTGCTAGGGTAACGCAGATGAAAGAAAATTATTTCATAAAAAGTTTGCCCAACCAAATAGTTTGAGTATTTTTGCAATTCAAAACTGGATGGCGTAGTGTGTGCTAATTAACTAAAAATTATTCATTTATGAGTATAAATAGCGTCCTACGAGGCCTATGTTTCGCACTTCATTCGGTTTGAAACAAAGTAGTAATGGATGCAGCATCTGCCATTGAATGAAAAAAATGTATTATTAATGTAACACCAGCTTCATGTCCTTATCAAACGAACCACAATGGGTGGCAGTCTACACGGCTGCACGAGCCGAGAAAGCCGTTACCGAACGTATAGCGGAAGACTTACACTACGAGACTTACCTGCCATTGCACCGGGTGCTGCGCAAATGGTCCGACAGGTTGAAGAGTGTCGAGGTGCCGCTGATTCCCTCCTATACCTTCGTCAAAATCACCGAGCGCCAAATTCACTATGTGCGCCAGGTGCAGGGCGTGACGGGTTTTGTGCGGTTCGGCTCCTCGGGCATTGCCGTTATTCCGCAGCAGGAAATGGATGCCATGCGGCAGCTGGTAGACTCGGAAGAGGCCATCTATGTGCACAACACCCACATGCTGCACAAAGGTGCCAGGGTGCGCGTGGCGGCAGGCCATTTTGCAGGTCTGCAGGGCACCATCATCAAGGGCTGCGAGGACGGCAATTTCTCCGTCCAAATATCGCAACTCAACGTGAGCCTGGTTATGACCATTGAGGGGGACGTACTTGAAGCCATTGACGAGTAGCCTGCCAGGCCTACCGCCTGGCCAAAATCTATACAATCAAATCTTTGGGGGCAATCTTGGGCACGTAGTGGATGCCGTTTTGCCGATAGTAGGCGTGGCTTTCGTCGGGGGCAATGGGCGTCAGTTCAATCTTCTCAATACCTTTCCCAACCGCCAGAATCATCAACGGCTCGTAGGGCAAAGCCAGTTCTTCGGCCACCTTGGCCTTGTTGAATGCCCCTATCACCAGTGCGTTCAGCCCCATCTCCACGGCTTTGAGCATCATGCTCTGTAGGGCTATGCCCAGGTCTATGTCCACCATCTTGCTCTCTGCCGTGGTGCTCATCACCACCACGAAGGCCTCTGGCTCGGTGCCGGGCAGGGGCAGATGCAGCTCGGGCAGGGCGGCTCCCAGCTTGATGCTACGCAGCACCTTGTCGGCACCAGTGTCGCGGGTTACCAGCCGAAACCGCAGCACCTGCTGGTTTCTGGCTGAAGGTATCTTGCTGCACACTCCCACTATCCTTTCCAACTCTTCGCGGCGCACCACGTAGTCTTTCAGATAGCCCCGTTGGCTGCGGTTCTTCAGCAGCAATTCGTCCAGGGTGTGTCCCACCCGTTTTACCTTCGTGTGTCCGCTTCCGAAGACCTCTTCGTAGCGTTTTTCTAAATAATTGTCGGCCATAGTGTTTTCCCTTGTATTGTAGTGAAGTCTGCTGGAATAACGTCGCAGGCCTACTTTTTATTGCCCGGCGGTGTCGGTTTCGTTCACACTGCGCCCCATTTTGCGTTTTGGGCGCGGTGAGGCCTGTGCCCACTTTCGCTTTTTCTGCTTTCGACGCTCGTTCGTTCTTCTATGGCATGCGACAAAGAACGATAGACGAAATAGAGAACAACGATAGAAGATATGGCGAGGGCAGGGCGAGGGAAAAACGAATGAAGAGGTGGGAAAGTGGGTGCTATTTTCGTCCCATTCGCCACCTATTTCTTGGGACGAAATGACTTTTTTAACATTTTGGTCTCTTTTTTCGTCCCTGTTAGCACCAGAATTGGTTTTTTCGTCCCTTTTTTATGCGTTTGTCACGTTTTGTTGGTCACACGGCTAGAAGGTCGTACTTTTGCATTCGATTTTAAACGCAAAAGAATATGTTTTTCGCATTAGGTGATTCTATCATGAAGGGAGTTGTGGCCAAGCCGACCCGTATCTGCGAAGGCACAACTAAGTATATTATCAGCGACGAAGGTTTCGCCGGCCATATAAGCCCCGCGGGCAGCGCCCCTGTGTGCAACCATGCGCGATTGGGCGGGACGGTGAAGGACGGCCTTGCCAGCCTGGGCCGCTATTTGAAGAAAATCAATCACGGCGATACCGTAGTACTTGAATTTGGCGGAAACGACTGCAACTTCGACTGGAAGGCGGTGTCTGAGACACCCGATGGGGAACACGCGCCCCGGGTGAGCCTGAAGGATTTTAGTGAGATGTACAGGCGTTTGATTGAACAGATACGCTCCGTCGGTGCCAGGCCGGTATTGCTTTCGCTTCCGGCTCTGCTGCCGCAGCGTTTTTTCGACTTCGTTAGCCGGGGTTTGAATCGCGAGAATATATTGAAATGGCTGGGCGGCGACGTGAACGTGATTAGCAGTTGGCACGAGCAGTACAACCGTGAGGTGTTCAAGTTGGGCAAGGAGCTGGGGGTGCCGGTGATTGACATCAGCACTGTCTTTTTGGAGCGCCGCAGCTTGGGCGACTGCTATTGCATCGACGGTATGCACCCCAACGAGAAAGGCCACGCCATGATTGCCGAGGAGGTGTTGGCGTCAGGGGTGTTGGGCGAGAAGGCCTAACGGGCCAGTGAGAAGCAGTTGGTCTTGCAGAAATAGTAGGGGGTGGAGTAGAGTACCCGTTTGGAACGGTCAGGAGTGATGAAGAGGTTGGCGGCCACCATGTCGGCCTTGCCCGAAAGGAGGGCCGGAAGCACCTGGTCGAAGGTGTAGCCGCTGAAATGTACGGGGCGGTTGATGAACACTCCGAAGCGGGTAATTAGCTCTATTTCAAATCCTATCCAGCCGTTTTCGCGATAAAAGCTGAAGGGCATGTTGTCTGAGAGGGTGGCCACCTCTAGGGGGTGTCCTTTGAGTTCGGCCAGTTCGGGTATGGCGGGCAGGTTGACGGTGTCGATGCGTTCGCTGGTCCAGTGGGCAAGCATGCTGTCGAGGGTGCCGTCGGATTTGACCTGGATGATGAAGTCGTTGAACTGCTCGCAGAGTTTCTTGTCGCTCAGATTGAAGGCTGCTGCCACGTCGAAACCGCCCGAGAGGGTAAAGTCGACTGCCAGGCCGTGCTTGGGCAGTTTGTGGGCAAGGAGCTGGATGGTATCGGTGATGCCGCAGTCGATCTTGCCGTTTTCGACGGCTTTGATGAGTTCGGAGGGGCCTTCGAAACGTACCAGGATGATGTTGGGGAAGTTGCTGGTGTCGCCGAGCATCATGTCCATGGTGCTGCCCGTGACCACGCCGACGGTGTGTCCGTCGAGGTCTTCGAGGTTGGAGTAGGCGGCTACGGTGGCAGGCGTCTCTTCGGGTTGTTTGCTCTGGCAGGCGTTGAAAGCCATGGTGCTGAGGGCAATGAGCACGAGTGCCAGCGTTCTAAAAAAGTGTAATTGTTTGTGCATCATAGTGTTTCTTACTTTAGCAGTAAAAAGTTGATTTTACAAAGATACGCTTTTTTTTGTAAACGGGAGGGCCTTATTTTTCCAGCAGCTTGAAACGGAGGCGCCAGGTGTGGGTGTCGGGGTTGTAGTCGTGGCTGATGATTTTGAAGGGGGCAATCTCCGATGTGTTGCTGACATGGGCTCCCACACAGGCACACACGTCGTAGTCGCCAATACGCACCAAGCGGAGGGTTTCGCTGGCATCGGCCGGCAGTTTGCTCAGGTCGACTTCGGGCGGTATGTGGTCGCGGTCGACAAATTCGATGCTGACGGCTAGATGGCGGTTGATGACCTCGTTGACTTCGTCCTCAATGGCCTTTACTTCGGCCTCGGTGGGGGCCTGTGGCAGCTGGTAGTCGCATTTGCTTTTCTTCCGCTCGATGTGCGCGTTGCGCGACCGCGGGCATCCGAACATGCGCACCATGGTGCCGTTAAGAATGTGCTCCGCCGTATGCATCGGCGGGTACTCTTGCTTGTTGTGAGCGTTGAGCTCATGACCTTGCTCTGTCGCGGCAGAACTAACGGTGTTTTCTCTGCTCTCGACTTCTGCAAGGTTGCGGTCGTTTAGGATAGGTTTTTGTTCCATATTATTTTGTATTCTCGGTTGTTATATTAAAAAAACTGTCTTTTAGTTTGAATTTCAGCTCAACGCCGTACCTTTCGAACCAAGGGATGCTCTTGGTCAGCAATTGTAAGATCAGTTGATGCGGTTCCTCGTCAAAACTCACGACCACAATGGCTTCCATGCCCGCATATTCGTGTTTGAACCAATCGCTTTGGGTATGTTCCAGGTAGCCCTCCATTTTGTCCAATAAGGCCTTTTGTATTTCAGGGCTACCGTCTAAATATCCTGCACACACTAATACCAAATAAACGTCACCCTCTAATGTGTAAGATACGTCTATTTTGTGAATATCGCCAATTATATTCTCTATTTTTGATGTGTTTATTTGTCTTTCACCCAATAGATATAGTCCTCTTTCCTTGGCTTGGGGGCAGGGATGGGGGCAGTGGTGTAGCCCAAGGCCACATGTCCAATGCCAATGTAGTTGCCTTCGATGCCGAGGTCGCGGAGAATTTGCTTGAATTCATCGGTCTCGAATTCTTCTTTGGCGCGATGGATCCAGCAGCTGTTGACCCCTAGCGATTCGGCTGCTAGCATCAAGGTCTGCATCACGATGGGGCCGTCGTAGGCGGCATTGGGACTCTCTTTCACTAGCACTACCATCATGCAGGGGGCGCCGTAGAATGGGTCGAAGTCTTCACCTTTGCCCATAATGGAGGCGTTGGCACGGGCGATGCGGTCGCGCAAGGTTTTGTTCGTGACGACGAGGATAATAGGATTCTGCATGCCCATGCTGGTGGGTGCCCATGTGCCGGCCTCGGCTATCTGCCGAAGGATTTCGTCGGAGGGCATGCGGTCGGGGTCGAAGGTGCGACAGCTGCGTCGATGCTGGATGGTTTCTATAACTTGATTTGACATAGTTTAGAGGTTTTGTTACAATTTCCAATATTGATAGACAATGCTTTTCGGGTTGAGGTAGGGTTTGGTTTCGAGGGCCGAGAAACCGAAGGTGTGGCTTCCCACGGGATAGGAGGCAATTTCGTAGACGTTGAAGGTGTAGTAGATGGAGTCGGGGGTGAGGCGGAAGTTGTCGTTGGTGTGCAGGTATTGCGTTTCAAAGTCGTTGGTGCTCAGTACCGCCTCTTCGTTGTGCTCGCAGTAGTGCCTGAGTGCCGTCTGCAGTAGGTCGTCTAGGGCTTTTTCGGTGCCTGGGGCGAAAATGTCTTTGTCGTGCAGTTGCTCGCCAGTTTGGGCGTTGAAAGTGAGAAAAAAGGTGCCATATATGCCGTGCGCGCCGCCAATATAGTTGTAGTGGTTGAGTTCGAAGGTGATGAGCGTGTCGCCTGTCAAGACGGGCTTGAGTTCTATATTGTTTGACCAAAACAGGCTAGCGGTAGCCATTTGGGTCTCGTCGATGCCGTTGGGCGCATGGTCAGCGGCGGCCTCGTCTAGGGATTTTTGGTTGGCTTTCAGATAGGTGGCAAGGCATTTGTGGGCATTGGTGAGGTCAAGTTCGAGGCTGTCGGGCTCCCATGCGATAGAGGTGCCGAAGAGGCGACTCAGCAGTTGCTGCCTAATAGCACTAAAGGCAGGGCAGAGGCTGTTTTTGGGCAGCACGACGCTTATTTCGTATGAGATTCCCGGGATGGTGAAGTCTTCCTGTTTGGAGATGTGAGTAATTGTGTCCCAAGAGAGCTCACCGCAGGTCTCTTTCACTCCGCGTTGGCAAGAGGACAAAGCGAATAGCATTAATAGGAATAGTAAGAGTGGAAGGTGCTTTTTCATAATTGTTTAGCGCAATTGTCCTGTTATCGGCAGAAACGGTAGATGCAGTTGTCTTTTGGGTTCGGGGTGTGGAAACTGACGTATATCCAGCGGCCTCGGATGTCGATGCCTTCTGGCTCAAGGCCGAGGGTATTAAGGTCGATGGTCCGCACTTCGCGGCCAGAGCCTAATTCTACAATATGGAGATAGCATTCTCCCGGGCGGTTGCCGTCGGGTAGGTAGGCATAACCGCCTTTGATTTTGCTGCCTTGGGCTACGTTTACACAGGTGATGGGGGTGGTCTCTAAGATGTCGGATTCGGTAAGGTGGACTTCTTTGACATTTGAGGGTGGGAGGGGGAATTTCAGTAGGTACATTGTGCCTCCCCGTTTGCCGCCAAAGGCATAGAGATGACCGCTTTCGCCATCGGCACACCAGTCTTGGGCAATGGGGAAGCGGTCGCTGTCGAAGAATATTTTCTGTATCAACACCGAGGTGTCAAAACGCAGCTGGGTGACAAGGCAAGCTTTGTCGCCATAGCAACTGGATACATAGAGCAGGGGGAAGGGTGAGTCGCCAGAGGGTGTGGAGGAGGCGAAGGAGGCATTGTTGCAATGAGTGGTATTTTGGTCCAGGAAATAGGTACCAACGAAGTTGCGGCGCTTCAGGTCTAGAATCACACATTGGCCGCCGTCACGCAGTGTGATGGCATACTGGCCATAGAGAGCCATGCCCTGCATGGTGCCGCGCAATTCTACCTGTTGGGGGACCCAATCGCCCAAACTTTTTACCACAGGCCGCTGCGCCTGTAAGGCAAAGGAGCCTGCAAGCAGACTTAAGAGAAGCAGCCGTTTCAGCGGAAAGGGTTGCAATCGTGGATAATAACTTAGAAGGTATAGTTAAAACCAACCCTCACCCAGCTTCTGTTGGCAGGGCTATGGACAGTGGAACCGTTGAAATCGAAGCCGAGAACCGTAGTGGTTGTAGAAGTAGAAACTTCCTCACGGCGGGCGATAACATTAGGTTCGGCAATCACGTCCCACATCTCAAAGGTATGGACGTGGTTATGGGTGGTTTTGTCATAGGAAATGGCCAGCACGTCCAAGTAGAGGTCCACATAGCAGTGGGGGGTGAGCTGCCAACTCAGGCCTGGCGTCAACTTGACGCCGAGTGAGGTCGTAGAGTCGGGAATACGGTAGGTGGAGTCGATAGTGTTGCGCATCTCTAACCATTCAAAGTCCACATAGTCATGCCGTTTGGCCTGGAAAGAGCGTTTATAGTATCCGTTTAATTCAAGGAAAAAGGCCACATCCCCCATTTGAATGAGCTCATAACGAAGATAGGGGGCAATGGTGAAACTGCTCTGCTGCCATTTGTACCAACCGGTCCAATCCTTGATGTTGGGAATTCTGCCTGGGGTGACGACGAAGAATGGGCTGTCGCTGTAGCCACTGATATACTGATAGTAGTCATTGGGGCTCATGTCAGACTTGTAGTGATTCCAAGAGAAACTAGCAGAGAGACCGAATTGAGTGCGGCCGACCTGATAGCCAAATTTGAATCCACCCGTCAGACCCAAGGGGTTTGCCATTGTGATGGTATCGTTGGGGATGAAAAAGATAGTGTCTGCTCCGGTAAGGCGGCTGATGCCGGTGTGTGTGGTTGGGGTGGGAGTCATCGACCCCGTGGAGTAAGAGCCTCCCAACTGGACACTGACGACATACTGTGCGTTGACAGTCGTAATCAGTGCTATAAAAGCAAGAGTGAGTAATGTTTTTTTCATGGACTACAAAACTTAGAAGGTGAAGTTAAAACCAACGCGAACCCAGTTGTTAGCGCCCAATTCGGTGAGCAGTGGGGTGCCGGTGATGGCAGCGCCCAAGTGGTTCTCTTTGGTTGTGTAGGAGGTGAGGTCGGTCTCGTAGGCGAGCACCATGTTGGAGAAGGAGAAGGTATATTTAAGGTCGGTGCGGTAAGTGGTGGTAGCGGAGTAGGCCAAGGCCAGGAAATCCATGTAAAGGTCGATGCCGCAGTGTTTGCTCAGCTGCCAGCTGAGACCAGGAACGACACTGACTCCAAAACTGGTGGAGGTGACCGGACGTGGGAAGTCGACGAAGGTGGTGTCGAACGTAAAGCCCGCGGGACCAAGGTTATGTATTTCGGCAGTAATCAGTGGGTTCATCACTTTTGTAAAGAAACCGCTCAGCTCCACAAAGAGAGACACATCGCCAGTTTGAATGACGTCGTAGCGGAAATAAGGGGCCACGGTGAAGGAAGACTTTTTGGTGCTCATCTGGCCGATGGTGACGAAATACTGGGGCAGACTGGTGCTAACCATGGGGATGAAAGAGGGATCTAACTCCTGATTTGTGATGTTCGTGGCGCTGTAACTTCCTGAGATGCCTGCCTGGAATTTGCCAAACTTATAGCCTACTTTTACACCTGCAGTGTAGGAGGTGATATCCTCCATCGGGGTATCGAAAGAGGCTGTGCTGTCGGTGACAACGGTGACGTGAGTATTGGTGTGTACGTTTCCAGAGGTCATGCTGCCGCCAATATTGGCACTGATAACAAGCTGTGCATTAGCTGCAAAAGCAAAGGCGGCCAGGATTAAGGTGAGGACTATTTTTTTCATTTATAACATGTTATTATTTCCAAAGTATAATAAAAATTGCATACCCAAACCGTGCTTTCGGCACTAGTTTGAGTATGCAAAAATACAACTTTTTTTTTAATTACAAAAAAGTATTTTTAGAACACCACTTTTGAAGTGTATATGCCGGCCTCGTATTTGCCCAGCAATTTATTTTCGGGCGAGAAGATGAAAACGTCGCCGTTGACGCTCCAAGTGCTGTTGCAGACATAGAGGTTCTTCGTAGTGGGGTCGACGTTAATACCGTAGGCATTTCTCAGGTCGTTGCCGTAGTCTTCCAAAATGGGGGTGGCCTCCAGCGTGGTGGCGTTTACCTTATAGAATGCCGCCGTGGCGTTCCAGTTGGCATCGTAAGAAGTGCAGTAGAGGTAAATATAACCGTCGCATATATCAAAATTTGTAGCGGCCACGCCGAGTGGGGTCTGGCTGCCATTGTTCAGGTCTATCACCAGCGTGGTGGCGGGATCGTCGGCATAGTTTCCAGCACAGGCTACCAGCAACCGGTGGTCGTCCAGCGCTTTCATGCGGGTAGGATTAGAAGCGACAGTGATTTTGCCAGTCTCTTCATAGGTGCCGAGGTTCACCACGCTGAGGGTGTTGTCATATTCCACTTGGCCGTTGCTGTCGTTCTGCCAGCTGTTGCACACATAAAGGTTTTCGCCCACCACGCAGAGCTGTTCGGGCTGCATGCCGCTGAGTTGGCAGGTGGCATCGATTGCGAGAGAGGCGGTGTCAATGCGCACCACGGTCTTGTCGTAGCAGGAAACGTAGATTTTGCCTTTGTGGGCAACCATGTAGCGCGGATGTCTACTGCCCATGTCAATCTGTTTCGAGCTCACGCCGGTGGCTGGGTCAATGCATTCAAGCGTATTGGACTCATTCGTCACCACATAGAGCTTCGAGCCATAGTGAATCATGTCCTGGGCCAAGTCTCCCAGGCCGCGGTTGTTGCTTTTGGCAAACCAATCGTTGGTAATGCCTTCGGGGGTGATGAGAGATAGGCTTGCGTTGTTGCCACCCCATGCCCCTTCGTTCAGCACGTATGCGCGAGTGGTCTCGGCAGGGTTCTCGTTCGGTTTCACTTCTTCGGGTTTGCAGGCGACCATCGCTATCATGGCGGCTGCGGTTAAAAGTAAGATACTCTTTCTCATAACAATAGATTATTAAATATTTTTCGTCTTAAATTGTCCAGGTGAGTCCCACTCGGTAGTTTCGACCCATCATTGGATAGCTCCTCACCACCTCGTACTGCACGTTGAAGATATTGAGTACCTGCACTTTCGCCTTCAGCGAACTCTTGCCCAGGTCAAACTCATGTGTGAGGGTGATACCCTGGTCCACATATCCCTTCACCAGATTGGCAGTTGTGTTCTGCTGCATGCAGTAGCGTTTGCCCACCAGCATTACGCTGTAGCCCACGTCCACCCATGGCGTCGTGGCGGTGAGGGTAATATTGCCGCTGTGGCGGGGAGTGTAGGGTATTTGGTGGCCGTAGCTCTTACCCTTCGGGTCGGTGCGGTCCACGGCGTATTGGTAGGAATAGCCCAGATCCAGAATGACATCGTAGCGGCGGGTGCCGTTTTGGGCGAACTTGCCCATCAGCGAGCTGCTGCTGGTCACGTCCAATCCCACAATTTCCACTTTGCCCATATTGGTCATCGACCACAGGAACATATTTTGTATCGGAATGGCCACAATCTTATCGTCCACGTGGTTGACATACAGATCCACCGTGGCGCTGGTGTTGGCCAGGTGGTTCTCGTCTATTTCCATTTGGGGGCTTTTGAAGCTCGCTCCCAGGTTGTGCTGCCTGGCCCTCTCGGGGCGCAACGGGCGGCCTACAGTGTAGTAATAAAGCTCGTTGAAGTTGGGCACACGGTATGTTTCCTTAAAGAAATACCGCAGGGTGAACTGCCCTAGTCGGTAGGAGAGTCCGGCGTAGGGCGACAGTTTGGCGTATGGCTCCGATGACTTCTCGGGGTGATAGTCGCGAATCCAGGTGCCCAATAGGTTGGCCTTCAGGCGGGCTCCTTTCAGCCATTCCGTCTGTCGGGGCAGGTATTCCACCGCAAGCACCCCCTGTGCGGCCAGCCGCCTAACGTTGTTATCGTGGCTCAGGTTGCTCAGCAGCTGGCTGAGCGACTCGTCAGCCGAAAAGCTCACCGACAGGGGCTCGTGTCCGTCCTCCTTCTCGCCCATGTGGTAGCGCACCGCCTCCGAGAGATAGCCCTCCTGCTGATAGTACTCGTTGCGCACCAGGCCGGCGGTGTTATTGGCCGCCGTGTCCTCATAGAGGTCTGTGGTCCGCTGATATTTTCCCAGCAGCTGCCAGTCCCAGTGGCGGCCGGTCTTGCGGTAGCGCGCCTGGGTGAAGAAGAGGCTTTCCTCGCTGTGTTCTGTGCCCCGCTGCGAGTAGTATATGACAGGCCCTGGCAGGGCGTGGTACCCCTGCATGTAGTGTGCTTTCAGCTGCAGTCGGCGGTTGCCGTCAATGCGGTAGAATAGGTTCAGGTCGGCGGTGCCCATGCGCATGTGCGAGTTCTGGCGGTATTCGCGCGAACTGCTGTCGGTGTGGGTATTCGTATAGTAGAGCGTGAAAGGATAGTCGCCATTGGATTTCAAGTAGTTGCCAAAAAACGAGAACGACATCTTGCGCCCCAGCCGCTGCTCAAACGAGAGCGAGGGCAGAAGGTAGCCGAAGGAACCTGCATCCAAGCCCACGTTCAGATTGAACGGGCGCTGGCCGAATTCAGGCTCATGCGTCTCCATGTTCAGGATATTGCCGGCCGCCAAAGCGCGAGCCGACTGCAGGAGGTTGTCGCTCTGCCCGTTAGCAAACGAAATGTAACTGCTGTTGCCCAGCATGTAGCGTCCAAGGTCCACCTGACCGTTTTGGCAGTCGTTGACCGAAATGCCGTCGATAGTGAGGGTGCTGAACTGGCTGCCCAAGCCGCGGGCCGACACGGTCTTTATGCCGCCCACCCCGCCGTAGTCTTTCATCGTCACGCCCACCAGCCGCCGGGCGGCATCGCTCAGCAGGGTGCTCCCCTGCTGCACCAGCTCGGTGGTCGAAATCACCTGTGTGGGGGTCTGCACGTGCAGCTTCTCCGGTTTCACGTTGGGGGTGACAATGCTTATCTCAGGAAGGGTGACCGGCCTGCGGTTGGTGTCCTGCGCCTGCAGCGCCTGTGACGACACAAGCGTTATTAATACAATAAGTACAAATATTTTTATCTCTTTCATAAAAACTTACTCCCTTTCCTCGAAGGTGTGAAAATATGCGGTTTGGCAGGTCTTCTGACTTCTCTCACGGGTCCGAGCCTTCCCATGGCGCTGTGGCGCGCCAAAGTGGCCTATCCTTTCCTTGCGGACCTCGCTTTCGAGAGTTACAGCAGCGGGACTGTCGCCGACTTCCACGGCGTTCCCTTTTGACACCTACAGGGTGACCAAATCGGCTGCAAAGGTACAAAAAAAATCCGATATAGAAGAAAAAAATCGCTTCCCATGCGCCGCCCATGCCCTCCCTCTTGCAGGCGCAAGGGAGTCCCCTTATGGTTAAAAATATGAAAAATTCCATTTCCCAAACCCTCCAAAACAACCGTTACTTACCTCCGGGTGCGTACCTCACCCTTTCGAAAGTGGGTTCCCGTTTGGAAAAAATAGCGTATCTTTGCACCAGAATTTTAAAACAACACAACAATGAGAAAAATTGAAACCATCAAGAGTGGCAAAAACTATGCCGCCGTCAGCGTCGGTACCATCGACCAAATCATCGAACACCAACTTCCCATGGGTCCCAACGTCATCCAGGGCAAAGTCTTTGTCGGACAGGCCATCGGTGCCACCGGCAGCGAGTTCTCTTTCCAAACCCTCGTCCCCGGACAGGACAGCGGATTTCTCCACACCCACAAAACCCACGAGGAACTCTATTTCATCCTCCGTGGCCAGGGCACCTATCAGGTCGACGGCGAGCAGTTCCCCGTCAGTGAGGGCACCATCGTGCGTGTCAGCCCCGACGGCCGTCGTGCCTTGAAAAACACCGGCAGCGAAAACCTCACCATGCTTTGCATCCAGTACAAAGCCAACGCCTTCACCGAGGCCGACAGCCCCATGACCGACGGCAACATCCTGGCCGACCCGCTCGTCTGGTAGCCGCCACAGCGCCCTGACGGCATCGTGCTGCGGCGTTCTCCCTCGCCCTCCTGCCCTTGGCAGCAGGGTGGGGGAGAACGCACGGCCATACGGCGCCCCTTGGCTGCCATTCCCCGTGCCTCATGCCTTTCGGCTCACCCCTTATACAATATACTTATCCCAACGACCATGAATGCAATAAACAAAGACTTCCTGCGCGCCCCCGTCTTCCCCGAGTGCCCCATCCGCAATGTGCTTGCCCGCATCAGCAGCAAGTGGTCACTTGCCGTGCTGTACACCCTGGACCGCACCGACACCCCCATGCGTTTCAAGGACATCGAAAAGGCCAACCCCGACATTTCGCAGAAAATGCTCATCTCCACCCTTCGTGGCCTGGAGGCCGACGGGCTCGTCAGCCGCACCGTCTTCCCCGAGATGCCACCGCGGGTCGAATACGCCCTCACCGATCGCGGCCGCAGCTTCATGCCCGTCATGCGCCAACTCCTCGACTGGGCCTATGTCAACCTCCACGACATCCTCTCCGACCGCGAACACTATATCTCAGAAAGCAAATAGCCCTCCGGCCTAATCCCTTTTCCCCATGAACCGACTCGAAAACCTCGACTTCTGTCTGCACTATCTTCTAGACCAAACCGCCCAGCGGCTCCCCCTTCCCCAAGACCTCGAGGGCAAGAAACGCCTGCTCCGTGCCCTCATGAACATCTGGCAGCCCCAGCCCCTCAGCCGCGAATTCCTTCAGGCCCAGGACCGCGAACTCCAAGCCCAGTTGCAGGAACGGGGCGTCGTAGTCCCGCCAGCCCAGCCTGTAGTGCTCTGGCAGGGCGACATCACCCGCCTCCGGGTCGACGCCATTGTCAATGCCGCCAACAGCCGCCTTCTCGGCTGCTGGGCTCCCATGCACCACTGCATCGACAACGCCATCCATTCCGCCGCCGGCCTGCAGCTCAGGGTCGAGTGCGACCGGCTCATGCAGGGTACCCTAGAACCCACCGGCCGTGCGCGGGTCACCCCCGCATACAACCTCCCGGCGCGCTTCGTCATCCACACCGTCGGCCCCATCGTCACTGCCCCACAGCCCACG
>Ga0247611_10006970_pt1 | contig 14357 bp, 5 predicted proteins | sample 177DNAGHGhighgp2_FD_192422 | JGI IMG/M metagenome (GOLD analysis project Ga0247611, IMG submission 192422) | Sheep rumen microbial communities from Palmerston North, Manawatu-Wanganui, New Zealand - 1770 DNA GHGhigh gp2 | ecosystem: Host-associated > Mammals > Digestive system > Stomach > Rumen ...
CGGTCATCTTACCGGTGTTGTTTCGACCGCCGGTAGAACGCTTACCGTAAACGAGAGACTTCTCTGGCACGGATGCAGTAATATCCTCGAACGTGCCAATAACCTTGTGTCTTTGGCCCGGTGTTACGGGCTTTAATTTACGTACTGCCATTACTTTTATTAATCAATATTGCTGTAAAAATCAATTTCCTCGCCCTCCTTCAGAGTGACGATTGCCTTCTTGAAGGCACTCTTGTGTCCCTTCACGAGACCAGCCTTGGTGTAGCGCTGCGAGCGCTTTCCGGCATAACGAACAGTGTTGACGTCTTCAACCGTAACGTTGTAAAGAGCCTCGACTTCCTTCTTTATCTCGAGTTTGTTAGCCTCCGGGCGCACGATGAAGCCATAGCAGTTGGGCTGCTTCTCCGTGATCTTGGTCATCTTCTCAGTGACCAGGGGTTTAACGATAAATGCCATGTCTATTTACTATTTGACAATTTACTATTTACTATTTCGCTTATCCCAGAATGCCGTCGATAGTCTCCAGCGACTTCTCGGTGATGACAAGCACGTCGGCATTCAAGACTTTGTACGTATTGAGCTTGTTTGCCTCCAACACCTCAGCGCGCTGCAAGTTACGAGCCGACAAATATACATTTTTATTTGCATCCGGCAAAAGGAAGAGGAGTTTCTTACCGTCGACTTTAAGATTTTTAGCAATATTTACAAATTCTTTAGTCTTCGGTGCCTCGAAGTTGAAGTCCTCAACCACGAGAATAGCATTCTCCTGAGCCTTGTACGACAGGGCCGACTTGCGAGCCAGAGCCTTCACCTTCTTGTTCAGCTTGAAGCTGTAGTCGCGGGGAGTGGGACCGAACACGCGTGCACCGCCGCGGAGCAGGGGCGAGTTGATGTCACCATGACGAGCGCCGCCGCCGCCCTTCTGACGACCGAGCTTACGCGTAGAGCCACTGATTTCACTGCGTTCCTTTGACTTAGCGGTTCCCTGACGCTGGTTGGCCATGTACCGCTTCACATCGAGATAGATGACGTGATCGTTAGGCTCAACACCAAAGATAGCCTCATTCAGAGTTACCTTTCTTCCGGTCTCCTGACCGTTGATTTTCAATACACTAACTTCCATCTCTTTACATCTCGATTAAAACAGTTGAACCATTGTATCCGGCGCAGCTACCCTTCACAAGAAGAAGGTTATGCTCGGGGATCACCTTTAACACACGGAGGTTCTGCGTGGTAACACGGTCGCAACCCATGTGGCCGCCCATGCGCATTCCCTTGAACACTTTAGCAGGGTACGAGCAGGCACCGATAGAACCCGGCTTGCGCAGACGGTCGTCCTGACCGTGCGTGCTCTGGCCAACGCCGCCGAAACCATGGCGCTTCACAACGCCCTGGAAGCCCTTACCTTTCGAGATACCGACAACGTCAACGAACTCAACGTCGGCAAACAGATCCACGGTGATGGTATCACCGAGGTTCAGTTCCTCGTCAAACTTGAACTCGGCCAAGTGGGCCTTCGGAGTTGTGCCGGCCTTCTTGAAGATACCCATCATCGGCTTGGTGGTGTTCTTCTCTTTTTTCTCACCGAAAGCGAGCTGGACGGCCTTGTAGCCATCCTTCTCAACGGTTTTGACCTGTGTCACAACGCAAGGACCAGCTTCGATAACAGTGCACGGCACGTTCTTGCCGTCGGCACTGAAAACGGAAGTCATTCCGATTTTCTTTCCTAATAATCCTGGCATTTCAGTTTTAAAAAATTTAAATCAATAATGAATATATAACAATAAATAATGTCTATTTCTCCAGTGCAACCACGTCAGCCGGACACTCATACACACAAAAAGAAGAGAAACAGCCCCTTCCTGTTTTTGGAAGATAAGTTGCTCTTTTTCAGTGCATTGTTAGCATACAGCCAGCGCAATTGACACTTTTGCGGCTGCAAAGGTACATATATTTATTTATAAAAGGCACCAGTTTTATCCGTTTTTCATGATAATTTATGAAAGTTTAACAGTTTACGCGTTGAGTTAGCGCTGTTGTTGCTGGAATTCGGAGGGTGTCATGCCTGTGATTTTCTTGAAGATGGTCTGGAAATAGCTGCGGTCGCTGAATCCGCAGTGCAGCGCCACGCTCTCGTTGCTCCAGTCCGGGTGCTGTTGCATCACCTTCTTGGCCTCTTCGATGCGCAGTTCTGCCAGCCAGTCATTGTACCGGTGGCCGTGATGCTTCAGCCAGGCCGACAGCTGATAGCGCGGCAAGCGCATCTCATCGGCAGCAGTCGGACAGTTGATACCGCTACGCAGGTGTCCGCCCTTTGCCACCCATTGTTCCACCGACAGCTGCACGCGCTGCAGATAATCGGGCGAGGCTGTTCTTTCATGCCTCACCTCCTCTTTCATGAGTTCCTCTTCACTTCTCTCGGCCTCATAGACTTTCCTTGGAGCCGAACTCACCACATAGCCATAGAAACTGTCAATGAAATAGTAGATGGAAATAAACGAGAACAATCCATAGACGGCAAGCCACTTGCCCGAACCGAAGATAAGCACCGGTACCAACAAGGCAATGACGGCCAGCACAATGACGCTATACTCCATCCACTTCAGCAGTCCAGCCATGTCGCCGTCGTAATAACTGGCCAGAGCCTGATGCATGCGACGCAGTTCCACCAAGTGCTGTGCAGTGAAGTGCAGTTGCATAGCGGCATAGCAGATGCTCGCGCCCACCTCGGCCCACCTCATCTGCGGCGAATCGCTCAGCAAAGCCTTGTCAGACGTAAGATAAGCAACAATCATCATGCCCATCGCCACGATCCACACAGGCACTAAAAAATACCTATTGTAGGTTTGTATTTTCCCCTGACGTTCCAAGGCAAGCACTCCCAACGAGAGGAAAGCCGATGCCGGGATGAAGAAAGCCAAGTTGAACATCACGGCCTGGGTGACGCCCATAGCCCTTAATTGCAATTTGTATTGTAGCAGGAACTGTGCGTCTAACAGGGCAATGCCTACCAGCATGAGCCATCTAGCCTTGCCCACTACGGGATCCATCAAGGCCTTGCGTGGCAGCAGCATCAGCTTCACCACCAAGATGGTCATCAGCACAATGGCTGTAAATTGCATGTATACCATACGATCAAGCACCGGCATTCCCGGCGATTGTTGTGCGGTTAGGAAGCCTCACTTTCCGCTAATCAAATGCAAAAGTAAGAAAGAAAGTGAAAAATCACAAAAAAAGCGGTCATAATTTAAGCCTTTTTAACAGCAATAGACAAAAATCCCGCCCAGACGTACTTGCCTGAGCGGGATTGAAAGTTGTGTCGGTTCAGAGAGACTATCTCATCAGCTTCTGCACGCGGGTCTGACCGTTCGCATAGGTCACCTGCTGGTAGTAAACACCAGCGGGCATCCGCTTCAGGTCATCCTTCGTGAAGAGCTTCTGCGTGCTGGAGTTCACCACACGTCCGCTGCCGTCGATGAGCTGCACGTGCTTGATGTCCACGCCGTTGCCGGCCAGGTCAATGCCAGTGGTCTGTGCCAGTTGCAGCACGTAAGGCTCGGCCATCGTGCCCCTCATGGCGTCTGCCATGAAGAGGTCAGTCTGCTGCAGCATGTACTCCTGCTCGGCAGTCTTCACCACGAAGGTCAGCATTTCGGCATCCTCACCACCGATGGTGATGAAGTGACGTCCATCCTTCACGGGAGCTTCCGACATGCCGCGCAGCTCAGTGCCGGCATAGACGCTCACCTCAGCGTTCTCAATCATTTCCTCGCCGTTCATCACCACAGCGATCATAGTCATGTTGTCGCGCATCGTGGTCTCTCGGGTTGTCTCTGCCTTGTTCACGCGAGCGGGAGCATTCCTCCTTCCGCTGATGGCGGGTTTCGGGAACTTGAAGGTCTTCTCTGCGCTGGCAGTGTTGTTATACATGTAGCCGTCGCCGGGCTGCATGGCGTTCAGCAGGCCGTACCACCCACCGCCGGTGTAGATCGAGAAGCCCGACTGGTTCTTCACCATGTCGCCCTCCTGCGGTTCAGCACTTGCGAAGGCAGCGTCGAGCGAGTTGCTTGCCTGGCAGGGATAGCCAATCCAGGTCCAGCCCTTGTTCAGCTTGATCTCCACGTTGGAAGCTTCGGCAGGCTCACCCACGAGATACTCCTCGTAAGGCTCGGTAGCTTTCAGCTTATACATCTTGTCGAAGCTGATGGGATCGAGCACGCCTTGCCAGTTCACCACCGAGCTGTTGCCGTCGGTCACGCAGAGGATAACGTCCTTGGCATCCTTGAAGATCACGCTCATGTCGTTGGTCTTCGGCTGTGCATAGAACGAGAACCACTTCCATTCCGAGCGGTCGAGCGACAGGTCTTGTTCAATCTCGTTCAGCGGTGTGAACACCACGGGTTTGTTGAACGAGCCCACGGTCTTGTCGCTGACGAAGGTGAAGGCACTCTGGTCCGAGATGCTCACAGAAGGATACACCGTACCCGTGCTGGCATCGTAGGCCTTGTAGGTCAGTTCGGCCTCCTCCTTGCCATAGATGTTCAGCATCACCATGTAGGCATCGTAGCGGCTGAAGTACTTCGGACGTGCCACGCCCACGCACTCCGTACCACGGAAGGCGGCCACCATGTCCTTCGTATCGCTGCTCTGCACACCGTCGATAGTGAGCACGCCCATGACGTTCATGGTGTTCTCGCCGGGAGTTGCCACCCAGTTGGGTGCGTCGCCCTCCGAGCTGACGGTGATGTCGAGCGGAGCATTGATGCCCTGCAGACCAGTCAGGTAGACGGTCGTCTCATAGGTACCGATAGGCAGGCTTGGAGACACCTTGAAGGTCACTGTTCCAGTAGTCTGCGGTTTCAGCGAACCGGCCTCCTTGCTGGCGGTGAGCCATGAAGGCATGCCGCTCAGGCTCCAGTTCTCGGTTTCCGAACCGTTGTTCTCGATGACGGCGGTGAAGGTAGTCTCCTCGTTTCCGTTCTTCGTCACCTCCATCTGGTTGTTCTCCCAGGTCAGGCTGTTCTGCTGCACGTAGACACCCCATGTGATGGGCAGGGCGGCGTTGCCGTTCACGTCCTTCACATCCTTGGCGGTGATGTAGATGTTACATCCCTCGATGGTGGCGGGAGCTTCCTGCAGGTTCACCGTGATCTGACGCTCGCTGGCCACGAAGCTGAAGGCCACCTTCGACCGTGCCGGAGCCATCTTCAGTGCTGCGGTGTTCTTCTTGTTGGCCTCGCCGTTAACATTGGCTCCGCCAACGTTATAGAAGGCCAGTGCACCTGCGTTCACGCCGGTGGGGCTGTTGCTGGCATCGTTCAGGTTGGCCGTAGACATCTGCTGTCCGGCACCGTCCAGGCTGAAGCGTTCCATAGGATAGTAGCCCTCCAGTCCTGCTTCGTCGCCATTCACGCGGTTGAACATATTATCCTTGATGACGTCGGCCGTGCGGCGTGCCTTCCAGATGCGCACCTCGTCGATGGCACCCTTCAGCATCTGGTCGAAAGCCATGCCGGCAGGATCCACGCGGTGTCCGCCCAAGACGAGCATCTCGCCGTAGAGGGCAGGCATGGCCGATGCAGCAATCTGCTTGCGCTGCTGTCCGTCCACGTAGACAATGCCCGAGCCGTTCGTGCTCTTCAGCACGTTCACGGCCACATGGTGCCACTGTCCGTCCCTCAGGTCGTTGTTCATCACCTCAACGGGCGAACCGTTGAGCACCATTTCCATCTTGCCCTGCTCGTTCAGGCGCAGGTCCATAGCCTGTGTGCTCAGCACCGAGGCCACGCCAGCCTGTTCCTCATCGGCCTTGAACCAGGTCTCCACGAGGTAGTCCTCCGAGGCAGTGGTGTTCAGCGAACCGATGCTGGCAGCGGCGGCCTTCGTGCCGTCGAGCACCAGTGCATAGTTGTCGCCATCGATCCACCATGCATTCTCCGAGGGCAGAGTCATCTGGCGCGAGCGTGCCTTGTCGGTAGCCACGTTGCCGTGACCCTCGTTCATCTGCCAGTAGCCCAGCAGTCCGTTGGTGTACTGGCTCTTCGTGGTGTACATATCTGCCTGTGCGTCGGCCATCGTGCGGCTGTCGTTCCAGATAGCCAGTTCCTGCACCTTGGCCAGGAGTCCGTTGCCGCCCAGGCTCACGGGGCCGTTGCCCTCATAGGCAGCCGTCTCCTCGTCGCCGAAGAGGATCACCGTCTCGGCATCCTGTGCATAGCCAGCGCTCACGGTAGGCTTGATGTCCTCGTTGCCGGCGTCGTAGCTCACGTTCAGGTACAGCCACTTGTTGGTGGGCAGCATCTTCGTCGACACCGTCTTCGTTCCGGCCACGGTAACGGCCAGCTTGCCGTTCTCAATATCCACGGCAAACTCGTTGCCCGTAGCGCCGTGCTGCAGCAGGCGACCGCCGCTCTGGTAGTTCAGCCACATGCTTGCCGAGAACGACTTGTCGCTCAGGTCCATCGTAGCCTCGGTCTTGGCGACATTCTCGCCGTCCAGGCTCAGTGCCACGTCATGTACCACCTCAGCCTCGTTGAGCACGCCGGTCACGCTGAAGTTCAGGTTCTTGTCGAGCGAGCTGGCCTTGATGTCCTCGTTGAAGGTAATGGTCAGGTCAGTGCCGTTGTTCAGGATGCCGCTCGAGGGCGACGGTGTGGCAATGAGCATCGGGCGGTTCATGTCGCGCACCACCTTGATTTCATCGCTCTCGTTGTTCACGATGCTGCCGTCGAACTTGCACTCCGTGATAGCGCGGAACACATAGGTATTGTCGGTGTACTTGGCCTCGTCGCGCAGGTCAATGTTGAACTGCAGCTTCGAGTTGCCGTCGGGTACGGGCAGCAAAGCCCAGTTGGGGTTGCTTGCCACCAGATCCTCGTCCTTGACGTAACGCTTCAGCTCGCGGAATTCGGCCTCGTTCTCGCCCTTGTACTGCAGCACCACGGCTTGCAGCGACGACATCGAGTAGTTATAGCCGCTCACGGTCAGCGTCACCGGAGTCTTGGTGGCGGTGTTCACCAAGGTGTGGGTCGAAGCCAGCTTGATGTCCGAGCAGGCAGCCTGGAAGTAGGCCGAGAAGGTGGTTGTGTCGGCAATCTCGGGATAGATGCCCGTGTTGTCGGGCTGGCACTGCGAGGCAATGCGCAGCTGTACGTTCTCGTAGTTCAGGCTGTCCAGTATCGACTGCTCCACGGTGATGGTCTTCACCAGGGTCTCGCCGGCCTTCACCATGAATGCGCGTCCGGCGGCCAGGTTCAGTCCGTCCATGGTCACAACGAGTCCGTTGGGGTTCGAGCCAGCCACCACGTTGATGTTGTACAGGCCATCTTCCTTCGTGTCGCTGTTGTTGCGGATATACACCTGGAAGGTGCCCTTGCCGCCTGCGGGGATGCCCGTAATGTAGGCGGTGGTAGCCTCAATCTCAGGCTTCTCAATCTGTATGGTCTTCTCGGCAATCTTCGTTCCGGGCTGGTAGTACTTCGTCACCACCTCGTCCTCATAGGGACAGCTGGTGGCACCGGCACGGGTGTAGAAGATGGAACCGAAGTTGTCGGGAGCGTCGAACACGTCGATCGACAGGTAGTCGTCGTCGCCGCTTTCAGCCAGCGTGTACGAAGACACTTCGAAATCGTCGGTCTCGCTGCCCTCAGTCTCCCTGAAGTCAGTCTCCAGGCCGATGGTCACGTCAAGGCGCGAGCCGAAGTCGTTCACCGTACCGCCTGTCTGGAACTCAGTGAGGATGTTCACGTGCTCATGCTGCACGGCAGAGTTCATGTGGGCATCGTGAGTCTCCGTCGAACCGGTGATTGACGTACCGGCCGAGAGCGACTCGTTCTTCTTCAGGTACTCGCTACTGCCCTCGATGGCCTTGACCTTGGCCTCCTCGTTGTCGGCTAAGCGCTGCTTCCAGTTCCTGATAGAATTGTTATAGTAGCACACCATGTCCTGAAACTGCTTCAGGCCCGAAGGATAGATAATGCTGTACGAGGGACCGTCGAAGCGCGTGTCGCCCTTCGTGTACTTGAAGGGCTTGGCTTCTGCCTGCCACATTTCAATATCGTCGTTGTCCGATGCATATTGCTTGTCGCCGGGCTTCCATTTCGTCACGTAGATAGGCTCCGTGCCGCTGTTGGTCACGCTGCTGGGATCGGGATCATACTGCAGCAGTCCGTCGCGCAGGCCTTCCAGCTCGGGGATAAGCACGTTCTCAATGTGCTGTGCCGCGAAGACGAAGTGGGTCTTGAACTCTTCGCCCATGGTGGTCACCTCGCGCACGTCGAGCACAGGCTGGTTGTCGTCATCGAGGAAGATGCCCAGCTGGTGTGCCAGGCCGAACACCAGGTTCTTCGACTCGCCGATGAACACGTCGGCGGGAGCGCCTACGAACTGTGCGTTGTCGCTGGTCCTGATCTCGTCAGTGGTGGTGGTGATATCGGTCCAGCTGCTGCTCGAGCCCACCTCGGCGGTGGTCTTCAGTCCGGCAGCACCAGTCTCCGACACCTTTGACTCGTCAATCTTGGCCATGCCAATACCGTTGGCAACCTTAATTGACAAACCGGCCAGGATGGTGATTGTCACGCCTTCTTCCAGGGTCTGAGTGAAGTCCAGTGTCTTGGTGGTCGTGATGGTCTTGCCCTTCAGCCAAGAGGCATACGACATTGAGCCGGGAGGATCACGCAGCACATACTCCACCTCGTCCGGACCTTCGGTAACGAAGTTGTTGCCGGTGGGCAGCGAGCCTATGACGATGGCCTTGCCCGTGAAGTTAGGACTGTTGGGAGTCCAGGTCTTCTCCACACCGCCGGTCTTGTACTTCATCGAGAACGTGCGGGTGAAGTCGGGCTGCACGTTGGGCAGACCGGCACGGAAGGAGTAATTGGCATAGCCCATCGAGTCGAGCTGCAGCTTCACAGTCTTGGTCTCAAAGATCTTACCCTTCTTATCCTCGTCGGTATAGACGGTCGCCTGGGTCGAGTACTCGTTGGTAATCTCCACGTCGGCCTTCACCAGAGGCACCTGGTCCTCTTCCTCGGTGCCGCGGTCATTTCTCACGTAGCGCTCGTAGGCATGCAGGGTGTAGGTGTAGCTGTCCATCTCCTGGTACACGGGATAGCCGTAGGTGTAGTCCCACTTGTTGCCGTTCTTCTTGTAGAAGGGCACTACGACCTGCTCGCCGCGCACGTTCTTCACCTTGGTCTGCTTCATGCCGAAGCTGCCGTCCTCATTCTCAATGACGTCGAACGTAGTGGGGGCCACATACTCCATCTTGGCACTTGCGCAGTACTTGAACTCCTTGCCGGTACCCTTCAGCGTGTCGGTATAGACCATCTGCGGGTTGGTAGCGTCGATTTGTACCTTCGAGAAGGTGAGTTCGCTGTTGCCCTTTACCTCTACGGCGTCCACGGTGTAGAGCAGCGGTGGCAGCTGCACGGCAAACTCGCCGGTCTCGGGGTCGGTCTCGATGGTCACGGTGTTCTCGCCCTTCAGCACCTTGGCGCTGCAGTTCACCACGTCGTTACCCTTCTCGTTCTTGGTGTTCTCGAAGTCACGCCCGCTCTCTTCGTTCTGCACAATCTCGGCCAGATCGTTCAGGCAGGTGTTGATGCTCTTGGTTTCATTGTTGGCAAAGGTCAGGGTCAACGTGGCCTGTCCAATGTTGGCAATACTCTGTCCCAGACACAGGGGCTTCTTGGTCTGCACGTCGCCACCGGCCACACGTCCGGCCACGGTCACGTAGGTGCTGTCGTAGAAGTTCACGTCGGAGTAGGCCTTCTCAAATGTCTTGCGCAGGCCCAGGGAGTCGGTGTCCTCCGGCCAGCGGCCGCCCTTTGCAAAGACGTGTCCGCTCTTCTTCACCGTGATGAAGTGGTCGCCGATGGGCACGTCGATGGTGTAGGTGCCGTCGGCAGCGGTCTTGATGGCCTCGCCGTCGCGCGAGCAGATCATGCCGTCGACATAGAGGTAGGCATCAGCCACGGGGATGTTGGTGTTCTGGAAGTACACGGTACCGCTCACGGGGAACGAGCTCACGTCCTCGAAGTCCACACCCGTGTACGACAGGCTGTTCACGTTGAAGAAGCGGCTCTTGTTGCCGGGGTTGAACTGGTGGATGCCCAGGGTCGGGGTAATCACGTAGTTGGTGCCTTCGCCCGAGAAGGGGATGCCGCGCAGGGTGTAGTTACCCTCCTTATCGGTATAGGCCTTCAGACCTATTTCCTTCGAGACGTCGTCAGAGCTGCTGCCCACCTTCTCTTTGTTCGTGGCATGGTGACCGTTCATCACGCCGTTGGTGCGGCTGTAGTCGTAGGCCAGGAACTGATCCTGCAGGCCCTCGTCCAAGGGATAGTACACCTGGAGGCTGTCCTCCGAGCCGGTCAGCATGTGGTCGTAGTTCTTGAGAATCTCGTCGGTGGTCAGTGCGCGGCTGAACACGCGGAACTCGTCAAGCTTACCCGTGAAGAAGCCGCTGTCGCCTCTCGAGCCGATTGTCAGGTTCGACATGTCGTCGGTCCACGTCTGCTGCTTCGTGAACAACGAGTCGCGATTCACAATCTTGCCGTTCTCGGTCTGATAGGCCTTCAGGCGCGCCGTATTGCTATCATAGACAATGGTCACATGTGCCCACTTGTCAATGGGAAGGTTCTTGAGCAGGGTCTGGTAAGCGTAGCTGTCGTTCATGCCATAGTTGCCATAGAAGCGCAGGTTGCTGCCGAAGACGGCAAAACCGAAGCCGTCCTTCACGCTCATGATATACTTATACTGGTTGCTCTCTGTGGCCTTCACATAGAACTGCACGGTGAAGTTCTTGCCGAAGATCTGCTCCATGGTCACGCGGCCGTCCTCAGGCTGGTAGGTCAGGCCCTTGGTGCCGTCGAACTGCAGCGAGCGGAAGCTCTTCAGCTCCTTGCCGTCGGGGTCGGTGGCCTTCAGCGTGATGGCCACGTCCTTCACGGCGGTGCCCGAACCGTAGGCCACGCGTCCGCCCACCACGCCGGTGGTCAGCGCAAAGCCGTCGGTGGTCTCTGGCGTGTTGTAGTATGCCGTGCCCTTGTATTCATTCCAGATCATCAGGCGGTACTCGTTGAACGAGCCCGGGGCTGCAGTCTGGTCCTCATAGCTGTAAGTAGAACCGGTGCCCGACGTGGGGTAGATGCCGGCCCAGTCGCTCTCTTTCTGGCTGCCCAAGGGGCGGCGCTGCACCATGAAGTATGTGGGGCTGCTGCCCACCTGGTTCACCGTCCAGTTCAGCTTCACCGACGTGGTGTAGCTGCCTCGGCTGGCTGTGAAGCTGGTGATGAACGAGCCCGACTCTACGGTGGCCGTCACAGTGTCCTCGCTATACACGTCGCGCTCCTCCACATAGAGGTGCAGGCGGTAGTAGTAGGGTTTGTGTACCTCGATGTTGTCGTCGGTGAAGGTGCCCGACTTGGTGTCGGGGCTGGTCACGGCGACAGCTGATCCATAGTCCACCCAGCCCGATGACGCGTTGTCGGAACGCTGCACCTGCACCAGGTACTTCTTCGAGCCGGAGGCATCGCTGATCGACGGGTGGGTCCATTCCAGCACGATGGTGCCGTTCTCGGCCGTTGCCGAGGCACTGGTGAAGGAGAAGCTGCGCTCCAACGTGGTCTCTTGGGAGCCCCAGAGGCCCTCGGCATCTTCCTCGCTGTCCACCGTCCAGTTCTTCGGACAGTAACACACGGTGTAGACATAGGTCTTGCCATACTCCAGGTCGGTCTTGTCATCATAGCTGAAGTCGTCGCGGTTGCTGTCGGCCACCGTGCCCAGCTTGCGCTTGGTCGTGGGGTCGTCCTTCACCTGGCGGAAAATGTACCAGGCACCGTTGCGGTTCACGTGGTCGCTGTTGTCGATGTCGGCGCTCCACTTCACCGTGATCTTCTTTTTGTAGGTGTCCTTTTCGGCATCGGGTATCGTGATGTTCTTGGGCCTGGGATTACCGTTCGCCCAAACCACATCATCAAACTTCATGAAACCTGGCATTGCATCGCGGGACCAGTCCGGATGGCTATTGTTCCCGTCCATGCTTATATACATCATGAAATCATCCAAGTACTTTTTAGCACCGATGCAGAGGGGATAGGCTTTCCAGTTGTCGTCAATACACACATAGAAGTCACCCGCATTCGAACCTTCTGCCAGGTACGCCCGATCGGGCTCACTTTCTGCCCATGGCATCAATGTATTGGTTCCTGTCGCCAAGTTATAATACTCGTACGGCTCATTATTGTAGGGGTAATAGAAACCGGCGCACTTGGTCTTGTCGACCTGAGTTTTGCCAACCCTGAACTTGTATTTCCAGGAATCAGTGACACTGGCAGCGCCCGTCTGATACGGAGTCGCAGTGGCCTGACCTATAGACAGCGAGTTCAGCGTCACCTTCACCTTCTTGTCCTGTTCACGGGCAATGGAGTAGGAAGGCATGGTCGGGAACGAAACGGGGTAGGAACACGAGCACTCATAATCCTCATACTCCTTGCCACCGTCGTTTTTGTCTAACCAGTAGCCTACAATCTTGATATCGAGATAGCTGCTACTTAAAGCGTCTTTTGGCAGAGCGTAAATAGCTATGGCCAGATCCATCACCATCCAGTTGCCGCTCTCTTCTCTTAGATGGGCACCTGCACCGTGCACCATTCCGAAAGAATCGGAACTGCCACCGTATGGCCAAAGATAGGTCTTACCCTTGAAGTAGGTGATGGTTTCTTCATCCTTAAGAACGCCTTCTGAAATACCCTTAGGATTACCATCGTCTACCCACTTGTCGCCTGACAGCTTAACGTGTTGAATGCCGCTAATATAACCAATTTCTTGGTTATTAATATACAGTACTGGATCGCCTTCATATCCTGCATTATTGTCTTTGAAGCAGAAGAATTTCCACTTCAAGTGAATGACAGGATCGGTCAGCGACAACGAGTTGCTTGCCGATAGCTTCTCCAGCGTAGGCTTGCCCGTGTCGTAGTTTTTTGCCTGTGCCGTCATTGATAGGCAAAGCAGTGGCAACAGCAGGAGCCATGTGCGCATCAGCAGCCCGAGGGGCCTGCGATGCTTGTTGAATAATTGTTGTTTCGTTTCCATAGCGGAAAGTATTTTTGTTTGGTTTTTGCTTTTTTTCTTAGGGGCTATAGGACTTACAGGTCATATAGGTCCTATAGCCCTTGAAGCCTTTACTTCACGATGGTCTTGCGACCGCCGATGACGTAGATGCCCTTGGCGGGCTGGCGCACCTGGCGACCCTGCAGGTCGTAGACCGTGCCCTGGATCCTGAGGCCAGCGTTCTGCAGTGTATCAATTCCCGTCACGGTGCCGTCGGTGCTGATGCTGCGGCGGGCGGGGTTAGAGCCGTTGTCGGCCAGAGGCAGATAGACAGCGCCTGCGGGCAGCGTGCCCTCGCTCACGAGCACGAACTCGTCGCCGTAGAGCACGTAGCACTCACCGGCCTCGACCTGCTTGTCGGTCTGAGCCACCTGCAGCAGGTTGCCTGTAGGAGCAGTGCCCTGACCCAGCTGGGCGGTGAAGGAAGCAGCATCGGTGCTCTCGCGCCAGAGCAGCACGGGCACGCCCTGGGGAATGTAGCCCAGCTCCTGGGCCACGGCCTCGTTGGCGCCATAGCCGGTGATGGCGTATGCCTTCATGCCCTCGGGAACGGCCAGGTTCTCGGTGGCCACATAGGTGCGCCACTGCTCGGTGCCGTCGAAGGTAATCTCGCGGGAGAACGACACCACGAGCAGATAGCTTGCAGTCTTCTCTGCGTAGGTGTAGTTCGTGCCGTCGGTCACGGTAGCCTTGATGGTGGTCTGTCCATAGCCCTTGATGGTCACCTTACCCTGGTTGTCGACGGTAGCCACCATGGTGTTGGTCGATGTGTAGCCGGTGATGGTACCGTCGCCGCTGTTGGTGACTTGGAGGGTGAACTCGGGATCGTCGTAGCGCTTGTTCACCGTAGCCTGCGTGAAGCTGATGGTGGCGGCAGCCTTGTTGATCTTGAAGTCGGCCGTGGCCGTGCCGGCGGCATACTGGCCATTGGCTGCGATGGTGGCACGCACGGTGTAGTCGCCGGCCTGCGTGGGCACTTCGGGCTTATAGGTGCTGTCGTCGGCGCCCTTCACCTTATAGTCGAAGCTCACGGCACCCTGGCCCGTGTTGCCCGTCACCTGCGGGGTGGCAGCAGCCTGATTGTAGGTCCAGGAAGCGAGGGTCACCTGCGGGGTGATGGCCACGCACTGGGTGAAAGTAGCCTTGACCAGCACGTCGTATTCGGCGGCGGGCATGGTGAAGGTGTAGGTACGCGACTCGCCCAGAGCCTGCGGGTCGTTGCCCGTCAGTGTGATGGGCTG
>Ga0247611_10006971_pt1 | contig 14356 bp, 14 predicted proteins | sample 177DNAGHGhighgp2_FD_192422 | JGI IMG/M metagenome (GOLD analysis project Ga0247611, IMG submission 192422) | Sheep rumen microbial communities from Palmerston North, Manawatu-Wanganui, New Zealand - 1770 DNA GHGhigh gp2 | ecosystem: Host-associated > Mammals > Digestive system > Stomach > Rumen...
TAGGATACATCACAGCAGAAGAAAGACTCAGTATGGATCAGTTGATTGAAGAAGTGGCAAGGCTATTGTCAGGACTTCAGAAAACTTATAAACCATCAACTGATTAAACTGACTCTAAACTCTAAACTCTCCACTCTCCACTAAGCAAAACGGTGATTCGAAATCCTTAAGGAGGGGATGCTTCGTGTCCTTTTCTGATAGGATAGCATGGTCGGTGGGTATTCGCCAGTCGATGCCCAGTGAGTCATCCAAAATACGGATGCCACCATCAGCCTCAGGATGATAGAACTCATCACACTTATATTGGAAGACTGCCGTCTCACTAAGGACGGCAAAGCCGTGGGCAAAGCCCTTCGGGATAAAGAACTGTCGATGGTTCTCCTCCGTCAGCTCTACTGCTACATGTTGACCGTATGTAGGACTACCCTTACGGATATCCACTGCCACATCAAGTACTGCCCCCTTGACACATCGTATCAACTTGCTCTGAGTAAATGGTGGGCGTTGGAAATGCAGTCCACGCATCACCCCATACCGTGACATACTCTCATTGTCCTGTACAAACGTGACAGGACCTATTTTCTCGTCAAACTCCCGTTGGGAAAACGACTCAAAGAAATAACCACGGGCATCCTCAAAAACACGGGGCTCGATGATATAGACCCCCTCTATCGCTGTCTTCTTTACTTCCATACTCCCCAAAACAGACTCTATCCTTTGCTACGATAAACTTTGCTGGTACCATTCAAACAGTTTTCTGACACCTTCCTCTATCTCGACCTTGTGAGTCCATCCTAAGGAGTGCAATTTAGAGACATCGATGAGTTTCCGCATGGTACCGTCGGGCTTAGAGGCGTCAAACTCTACCGTTCCCTCAAAACCGACCGCCTTGACAACCAGCTCAGAGAGTTCACGGATGGTCAGTTCCTTACCCGTTCCCACATTGATATGGCAGTTGCGGATTTCTCCCAAAGAGGGGATGGCGCCACCACGACCAGCAGAGTGATTGCGGTCAACAGCACCGTCTGTGCTGGCACCATAGTGAACACTGCTGTATTTCTCGATACCGATAATATCGGAGAAATTGACATTCAGCAGCACATGTACCGAGGCATCAGCCATGTCCTCGCTCCACAGGAATTCGCGAAGCGGTTTGCCAGTACCCCATAAAACCACCTTATTATCGTAAATGCCATACTTGGCCAAAACGCTGAGAGCGTTTTCTCGTTGAGAGTTGAGAGTTGAGAGTTGAGAGTCAGTAGAAAGTGTAGAGTTTTCTGTAAGTCCCTCGCCGGTGACGCCTTCGACAGGTCGTTTATTCAAGTCGATAGCAATTTTATCCCAAGCACCATCATGGATGAGCTTGGCGAGGTAGACCTTGCGCATCATAGCGGGCATGACATGACTGTTCTCCAAATGGAAGTTATCGTTGGGACCATAGAGGTTAGTGGGCATGACAGCGATATAGTTGGTGCCGTATTGCAGGTTATAGCTCTCGCACATCTTCAGTCCGGCAATCTTCGCAATGGCATATTCCTCGTTGGTGTATTCCAGCGGGGAGGTCAGCAGACAGTCTTCCCGCATGGGCTGGGGGGCGTTCTTCGGATAGATACAGGTAGAACCGAGGAAAAGCAGCTTCTTGACACCATGGGCATACGCCTCACTGATGACATTACACTGTATCTTCATATTCATCATGATGAAGTCGGCACGGTACAGTGAATTAGCCATGATGCCACCGACAAAGGCTGCTGCAAGAACTACAGCGTCGGGTTGTTCCTCATCGAAGAATTTCTTAACGGCTACTTGGTCTGTCAAGTCCAACTCCTTGTGGCTACGACCAACAAGGTTGGTGTAACCTCGCTGCAGCAGGTTGTTCCAGATAGCAGAGCCTACCAGTCCATGGTGACCTGCCACGTATATCTTTGAATTCTGTTCCATCATTCAAATAGTTTAGTGTTAAGAGTTTAGAGTTTAGAGTCAGTCCTTTAGTTTAGAGTTGAGAGTTTAGAGTTTAGAGTCAGTTTCAAAGATCAAAGATCCAAAGTCTTTAAGTCTCTCAACTTGCGCTTGCGCGACTGTCTCTAAACTCTCAACTATCGACTCTCAACTTTATAGTCTGTCTCTAAACTCTCAACTATCGACTCTCAACTTTTTATTTAACAATACCTTTCTCTAAGTACTCAGCAAGGTTGGTACGTACTTTCATGGCAGCATCCTCGGAGGCGACCTTTGCCATATCACTGTCAACCATCAGTTTGACAAGTTCCTCGAAGCTGGTCTTATTCGGATTCCAACCGAGTTTTGCCTTTGCCTTGGTGGGGTCACCCCAAAGGTTGACAACATCTGTTGGACGATAGAAATCCTCGCTGACAGCAACAACCGTCTTGCCAATCAAATTCTCGGGACCACTCACTACGATACCTTTCTCATCGATGCCTTTGCCCTCAAATTTCAGTTCTATGCCGGCATGACGGAAAGCAAGGTCGGTAAACTCACGTACACTATGCTGGACACCCGTAGCAATCACAAAGTCTTCAGGCTTGTCTTGCTGCAGGATAAGCCACATGCACTCCACATAGTCCTTGGCATAGCCCCAGTCACGGAGAGAATCCATATTGCCAAGATACAGACAGTCTTGTTTGCCCTGGGCAATACGGGCAGCGGCAAGGGTGATCTTACGGGTCACGAAGGTCTCACCACGGCGCTCTGACTCATGGTTAAACAAGATACCGGAACAACAGTACATATTATATGCCTCACGATATTCCTTGACAATCCAGAAACCGTACTGTTTTGCTACAGCGTAAGGACTATAGGGGTGGAAGGGAGTGTTCTCGTTCTGGGGAACCTCCTCTACCTTACCATAGAGCTCAGAGGTAGATGCTTGGTAAATACGGCATTTATCTGCCAGTCCGCACTGTCTGACAGCCTCCAGAATACGGAGCACACCTGTCGCATCCACGTCAGCTGTGAATTCCGGGGAGTCAAACGACACCTGTACATGGCTCTGTGCAGCCAGATTATATATCTCATCAGGACGGACTTTGTTGATAATCTGTAAAAGACTCATGGAGTCGCCCATGTGTCCGTAATGCAAATGAAAATGGGGCTTCCCCTCCAAATGAGCAATACGTTCACGATAGTCAGTAGAAGAACGGCGGATCATTCCGTGTACATCATAACCTTTCTCTAACAAAAATTCTGCCAAGTAGGATCCATCCTGACCTGTCACACCTGTAATTAATGCTGTTTTCATCATTAGATATTATTATTTTTAATAATTTGGGTGCAAAGTTAATAAAAATTTCTAATTTCTGATTTCTAATTTCTAATATTTTATGTATCTTTGCACTATGAACAAAAAGAAAGTATTTGTCAGTGGGTGTTACGACCTGTTACATAGCGGTCATGTGGAGTTCTTCCGCCAGGCAGCGGAATACGGTGATTTGTATGTCGGTATCGGCAGCGATGCCACCATACAGGAGTATAAACACCACAAAACGGTGTATAGTGAACAAGAGCGCCTGTTTATGGTGAAGAGTATCCGTTACGTGACTGGTGCCTATATCAATAGTGGAAGTGGCATACTCGACTTCCTCCCGACCCTCGATATCGTGAAACCTGATATCCTGGTGGTGAATAGTGACGGAGGTAGTGAGGATAAACGACGGGTCTGTGAGGAACGGGGCATCGAGTATGTGGTGCTGCAGCGTGACCCGCACGAGGGGCTCACCGCCCGTAGCAGTACCGACCTGAAGAAGACGGAATCGCAGATTCCTACCCGCCTCGATATCGCAGGAACATGGATTGACCAGCCGTATGTCAGCCAGTATGCACCGGGCTGGGCAATCACCATCTCTTTGGAGCCCACTTTCGAGATACGGGAGCGTTGCGGACTGTCCACCAGTACACGTAACACCATCCGTAAGATATGGCCGTACCAGTTGCCGAATATGGACCCGGAGATGCTTGCCAAACTGGTGTTCTGTTTTGAGAACGACCCCGAGCGTAGCGATGGTATCATCAGTGGGGCACAGGATGCGATAGGTATCTGTGTTCCGGGACTCTGCCGCCATTACTACGACAACCGCTTCTGGCCTGAGAAGATAGAGATGTGTCAGGATGAGCGCATCCTCCGCTGGCTGGAGCAACACCTGGTGATGATTCCCATGGAGCCCCGTCGTCCGGGATGTAGTGTCGTGGAGGGCAAGGATATCACCAAGGAGAAGGTGGAGGCGTTAGCTGCTGCCGCAGACCGTTGCTGGCAGGCTATCATGGATACCGACCTGCAAGCCTTTGCCCATGCCTACCGTGACAGTTTCGATGCGCAGACAGCGATGTTCCCGGGGATGGTGAGACCTGTTGAGAGTGTAGAGTGTAGCGTTGAGAGTAGTTCTGAAGTGGGAAGTATTCAAGATGTGATAGACAAGTGGTCACAAGTGCCTGGAGTACTGGCATGGAAAATGCCGGGAGCAGGTGGTGGTGGTTACCTCGCCTGTGTCGTCGAGGACGCCCCGTCGTTCTGCCTCTCCCATTCCGAGGCTATTCCTTTGACTATCCGAAGAGCGGGAATGTAATGAAAGATGCCGATGACCATACGTATCATCGGCATCCAGATTTTTAGAGGTCCTTGTATTCCGCAACATCGAAACACGGACAGGCTTTCTTGACCCAGGGAAGGTCACGGTGACCGAGGATCTCAGCATTAGGATAGTCAGCACGCAGACTGTAGAGCAGCGTGAGGAGGGTATGCTTCTGGGCTGGTGTCCGGGTGTCGGCAGGTCTGCCCCTCTCGTCCAGTCCTCCCTCATAGCAGATCCCGATACTATGTTTGTTGAAGTGGCGGGCATGGGCACCTGGCGTATCTTCAGAACGGGTCATGTGCAGTTGTCCGTCCCGTGTGATATAGTAATGGTAGCCGATGCCGTTGAAGCCCCGTGCCCTATGGCATGCCTCCAGTGCTTCCACGGGGAAGTCCCTGTTGCAGCGTGTCGCACTGCAGTGTATCACTATCAGATCAATCTGTCTCATTTCTTCAATTTTTCAATTTTTCAATTTTTCAATTCTTCAATCCTATTTCATCTGCAGCTTTGAACCAAAAACGTAGAGCTGATAGCAGTAAGGATGGTCACAATAATCTGTACAATCTGTTTAATCGTATTCTTTTTCATATTTCTATCTTCTATTTAATTGTTTTTTTAAGTTTCGCATTTGCTCAACTTCTTAGGAGTTAAAGGAGTTAAGGAGTAAAAAGGAGTTAAGACGTTAGTCCCGTAATCGCTACTTTCCACCGAAGTCTCGGGTGCCACGAAGTATTGTCCTAACTCCTTTAACTCCTTTAACTCCTTTACTCCTACAACTTGCGAAAGTTGAGTTGTTTTTTAATATTCACACAGAAAGGGGAAGGGGATGACCAGACTGCGTCCATGAGAGATATGTGATGCAAGAGGTAAGAGAGAAGAAACTCTTGACACTCTTCTGGGGTCTCATCGCTTTGTCCCTGCCTCACCCCCTATCCCCCACAGGATGACTAGTTGCCGGCAGGCTCAGGAGTCTCCTCCTTCTTTTTCTGCTTAGACATGATGAGATCCTTCGCATTCATGAACGAGGCACGCTTCTTCAGCGTCTTCGACGACAAGTCGTTGATGTCCTGACGGTTAGGACGGAAGCGGAGGTACAGCCCCTTGATGTCCAGACCGAGGTTGTAGTCCTCCTCCTTAGCGGCACCGCTACTCTTCACGGAGAGGTAGAACGTGCCCAGCTCACCGAACTGCACCTTCTTGCCTTCCATCAGTTGTTCTAGGATACAGTTCTGCAACTTGTTGGCGACACCGAGGCATACGTCCTCACCATAGACGCTGTTGTGCTCCGACATGTGTTTACACAGCTCGTTGTACGTCATGGTCTTGGTGGTTACTACACGACCGAAGAACTTGCCATAGGCAGTAGAACGCAGGTTCTTGTTTTCTCGAATTTTGATTAATACTGGCATAATTTAAAAAGTTTAGAGTTTAAAGTTTTGAGATGAGAGTTGGCTACCGCGCGACTTGCTTCCTCTCGTTGTCAAGTGCAAAGTTACAACATTCCGAAATACCACTTTCCGCTTTATGTACTTCTATGTTTTTTTTTCCCTATTTATGCTGTTTTGTGCTCATATCGATGCCGTAATTCTCTACGATCCACTCACAAACATTAGGTGGAAGGGCACACCCTTTTTTCATACCCATACGCTGCAGTTTCTCCTGATGGTCGTCTGTCCAGTTACGCAGTGTTCTGGTACATACTCCGGCACGATATGCTAACTCTTTTCTTGTCATTGTCTTCATAATTTCTACAATGTTAAAATAAAATAATAAAATGTCTTTTTTCATCCTTTTAAGGGCTTTATCCGACCCGATTAAAGGCTTTATTTAATTCAAATGGAGCCTCTTTTCACACCGTTTAAAGCCTTTATTTACAGTAGGTTATGTCGAAAAGTGATTTTAGTGACCCTATTATACGCAAACTATATATATATGCAATAAAATAAAAAATGTTAAATTTATTTTTTGATAACATATAGGATTTGTGAAAACTACCATCACTAAAATCACTTTTTGCTCAAAACGGGATTCCAAGTTGCTCATTATCAGACAGATAGTGTTGCACCTCGTTAAGCCCGATTTCTACGACATAATAATAATCACCGTCGTTTCGGTGTTTCCATTCGAATCCCATCTTCCGCATGGTGGCTCCAATCTTCCGGGCAGAGATCTGGCTGCTCAGATGCCCGCCACCGAGAAAGACGGAGATCATCGACGCGTTCATCTTTTTCGGAACCTCACCGTTCTTCGGTTTCCGCAACCGGTGACTGATCAGCTGTTCCTCGATGCTGACGAGCCGGAAGGGTTCGTTGAGCCGTTCCACCCGCTGCTCCTCTTCCTTGTCAAACCAGAACTGGAAACCACTCAGGTACTCATCCCGCAACTGGGCGTAGAGCTGTTCGTAGTCCATGTCCCACTGCCGTGGGTCATCGATATGACTCACCTTAAAGCACAGCCAGCGGCGGTTGCCCGTCAGGTCAGTCAGGAAACGCTGCTCGTTACCCGAGGCACAGAAGGAGGCAAGGCGCGCTTTCATCTTACGGAACATGGCGTAGGGTCGGCGCTCGTTGATGCTCTCTGCCGTCACCAGTGCTTTCAGCTCAGCCATCTGCCGTCCCTCTGTCGCCTCTATCTCCTCGATCTCCACCAGACAGTTCTCTGCGATGGCGAGTTTGTCGTCCTTGGCGGAGAACGAATTATGGGCATTCTCCCAGAAATAACCACGGAGAGGAGTTGGCAGCAGGTGGCGGAAGAAGGTCGACTTATAGATACCCTGTTCGCCGATGAGGGTGAACACCTGGTGGTTCGCCTGCTTGTCGTCGAGCCAGGTGGCGACCATGGCGACGAGCCATTTATGGAGTGCCCACTCGATATCCTGCTGAGCCTCTTCCGTTGACTGACCGTCGATGACAGGTTCTGCCACGAGGTGGCTGGCGAGTTCCTTCACATGGTCTTTGCCGTCCCATGGTGCCAGTTGGTTGATATACTCACGGACAGGGTGGGAGAGGGTGGAGAAGTCACTGTTCAGCACGCTGAGCACATCCTTCGTCAGTACACGTTTTCCCGTGTCTGCCTCCATCTGGCACCTCATACTCTCCACGACCCGGTCGTTAATCAGCTCGTACTCCCCTTCACCATGAACCCTTAACCCTTCACCATGAACCCTTAACCCTTCACCATGAACCCTTAACCGTCTATACATCGTCTGGTCAGTCACGACATTATAGCACACCTGGCAGCGTTCGGTGAGCCAGGTACGTATCTCGGTCGTCGACAGCAAGGCGTTCTTCCGTCCCTTACCCGTCAGACCATTCAGTTTCCAGGTACCATGCAGCGCCTTGTTCTTGTAGCGGTGGCGGATGACATCGTTACGCTCCTTTTCGGGTAGGTCGCCCCATTGCTGCGCTGCCCATTCCTCCAGCTCTTCCTGGTCGATGCCGAAGCGGTTGAAGAGGTATGCGGCATGCAGGATGAAGTCGTGGCGATGGCTCTCCACATAGAAGCGCTGCTGGTTGTTGAGTGTCTTTTCGATATAGGGCCATGCCTGTTCTATCTTGGCATGCTGCGTGTTAGGGCTGTAATCCTTCCGTGGTCTTCCCCGTTCTTCCGTATTGTTCGCTAAACTCTCCGCCAGGAACTCCTCGTCGGAGATGACAAACGGCTTGCTGTCAGGCTGGTAGTACACCTCCTCGTCATGGGCAAGACCGGAGAGCCGTATGGCATCACAACATGCCTTGTCGTATTCGCATCCCGTCAATGTCTGGTAGTACTCATTCCCCTTCCTGAAAGCGGCAGGATAGACATCACAGTTGATGGGGCGTTTGCCCTCCCTCTCGAAGCGGTAGATGACCCGGAGCCCCTCCCCGCTGATGGTCCGGTAGCAGAGGAACGTATGCGGGTCCTGACAAATCCTCGCTCTTACATCATCCATCTTACATCTTACATCGTCTATCTTGTCAATATCACACAAAGCGAACCCCGTGGCATACTCCACGTCAGGCAGTTGCCTGCCTGCCGGTTTGAAGACGACACCCACACTGAAGGCAGGCATCGACTTCTCTTTGACCTCTTTCTTTGCCGTATCACGGCTCACGTTACGAGCCATCTGCCGGTAGAGCTCAGTCTTCTTTGCCACACTGTCATCATACTTGATAAGTCTGATGATCTCGTCAACACCCACCAGTTTGCTCTCGGTACCTCTCAGGTTGCCGAAAACACAGAACTTCACATTGTTTCCCATCAGTCAGCAGAAAAATTTCTCCTCATTCTCGTTGATGGTGTCGTACAGCTGCTCACCGTATTCCATCCAGAATCTCCTGAAATCCGCCCTGCTCTTTATCGCAGTGATGGCACCGACGATCTCAGCGTAGTGTTCTTTACTCAACTTGTCAGCATGCTCCTTAGAGAAATATTTGCCGTGGACATTGAATCCCTGGCGGATTTTACGCTGCAGTCCTGTCTCATTTTTTCCTCCGATCTGTTCCAGGAGGCATCTTGCCACCAGTGTGGCAACTTCCTTTTTCCTAACTTTTACTTTTGTCATAATTTATTATTTATTTAAGGATGGTTTTTTTCTTTCGAGGTGTAAAGGTCGTCATTTTTTTTCACTTCATGGTACCCCCCTATAGTGATGTACCGTCCCCCAAAAACTCCCTTCCGTTTTAACAATCTTTATACATCCTTTGATTTTTCTACGTTTATCTGCATTCCTCTCACCTCTTACCTCTCTCCACTCACCTCTATACCCATTCATCATTCTTACCGAATTGGCAATGTATTCGAAAAAATGCGAATAAAATTTGTTTTTTTACTCATTTATTTGTAATTTTGTCCTGTTATAGGTGACAGAACCTATTGAATCTACGGGACTTTGTCCCTCGTGTAGAGGTGGTAACTCGTTGACCTATATCCTTTTAGGTAACATTAACCTCCCTTGCCGCCATGAAAAAACCAATGGCAGCGAAGGAAGGGAAGAACGTACCCTAAGGATAAGTCACCCCCTCTAAGCGCGATTCAAAATACAGTTTCGTACCTTTGCATCCCTTTTCGTAAATTTAGGATATACGACACTCTATGGAAAATAATAATATCAACAGATGTAATTTCAATCATAGCGTTAATGTGATGGATGAGGTGTGGAACAGAAACATACATGCTAATGATGAGGAAACTTATATTGTTATTTCTGGTATCAATTTTGTTAGTGTCTTGTAGTGACGATATGCCTGCAAGCGTGGCAAATACATTTGCAGGTTTGGTTGCAATATGGGGAGAAGTTATTCTTGCTATACTTGCCATGTGTACAGGTATTGGCATGATAGCTGTAGGGTGTTGGCTAACATATGCGTGCTACACTGGTGACTATCAGTTGATTTTAAAGGGAGTCTCATTAGAGGCAAATTTGGTGAACGCTACTCCAGGAGTGTTGCTTATAGTTCTTGGTGTTGTTGTCATTTTATACAGAGCCAAAATAGATATAAAACTTAGGAAGTAATCTTGACGATTGCCTCTACAAGCAAATTTCTGATTGCACAGGTGGTCATACGGTGATGCAGTTCGATACTGCCAGTCAGAACAAAACACAAATTTATGGGACTCAGAGAATACTATCACAATCACAAGACATCTACGATTGGAATAGCAACATTCTTGTTGTTTATGTTGCTTGTAGTGTTGGTGTGCTTCTTCCCCTACTGGTTCACCAGAGAGGGCGACCCTGATTTGTGCTTTAAAGATACAGGTGAGATAGGAGATACTATTGGTGGTATAATGGGGCCATTCGTGGCTATCATAGCAGCTTTCCTGACATTTATTGCCTTCCTCATCCAGTACGATGCAAATGAACTTCAGAAGAAAGAACTTGAACGCCAAAAGAAGATACGGCAACGCGAGGAGTTTGAGGTGAAGTTATACAAGATGCTTGATGAGCATAAAGATAATGTGAACCATATTACAGCTGGAGAACTTCGCGGCAGGGATGCCATTCCCGAACTTCTCGGAGAGTTAGCCTATATCTACAGTTGTGTGCACTTTGTGCTCAACAGCTTACATGAGAATAAAAAATTTCAGCACACACAAGGCGACCTAGGCAAAGTACTTCAATATCTGGATAACCTGTATGAAGAACCCAAAACGGCAATAATGAGCCATATGCTACTTTCATATAACCTCTTCTTTTATGGTCGCCCATACTACCATACAGTTGAGGATATGCAAGCGGGTAAAGTCTTATTGGAAGGTGAGGTGTATAGTAGATTACAGTTCATAAAATATGGAAATTCGAGTAACGGCTATACCAAATTCATTTATGGTGAAAATAATGCATTAAGCATGTTGCCATCGCAATATGAAGCATCTTTTCCAATGATGAAAGGCCATAACGACCAGCTTGGCGTATATTTCCGCCAGTTATACCAAACGATGATGTTCATAGCAAATGCAGATTCGGCCATCTTTACAGAAGATGATAAATATGCCTACGCCAAGCTCCTTCGTAGCAATATGAGCGATACAGAGCAGGTGCTATTATACTATAATTCTCTATCCGAAATGGGAGAAAAATGGAATAAACGCGTTGATGGAGCAATAAATAGGCGAGAGGATATGGGACTCATAGCCCGTTTTAAACTCATAAAAAACATTCCTGCCAATTTCTTGTTCTTTGGAAAGTCACCAATGAGCAACTATAGCGAGGAAAAGAAATTTTGGAAGGATAAGGAAGGAAAAGATTTCTTTGAGCATTCTACCTTTTTGCTGAATGGGAACTCCGTAATTGCTGGAAAAACAGCGTAAATCACAACAATCCTCCTTTCCCTGCATGGAAGGACGGGTTGGATGAGGTTTGGAACTAAATTTTACCGATTCAAAATAATATATAAATGGCAGAGATAGAGAAAACAAATATATGTTGCCTCGATTTGAATAATGAATGTATAGCCTATTTCAAATCGCTGGGTCTTAATGTCTTTGAAGGGACATTAGGCTCTGTCATGTCCATCGATTGGAATAAGGTTAAAAACTATCGAGTCTTTATAAGACCTGATTTTGACATCCCTTCGAACTTACATGAGTATCATGTATATGTCGCAGATACAGGTAATGCGAAACAGCGAGTATTTAAATCTGAGGAGCATGAGTCTAAAAAGATTGAGAAATCTGATCTTAGACGATTTTCATGCGAACCTCCAGTTAATCTATTAGACATTCAGCCCTTAGGAGGCTATTATTTAAGTCGGCAGCTGCAAGCAGAGAATAGGCACAAGCGGATAGAAATAGTATTCCTTGGTCCCAACTCAGAAGTTGAATACACGACAGATAGCATTACCTATCATGATCCTCGTAGCTTTGCAAAAATGTCAAATTATGAAGCTTGGGGTATACTAAAGGGAAACTCCAAATATGGACGTAGGGTTAAGCTGGAAGATTATACTCTCTCAAAGTTGCTGTTTGAAGGACGGAAGTATCATATAGAGTATTACAGCACTTTCCAATTTCCTGCGGCTTGGGAAGGAAATACAAAAATACCAGATCCTGATTATATGTCTTTATTAAATAATGAAGATGGTGAGTGCATTTCATATCTTTTTTTTGACAAAGAGCAAGGAATAAAGATAGTTCTCCCACAGGTGGAGGATAAGGCTGGTCTTTTAAGAGACCTCTTTGAGAATTTAATTTTCAAACATTTCTCAGATTTTTTTCCTGATATAGAGGCCAAGAGCTGGATTAAAAAACCAGATTACCAGCTACCAGAAGAAAAGGCAATTAGAAGTCTTATGGCAACAAAACAAGAAGAATTCGAGAAAGAAATGGCAGATCTTGGAAAAAAAGCCGAAGAGGTCAGTAATAGATGTGCTTTCCTTAAGCAGATAATAACATGTACGGGATCGGAGTTAGTTGTTGCTATTAAGGAATATCTCGAATGGCTTGGTTATGAAAATGTGACAGACAAAGATGATACATTGAATGAGGGTGACCTGAAGGAAGAAGATTTGTGTTTTGAGTATGAAGGGAATCACATTCTCATGGAGGTGAAGGGTATCAATGGAACATCAACCGATGCAGAATGTTCGCAGATTGACAAAATAGTAAGCCGCAGGATGCGGGAACTTAAAACTACTTACGTACACGGAATATATGTGGTAAACAATCAAAGGAATGTTGAGCCGCTAAAACGGCAGACACCGCCATTCAATGAAACGCAGATAAAAGATGCAATAGACCAGTCACGAACCCTGGTGTATACAGCACAGCTATTTGCACTTCATTCTGACATTAAGAATGGTTATGTTACAAAAGAACAGGCACGAAAAGCCCTTTTAGGAAAAGGCTTGGCACAGTTTCATAGTCACCTTACATCAGTGGGAGTACCATACAACTATTTTCAAGGCGATACAGTTATCTGCTTAGATTTACAGAATAGCCAAGTGAGTGTTGGTGACCAGTTGTATTACAAAGATTCGCTCCAGCGTCTTGTTGGCATGAAGGTAATAAGCATTGAACAAGATAAGCAAAATCTCGAAACCTGTTCCAATGGGAAGACAGGCATCAAGGTGGACGTAAAGGTTCCGAGGAACAGAGAGATATTCAGATAGAAGAACGAAATGACAGAATCAGAATTCAACGAGTATAAAAAAGATATAGAGGAGCAGTATGGTAGTTGTAGGGTACTGACGGCAAATCAGGACACAACGCTCAAGCTTTGCGAGAATACTGCAGAACGCTCTGCGGAGAAAGGGTGTTCTTGGATAGATTATTGGCGTGCAATGACTGGCAACCACGAGTCAAGACTATTTTGCAGCAGCTGTGGTCAGGTTATTTTCGTGGGCGACGTCCCCAAAATAATGAAAGACCTCTATGTGGCAACAGGAGACACTGTAGAACAGCATCGAGCGATAGGAGGTCATGTCAAGATAGAGAAAGCTAGAAGCGGGCAGTACCCAGGTGGTAATTATATCACCCCGTTGTGCCCCGTTTGTAACGCCAAACGAGGTGAGGTAATACCCATCATTAAAGGTAGTAGGGTTTGCAAAGAACTTGGTGCTCATATAGAGGAAGGTGAATAATTATGGCAGATGAGAGAGACAAGAACCTTTTTAAAGGGATGGGCTGGATAATTGGTATCACCATTGGTGTTGCCGTTCTCCTACTGATACTCTTCCTGTGGCATCAGACCTTTGATACAAATCTGTCAGTCGATACTGGTATTTTTGGAACATACGGTGATTTTGTTGGTGGCGTTTTAGGAACCATCATTGCCTTATACAGCGCTTATCTCCTTATTAAGACTTTACAGAACCAAGCAACAATCAATAAGGATATTGAGAAAACTAATGCCAGTGTAGTAACAACCAATGAAAGTATTGTAGCAGCAAACAGAAAGGCTGATTATGCGGCACAACGACAATATTATCAGAATGAGCTACAAATATTTGATGGTAAGTTCAGTCGCTTTTTTGATGCCTATCAGGCAGCTATAAGGTCATACTATCATGAACCGAATAGAGGTCGAGCAGCCTTTGAGATTATAGCTCACTTTTTTATTGATACCGACTTTGATAATAATAATGATTATAAGAGAAGGACGCTATCTGCTGTAGATGATTATCTGGAGTTTTATTCAGAACACCGCACGGAAATGTCAGTCCATCTAAGGATGCTATATCTTTTGGTTACACTTATCTCCAATTCAGAATTGGAGGAAGATGACAAAGTAGAATATGCAAAACTGGTACGCGGGCAGATGAGCAATGCTGAAATGCTGATAGTGAGAT